>Ga0066867_10001984_pt1 | contig 10095 bp, 10 predicted proteins | sample ETN01SmetaG_4_FD_65606 | JGI IMG/M metagenome (GOLD analysis project Ga0066867, IMG submission 65606) | Marine microbial and viral communities from oxygen minimum zone, Eastern Pacific Ocean - ETNP2014F12-01SV261 | ecosystem: Environmental > Aquatic > Marine > Oceanic ... | reverse complement strand
GGCATTCTAAATGACCTAGCAAAAGAAAAAGCTGACCGGTTCCGCAAAAGTTTTATCGGCAAAAAAGTCACCGTACTTATCGAAGACCGCAAACATGCTGAGGGAATATTCAAAGGCCACTCAGAACATTACGTTCCCGTTCGTGTGCCGACAGAAGATTCGCTGCAAAACCAATTAGCCCCTGTCCTCATTAAGGAAGTAAACGAAGACGAAGTCATAGGATACCCCAAACCATAATCCTCTCAAGAGTAGTCAGGCTAACACAGCCTTTCATGGCGTAAAGTTATGAGCAATATAAAAATAATCTGCCAGAACAAGCGGGCGCGACACGAATATTTTATAGAGGATTCTATAGAATGCGGGCTGATGTTGCGTGGCCCCGAGGTAAAGTCACTGCGGGATGGGAAAGCGAATCTGACCGACAGTTATGCCAGCGTCGAGAAAAATGAAGTTTGGCTGAACAATTTTCATATCAACCCATACAGTCCGGCTCAACAGTACAACCTCAACCCCACCCGCCAGCGAAAGCTTTTGCTCAACCGGAGAGAGATCAACAAACTCATAGGCCGGGCGCAGGAAAAAGGTTATACTCTGGTTCCACTCAAAGTGTATTTCAAAAACGGGATCGCCAAAGTAGAGCTATCCATCGCCAAAGCCAAAAAACTCCACGACAAACGCGCGACCATCAAAAAACGCGAGGCCAACCGCGAAATCGAAAAAGCCATGAAAAAAGGCAGAGGCCAAGATCATTAGCCGCGGATGAAGACTACTCCTCCTCCTGATCACCCCATTTTTTACGCATGTATTCGTCTTTGAGCCAAAAGTACAGGAACAGGATCACCCAGCCTATCGCGATAGTAATGACGCTTCGCATGAAGTCTCCATCCAGCGCCCCTATCAGGACCCAGAAGATGGAGCCGATCACCCAGAAAATAATGAATATGCTGCGAAGCCCTGTATTTCTTCCTTCCATCTGACTCTCGCTGGCGATTAATTTTTCTATTTATTTTTTACCAATAACCATTATATATCAATAGCCTTTACCGTAGCTTCCTTTTAATAAGAGATGAATTTTGTTCTTTATAGTATCCTGTTATCCTGTGTGTACTTTTAAACTTACTTTCCCCATAGGGGGCGTCGCATATTTGAATATAATGGAAGCTCCTGTGAAAGATTTATGCAATGGACGTTGAAAAAGAAATCGGGCAAATTCTTCAAGGATATCAACCGCCGCTGGTGCTGATGACCGCCAACCAGCTTGGCATTTTTGATCAACTATCGGGAGCCCCTGTGACAGCCAAGCAGGTAGCAGATGCATTATCCCTCTCCGTCAAGGGAACAGAACGCTTACTTAACGCGCTCGTGGGTATGGAAGTTCTGGTCAAGGAGGATAACCGATTCCTCATGCCGGAAGCATGGAGAAAATACCTCACTGAAAAGGGCGACCATTGCATGAAGCAGTGGATTCAACTGATCTACGACCTGCTTCCTGTATGGACTCAACTGCCCGACTTTGTCCGCTCTGGCAAACAGCTCAAAAGTATTATGGATATGCTGGGTACCGATCCTGAAAATATGCGGGCCTTCATCGATGCAATGCACGACAAGGGTTTGAAGGCCACGGAAATGATAGCACAGGAAATTCCTGTCGGTTCTGCCAGCCGAATGCTTGATGTCGGAGGCGGACCGGGTACTTATTCGCTGGAATGGGCAAAAAAGCACAGCCACCTGAAAGCGACTGTCTTCGACATCCCTCCAGTATTGGAGGTGGCAAAGGATTATATCAAACGCTACGGCTTGGAAGACCGGGTGGACACTCTGGCGGGAGATTTTAACAAGGATGACCTGGGATCGGGTTACGACCTGATACTAGTCGCCAATGTCCTTCACATGTACGATGCCAATTCGGGACAATGTCTGGTCAACAAAATAGTCGAAGCCCTAGAACTGGGAGGACGCATCATCCTTCACGGATTCTGCACTAATCAGGACGGGACAGGTCCACTTCCTGATACCTTGTTCAGTTTAAATATTGGTCTGCTGACGGAAGGCGGCACGGCGCACACCGTTGATGAAATGACTCGCTGGCTGGAAAAATCGGGGATTGTTGACATCCGCCACTTCAGAGTGGCAGCGGTTCCCACTGGTGTTATTACCGGAATAAAAAGTCCTGACTAGCGACCCCATTTTTTTTGAGAGGATGCGACTACCAGGACAACTCCGCCAACAGCGATAGCCCCGCCCATATAACCTGACCCACTGATATTTTCCATTGGAAGCGTTTCAACTCCAAGTGCATTCAATATCCACATCCCGCTCAAAGTGATAAGGGGATTGAGTGTTATAAGAATGCTGATGAGACTTAAGGGAATGCATTCCACCGCTTCGGCTAGAGCGCCGTATGCAAGCAAGGTGTTCAATCCCAGAACGATGAGAAGCAACCATCCTGCAAAACCACCTTTTAAAAACTCATTCCACTCAACCAGAGGAATCAAAGCGATTGCCGCGACAGCATAGACAAGAAGATTAAGATTTTGCGCCGAATACTTTGCACTCAACCGTTTCTGACAGATCATATAAAATACCCAAACAACCGCCGCAAGCAAGATCCATCCGTTAGCTGTGGAATATTGAAAGTTGTCCTGTGCGTTACCCACCCGATCCAGATAAAACAGGTAAAAACCGACCGCCGCCAGAACCATACCCGCCACTTGCTTTCCACCAATGGTTTCATGGAAAAGAAAAACTCCCGCAATAACCAGAAGAACCGGCGCAACTTGAATAATGATTGCGGCGTTGGAAGGTCCGCTGAAATTAATTCCCTGAGTCATGGCAAAATAGTTTGCCGCCAGTGCCGCACCGCCCAATACCCCTATGGCAGGAGGCCGCAGTAAGATTCCACTACCCGAACGAAATACAGAAAGAAACACGAAAAGGATAAGAAAGGAAAAGAAAAACCGGAACCAAGCAATGGTCCCCGCAGAGTAGTAATTGAGCCCAAGCTTAAGAAGTATCGGCAACACTCCCCATAGGGAAAGTGTGACCGAAATCATGATGACGCCTTTTAAATAAGAACGGGAATGACTTGCTGACGCGCTCAATTGAGGCGGGAAAATCGCTCGAGAAGAGAAAGACCCAGTGCCTGGCTCTTTTCAGGGTGAAATTGAAACGCATAAATATTTTTGTGCTGAACACCTGAGACGAACTCGAAGCCATAGTTCGTTACAGTGGCAACCACATCAGGGTCTTTGGGAACGACATAGTAGGAATGTACAAAATAAAAATAAGGCGCAGAGTCCACATTCTCGAACAGAGGATCTTTCTTTTTCACTTCGATCTGGTTCCAACCCATGTGAGGAATTTTCATTTGAGGGCCATTTTCCGTCTCGGAAATTCCATCGGGAAATTTCACAACTTTCCCCGGTAGGATGCCAAGTCCGGCAACGGGACCGTATTCTTCACTTTCATCAAACAGCACCTGAAAACCCAGACAAATACCCATGAATGGTTTTCCACTGTCGATGAACTTACGGATGGGATCCACGAGTTTCAATTTCTCAAGGTTGGTCATGCAATCTTTAAAAGCGCCCACGCCAGGCAGCACAATGGAGTCTGCTTTGAGAATCACTCCCGGGTCATGGGTCACCATCGCATTGGCTCCCACAACCTCTAATGCCTTTTGTACGGAGCGCAGGTTGCCCATGCCGTAATCGACCACGGCGATCATTATAACTTTCCCTTGGTAGACGGTACCTGATCTGTCCGATTATCCAGAGTGCAGGCCAAGTCAAGTGTGCGGGCAAATGATTTAAACAGGGCCTCGACGATGTGGTGGAGGTTTTCCCCGTAGGGGCAGTTCATGTGAAGGGTGATGCCTGCGTTCATAGCAAACGCCTGAAAAAATTCCGGCACCAGCTCGACATCAAACTCACCGATTTTAGATTTTGGAAGCTTCACGTTGAACATAAAATATCCGCGACCGCTGATATCGACCACGCATTGAGCCAGCGCTTCGTTAAGCGGGGACTGAGTGTCTGCGAACCGGCGGATGCCTTTTTTATCACCCAACGCCTTGGCAAACGCTTCTCCAATAACGATCCCTATATCTTCTACCGTGTGGTGGTAGTCAATATCGGTATCCCCCTTTGCTTTTACCTTGAGGTCGAAATACCCATGCCGTGACAATTGTGCAAGCATGTGGTCCAAAAAGGGAATGGTGGTATCGATTTCACTTTCCCCCTGACCATCCAGGTTGAGGCTGACTTCTATTTCGGTTTCGTTGGTGGATCGTTTAACTTGAGAGGTTCTAGCCATTGACAGTTTGTTTTACGGTGATAGGTTTTTTAATTCCACTTTCGAGTTCCTTCTTACCATTTCCAGAAGAAGCTTTATCTCCATTACCCTGCGTTGTCGAGTTCGACGTGGAGCTCATAAATGACAAAATAGTTTCGAACATTCCCTCCGGGTCGAGTTTTAGGTCCCTTTTTATGAGACCCACCGCTCCGTGCTCAACAACAATATCGGGCACCCCGATGCATTTCGTTTTTAAAGGAACATTTTCGTCCATATCCTGCAGAGCTTCTAGAACCGCCGAGCCAAACCCACCCTGGACGGCGTGTTCTTCCGTGGTAACGATGCAACCTGTTTTTTCTGCATATTCAAAAATGAGATCCTTATCGATTGGTTTGGCGAAGCGGGCATTGATAACCGCAACACAGAGTCCTTTTTCTTCAAGCATCGCCGCTGTCTTCATGGATGGGTCAACCATCGCTCCGAAAGCAAAAATAGCAAGATCGGTTCCATCCTTTATCACTTCACCTTTTCCAATTTCGAGTTCCTTGATTTCCGCATCCTGTTCGACACCCAGCCCGGCTCCTCTGGGATACCTCAACGAGGAAGGCCCAGGATGGTTGATAGAAGTTTTGAGCATATGTCTCAATTCGTTTTCGTCCTTCGGCGCCATTACCACCATGTTTGGTAAAGCACGCATGAAAGAAATGTCGAACAAACCCTGGTGCGTTGCGCCATCTTCCCCCACAATTCCAGCACGGTCCATGGCGAAGGTAACAGGAAGATTCATCAGGCAAATATCGTGGGCCACCTGGTCATACGCCCTTTGCATGAATGTTGAGTAAATCGCAACGACCGGCTTGAATCCTTCAATAGACAACGCGCCCGCAAATCCAACGCCATGCTGTTCTGCCATTGCAACATCAAAGGTGCGTTCGGGAAACACTTTGCCCAATTTACTGATTCCTGTGCCATCCGGCATAGCGGCAGTGATGCCGATAATTTTTTCATCTTCTTTGGCCAGTTCAATCAGCGATTCAGCAAACACGTTGGTGTATGCAGGGTGCGATTTGCTGCCACTTAGAAACTCGCCGGTAGCAATAACGAATGGTTTCGCACCGTGCCACACGTCGGCTTTCTCTTCCGCAATTTCGTACCCTTTACCTTTGCGAGTGACCACATGAATCAGGGTAGGACCTTTGAGTCCGCTGACCGTGTCCAAAGTGTCTATCATCAAATCGGTATCATGCCCATCGACAGGCCCTATATAACGGAAGCCGAGGTCTTCGAATAAACGGCCCGGGATAAACATTCCCTTGACGGCCTCATCGAGACGGTGGGCATACTGGGAAACACCTTTACCTATTCCCGGAATAGCGAGAAGCATCTTATCTACTTCTTGCTTGAATTTAGTCATGACCTGTCCGGTCAGTATTTGACTGAGGTGTGCCGACATACCTCCCACGGGAGTCGATATCGACATTTTGTTATCGTTTAGAACCACGATCACATCGGACTTAAGATGCCCCGCATGATTTAAACCCTCAAATGCCATGCCCGCAGTGAGTGAGCCATCACCAATGATGGCGACAACTTTGTTTTTTTCATTTTTAAGATCTCTGGCTTTAGCGAAAGCAAGCGCCGCAGCAACGGAGGTACCACCATGTCCAACATTCCAATGGTCGTGTTCACTTTCTTCCCGTTTGGAAAATCCACATAGCCCACCATACTGCCGAAGTTTGTCGAATTGGTCTTTACGTCCCGTCAACAATTTATGGACATAAGACTGGTGCCCGACATCCCAGACGAATTTGTCTACAGGACTGTCAAAGACATAATGCAAAGCCATAGTCAGCTCTACAACACCCAGGTTTGAACCCAGATGCCCTCCGGTCTTGGATATCGATTGCAGAAGCAGTTCCCTGATTTCTTCGGCAACCTTGGGAAGATCTTCCCTTTTCAACCTTTTCAAATCGGCGGGACTGTTAATGTCGTCAAATAACTTGCTCATACGGGTACCAGATTAAATTGTTTGTTAAACAGAGAAGATTTTGAACCTCTATTTAAAAGTACCTGAGCGGGGCTCGTCAATCGGCCCAATATGTTTTTTAAAATATTCACTGGATGTGCTTCAAGATGCTTATCAGCCATTTCTTAACATGTTCGTTGGACAAAGAACCGTCCAATTTCTCTTAAGGGATCGGCTCGTTCATCAAAAATTTTCAAACAGGCGATCCCATCTTCTACCAATTTATCTGCTTTCTTTTTCGATTCTTCCAACCCGTAAAGAGCCGGATAGGTTGCTTTCTCTTTGTCTAAGTCGCTACCGACATCTTTTCCTAACAGACTTTCATCGGCAGTGATATCAAGGATATCATCGACGATCTGGAAAGCCAAACCAATATGAGCTCCGTAGGTGGATAAAGCGTTCAGTTGACCTGTGTTGGCCTGACTCAAAATCGCCCCGGCCCGGATACAGGCCTGTATGAGATGGCCTGTTTTGTATGTGTGAATATATTCCAGCGTTTCCGCATCGATCGGTTTGCCTTCCGATTCGATGTCCACAACCTGACCACCAATCATCCCTGCTGTCCCAAGGGCACGAGTCATATCATTAGCGGCCCTTAAAAGGCTTGCCGGAGAGATGTTGTCCATTAACTCGGAATAGGTCATCAGGTAGAATGCCTGTGTGAGCAGTGCATCCCCGGCCAGAATAGCTATAGCCTCGCCAAATACTTTATGATTGGTCGGTTTTCCCCTCCTCAGGTCATCGTCATCCAATGCAGGGAGATCGTCATGGATCAGTGTATAGGTGTGAACATATTCTGTGGCGACCGCAAAGGGAAGGACGTCCTGCCGGTTTCCGCCAACAGCTTCAGCCGCCGCGATTACGAGAACAGGCCGCAACCTCTTGCCACCGGCAAGTACGCTATAGAGCATCGACTTATGAATACTTTCCGGATAACTGGTTTCTCCCGGTAAGTATCGACAAATAGCGTCATCGATAAACTCCTTGCCTTCGGAGAGATATTGGGCGGCTGACAAAAGCTAATTAAAATCAAATGGTTAGTTAATAAAAACACGCCTATACACCCGTCGAATGTTAGCACATATTATGCTCCAGTCAACTTTAATCGCCTGCAGGAATAACCTAATAACTCTTTGACTTTAAAAAGATTTTCATCCTATTCGCTACTATCGAATGAAAGTCCATCCACATACTCCGCTCCGGTCTCCTGGTTCAAAATAAAAAAGTTTCATTCATCCGCCCCCCCGGTGGTCAGGATCTGCTATTATTCCTTTTCTTTTTTGAGATCACCGTTTACCATATATCCTTATGCAGTAAACCAAAAAAAGTCGGGGAATATCAAAGTGTTACATATTCACTCTTGTTGGATGCGACCGTTAACTATTCTCGCTGACGTTTCCAGTTTTAATGCAAAATAGCTCACCGCCGTGGAAAGGACACTGACTGATGGAAAATCTTGCTAACACTTGGGCGGGCTACTTGTCCTTAATATGTTTTCTCCTTGCCTACACCCTGGTCATTTTTGAAGAAAAAATCCACATGCGCAAATCAAAGCCGGTCGTTCTGATCGGGTGCGTCATGTGGGCCATCATTGGAATTTATGAGGCGGGTCACGGCGGAGGACACGCGCACGATCACGTCAAAGAATTGATCGCCGAAATTGGCGAACTTTTCTTTTTTCTTCTCGTAGCAATGACCTATATCAATACACTTGATGAAAGAAACGTCTTTCAATGCCTGCGCTCCTGGTTATTAGGAAAAGGATTGGGATTCCGCAAACTGTTCTGGGCGACGGGAATCATTACGTTCTTTTTATCTCCACTAGCAGATAACCTGACCAGTGCGCTTCTCATGTCCACAGTCGCGCTGGCAGTCAGTAATGGGAATAGAGCGTTCATTGTCCCGGCATTTGTAAATATCATTGTCGCCGCTAATGCTGGCGGCGCATGGAGTCCGTTTGGTGATATCACTACTTTGATGGTATGGACATCTGGCAAGGTTGAAACGCTGAAATTTGCATACTTGATGGTCCCTTCGGTCGTCAACTGGATCATCCCGGCGTTGATCATGTATCCCTTCGTTCCCGACGAACAACCCGAGTCGGGAGATGAAGATGTGAAACTTAAGCCAGGTGCCAAAGTTATTATTGGCCTTGGCATTTTAACTATTGCCATGGCGGTCAGCTTTCACCAGTTTCTCCATCTTCCCCCTTTCATGGGCATGATGCTGGGACTGGGGCTTCTCATGATGGAAGGTTTCTATTTAAAGAAATGGGGAGAAAAACAATATCTTATGGATATGGGCATTACCAAAGACCGCAGAGGACGCGCGAGATTTGATATCTTCAAAAAAGTAGAGGGCGTGGAATTCGACACCCTACTTTTCTTTTTCGGTGTACTCACAGCCGTTGGAGCGCTTCAATACATCGGGTACCTGGCTATCGTCAGCGAAAGTATGTACGGCAACCTTGGCCCAACAATATCCAACATCCTGGTGGGAGTCATTTCTGCGATTGTTGACAACATACCCGTAATGTACGCGGTGCTTAAAATGGATCCCACGATGGGCCTTGATCAGTGGCTACTCCTCACTCTTACTGCTGGTACGGGTGGAAGCCTGCTTTCGGTAGGGTCCGCCGCTGGTGTAGCGGTTATGGGAGTGGACCGCAAAAACTACACTTTCATGTCGCATGTAAAATGGATACCTGCTATCGCCGCTGGGTACATCGCCAGTATTGGAGCGTGGTATCTGGTTACGATGGGTTTGCGGTAAAATATCCAGCACGGGCCAGGGTGAAAACGAAGACCGTTTTCGCCCCGGCCTTTTTTAATATTTTAGAAGCTTCGTTAACTGTTGCCCCGGTAGTAAATACATCATCCACCAGAAGTATCTTTTCCCCTTGCACCTGATCGGGGCGGTTGACCTCGAAAGCTCCAACAACATTTTTCACACGTTCATCTCGCGACATTTTCGCCTGCGGTGGACGTTCATTCACCGCCTCAACAGACCAGCCGCCATGGGCGCACCCAACACGGTTGCTACCTGTCGGGCCATAAGAAGCGCCTGATCGAATCCGCGCTCCTTCATCTTTTTAAAATGCAAAGGTATATGTGACACATAAACATCTCCCCAGTCTTCCCCGGAGTTTCTGAAATAGGATTCAATCAAAGGATCGATCTCCTTCATAACTCCCAATTGCCGGAAATATTTAAAATGATGAATCAGCTGCTTTAATACAGATTGGTAATATCCCAGGAACCGCGCCCGATCAAATGAAACGGCTGTTTGCGGCACACGGAACATTCAAATTCTTCAGTTAGATAGTCATAGTCTATTTCCGCAGGAATCCCACGCGAATAACAGAATGGTGATTCAATCCATGCGATGCCCTTTTTGTACGAAAGACATAAAAAGTCGCCCCCTCTTCACGTCCCACATCACAATAAATGCAATCGTAGGGGAACAATAGATCAAGACCGCTTTGTGCAATCAATTTTATTTGCCTGACAAAACCAGAAATCTTCATAGAATTGTGAACTCTATAACCATTTGCCAAAGAGAGCTTAGTGTAAGTGTTGGTAATTAGTTTTGTAGTTGCCCAATTTATTGGGCGCCTTTAAAACCGCCTGATGCCCGTCCAGCCAACCTGTAAAACACTAAAGAGTGGAAAGCGGGAAATCAGGCAACTACAAATTCAAAGCAAGTGATTTTTCCCGATCCCATGCTTCGCCTTCCGTTTTTCATTTGTTTTTAAACGCAATATTATGCTAGTGTTT
>Ga0066867_10001964_pt1 | contig 10142 bp, 7 predicted proteins | sample ETN01SmetaG_4_FD_65606 | JGI IMG/M metagenome (GOLD analysis project Ga0066867, IMG submission 65606) | Marine microbial and viral communities from oxygen minimum zone, Eastern Pacific Ocean - ETNP2014F12-01SV261 | ecosystem: Environmental > Aquatic > Marine > Oceanic ... | reverse complement strand
CGGCCTGCCGATACTCAATCTCACCGTCATACTTTTCCGCTAATTCGCTTAGAACACCGGTCACCTCTTCCGCGGGCAGATGGGCGTTCATGATCGTTGTACATCCTTCCTCCGCAAGCCGTTCGGCAATTCCCAGACCGATACCGCTGGTCGAGCCAGTTACCAACGCGACCTTGCCCGTCAGGTTGAGTTCCATGTTCTTCTCTCCAGTGTTGGTATGCCAAATTTACAACATCTAATATCTCATATCCCCAAAGCAATAAATACGGCGGAAATCGTGAAAACCGCACCTGCAGTCGAACAGACAATCATGGCCGAGGCTTCTTTTGTGTAGGAACCATACTGTTCGGCGATGACAAAGAGGGATGCGCCCGTTGGTAAGGCCGCTAGTATGATCGCCGCTTCAAAGTAGGGGCTCGGCAATGGTATCAGGTAGACAATTATGGCCAAGGTGACGAGCGGTTGCAGCAGTAACTTAATGACCGTCAACCAGGCTATCTCTCCCCATTTGACTTTCACCGACTGTATGGTCATGGAAAGGCCCAAGGAAAATAATGCCGAAGGTGCCGCGGCGCTTCCCAGTAAATCTAAATAGTTGGTTATGGGTGCGGGAAATTTTAGTTTTAGAATAGCGACAACCAGGCCCAGCAAAGGTGCCATGATCAAGGGATTCAAAATGAGTGATTTTGATACCCTTAGCGCCGCCGGTCCTTGAGAAAATGCACCTTCCCGAAAACCCTCGAGCAACGTCAGACCGATACCGATAACGAGGATATTTGCTGTAATCGTTGCCACAATCGCGGGCAATACGCCACCGGGGCCAAAGGCGATAAGAAAAATGGCCACCCCCATGTAGCCGGTGTTGCCGTAACTTGACACCATGGCGTGAATGGTGAGCGGCAGCGCCGTCAGCCCGAATATGGCTCGCCCGCCGAAGGCGGCGATAAGGGCGACGATGACGGTCCCCAGAACGAAAACCAAAATAAAGGAGAAATTGGCGATTTCCGCGAAGTCCGCTTTGGTGGTCAAAAGAAACAACAGCGCGGGCAACGAAAAATAGTAAACGAAGGCGTTAATCGCCTTGGCCGAATGTTCACTGAGTAGACCAAATTTTCCGGCCAAATACCCGGTTAAAATAATACCAAAAACCGGAATGGTGACGGTAACCAGTGTTTCCATTTAGAATATTGAACCCGTTTCAAAAGAGGCTTGACTGTATGTAAACGAAATACATTTCTGAGGGAAAGTAAAGAAAGCCGTGCTGAATTACTGACTGAATTTTACTCCGGCGCAACCAGACTATCTGGCCGCTTCAGTGCGGGATTATTACTCCGGCGTTCTCAAACGAAGCTTCGACTTTTGGTTCACAGACAGTAAGTTGATCAACCAAGTCTAGGTTTCTCCTAACTCTCCCCCCCACCAACATTTCTGTGGTATGCTCACTGAATGAAACGACTAACACCTATTTTACTGGTCCTCACTGTTTTTCTGTTTAACGTGAAAGATGGGTGGAGTCTGCCACCCTGTCCCGGAAACTACAGTATGGACACTTGGACGAATTGTGCAGGGACTTATACTTTTATCAGTGGAGCTATATATGTCGGCGAATGGAATAATGGTGAATGGCATGGCAAAGGCACCTATACTTGGGCAAATGGCAATAAATATGTAGGTGAATGGAGGTATGATAAAAAGCACGGCCAAGGAACCTACACCTGGGCTAATGGATCCAAATACATAGGTAAATACAAGAATGATAAAAAAAATGGGCAAGGTACTTATATCCATGTAAATGGGGATAAATTCGAAGGAAAATACGAGGATGGAAAAAGAAATGGGCAGGGCACCTATACTTGGGCAAATGGGGAAAAATACGTTGGTGAATGGAGGGATGGCACGAAGATAGAGGAGAAAGAAGAAAAGAAAGAGGAAAAGAAAGAACAATAAACAGCACCTACAACACAGGCGTTACGTCAGTAGGCAGATAGACAGAGATCAACAGGCGCTGACCCACCAACTCTAATGGTTGCACGTCCTTATGTCTTGGCGGTTCGATACAGTTCCAAACGTAGGGACAGTGACACCAGCTGGTGGAACAAAATGCGCGTTTCCTACCAGGGGTGGGCCACCGGTATTGGAAGCCGGTTTGCCGGTTTACTAAACGGTTAGGCTGTAAACCGGCTGGTCGTCGTGAGCCTTTATTGGGATGACGCTCTGGCAGAGCTGAGATGGCCCGTATCGGCACTGACTCCGAAAGAGGTTGTCGTTTTTATCGACTGCGACAGAAAACTATTCCCGGGATCGACGTTGAACGGTTTGCCGAAAGCAAAGATTTTTTACCTCGGAGAACTATTCCAGAACCGATTCAGTTATAGGGGGGGGGAAGGACAGGTTTCCGATTTTACCGGTTTTTCCCCAAGCATAAATCCTTTTGTAGCCTTGCCGGTGACGCCCGGGCCTTTGGTGAACATGACCGATAACCGCTCGTTGCCGGTGTCGATGCCATGGGTTGTTCCGGCAGGCACAAAAACCACGCTGCCCTGCTTGACCGGAATATCGTCACGATCTTCAAAGGTTATGACGCCGGTTCCGTCAAGAACGCAAAAAATTTCATCCTGCATCGGGTGCTTATGAAATACCGTGTTCTGGCCCGGTTCATAGCAAACAAGCTCACAAATCACTCCCTTCGACTGCAGCATTTTCTTGCGAATTCGCTTCTCGACTGAATATTCGATCAGGTCTTCTGTTTCGTGAACTTCAACGTTTTCGGATAATGCCATTGCTGACCCTCGTGTACTTTGCTGGTGTGGAAATAATAACTTACCATTATGTTATTTCGCCGTCTTTTGAAAGTTACCTGCTCCCGGTTAACCCACATAATCGGATTGAAATATCTTCTGCCACGCTTTTTGAATATCGATACCCGAAGTAACATACCCTAACAGGGCGCGAACGTTTTTTAGTGTCGCCTCATGGAGCGAAGGTGAATGAGAGGCGGCGCTTGGATCGTATCAAAAGAAGTGAAGCAGGTTAAAGAAATGGCACCAATGGTCGGGCGGATCCGGGGGGATTCTTCAACCCTTAATCCGGCTCACTGAACGCCGAAGAAAATCCTTTCAAAATAGGATGGGTCAGGTAAGTGATAACTCTCTTTTTTCCAACCTTCATATCAGCACTGGCAGTCATTCCCGGTGTTAAACGGAAATCACTTGGGAGTTTTGAGATTTCTGATGGTGAAATATCGACGCGTCCACGGTAGAAAGACCCCTTTTCCCCATCTAACGAATCGTCATAGGTGTCTCCTGACAGGTATGTTAACTTTCCATCGATATCTCCAAATTCCTGGAAAGGCAAAGCATCGAGCTTCACAGAGACTTCTGCTCCTAGCCTAACATTACTAATGTCTTTTGGCGTTACATCCACCTCCAGTGTTAGAGGTTGATTTTTCCTCACCAAAGTTAATAAAACATCTCCCTCACGAACTATGGAACCAGATGTTACTTTTGGGAGATCAAGAACAATGCCATCGACTGGTGCACGCACCTCAACGTTCGTCATATCCCGCTTCAATTTCACAGCCTCTTGAGATAGCTGTATGCGGGCATCTTCATCTTTTGACCGGCTCTCGCCCAGAGATGATGACCAGGATGCTGTAAATTCTTCTCGGTCAGCTGACAAAGTCGACAAATCCGTTTTTTTCGCCGCCAACGCAGCCATTTTACTAGCGAGCAAATTTCTGTCATCAAAACGAGCACGCTTAGCCGCCAGAGTTGCATCACGAGCCTGAAGGTAACTCAATAACGACCCGTTCTTTCTGTCGTAAAGGTGTTTGCGCGCTTCCTCAATTTTACGTTTAAGGGACTCTTGTTCCTTGGTTATTGCTAAAGTTTCATTTGCCGAATTGATCTCTTCATTTGCTGTGGCAATCTCTTGTTCCAGTTTAACTATGCGAGATGAGAAAGATTTAATTTTCGCACGGTATTGTTCCACTCGTTTTTTCAGAATGTCTTTTAAAAGGGTGCTGAGTTTTGATTCCTTAGGAATAGCTCCTCCCGATGCTATCAACTCTTGTTCGTATTTAATTCTGAGCAAACGCCTTTCTACAGCAGCTAATTGCTCAATGTTACTGGTCAAGTTTGATTTAGCATCTGTTTCATCTAAAATTGCGACGAGTTGACCTTTTTTAAGAAATTGCCCCCTCTCAACAACTATTCTTTTTATGATTGCACTGGATGTGGCTTGAACGTCGACATTGGGGACCTTTGTAGTAAATTTTCCGCGAGTGGATACTGTAGTGTCTACGCTTGTACTCGAAGTAAAAACAAATCCGGCTACGAAGAGCGCTAGAACTATGGTAGCTGCATACATGAGTGGCTTTGATGGCGGAGTATCATAAATTGCATCCGTATCATCTATGTCTAATTGGCTTTGTTTAATATCGATAATGAAATCCTTGCTTCTATCACTATCATCAATTTGAACGTTGCTGTTTAAGTCTGAGACCGTTCTGTTGGCCTCACGTAACTCATTGGAGAGCTTGAGCATAATATTATGCGCAGCTTGAGGGTTTTGAGACACATAATTTAGAAAAGCCGTCTTATCCACCTGCGTTAAGAGGGTATCCGTTCTTGCCTTTGCACCGGCACTTCTTGGGGCACCATCAATCAGCGCCATTTCCCCAAAGATTGTGTTTTTTTCCGTAATCTCGGCAAGTGTCGTCTCACCATCGACACTTGTCTTAACAATCTCAACTACACCTTCCTGGAGGATATATGCATATTGTGCATTTTCTCCCTCTCTAAAAACATATTCACCTTTTGGAAGATTAAGTTCGTTGCTCATATCATTTGCTCGGACAATATGTGGGGATTGTGGTCAAAACTATTTTTCTCAAAATTATACATCGCTAGAGAGTTCCCTCTCTAACTCAAAAAGCTGAACATACAATGGGCATTTTTCCAAGAGTTCTTCATGCTGCCCTTGGCCAACGATTTTGCCGTTTTCCAGGACTAATATCCAATCAAAACTAGAAATAAATCGCAGATCATTAGTAGCTACTATTAATGTTCGTCCCTCTGCAATATTACTGAGGTTATTTTTGAATTGTACCTGAGCCATCTTATCCAAACTGTTTACCGTCTCATCTAACATTAACAAGTTGGGAGAACTGGCTAGCGCCCTGGCCAGAGCAACTGTCAGCTTGTGAGCCTGCGAGAGACTGCTTCCCGTGACATCGAGCGGTGTTGCCAATCCATCAGAAAAATCGTTTGTGATGGTTCCTAAACCGGAAATATCCAAAATATTTTCGAATTCACGGCTGCTTATATTAGGACGAACGCGGCGAATATTTTCTTCAATTGATCCCATGAAGAAAGTCGGAAAATTATCTACCAGCGCCACTTGATGTCTATAATGATCAAGATCAATACTAGCTAAATTATGCTCATCTATCTCTACGGTTCCTGAACTAGGTCGCAATAAGCCCTGAAGAAGCCTAAGTAAAGTCGATTTACCGGCCGCAGATGGACCAACAACTGCTATTTTTTTTCTTCCTGGAATCTTGCCATTTATATCGGCAAGGGCGAAGTCTTCACCGAATTTAACGGCAAGGTTCTTAAAAACATAGTTGCCGCTAATAACATGCTGGGGGCCGACACCAACCCGTTCAGGATTAGCATTCCAAATTGACCCCATTTTCTCCATTGCATCCTTGACCGAGTTAGTATCGGCAAAAAATGTAATCAGTCCTTTCACCGGAGCAACCACCTTAGCACCCAACATATTACAGGAAATGATGGCTCCTGCGGAAAGGGCTCCAGCAAACACTAAATTTATTCCAGTAAAAATTATCGCTACCGTCATAAGGTTCATGAGAGTGCTGTTAATACTTGCCGATAAATTTCCAATCTTAGCTGAATTGACATTCAATCTAATCGCTTTCGCACTTGCATTCCGCCACTGTTTTCTCTGAATGGTTTCCTGCGATAAAGCCTTTACAGTATCTATACCGCTTATGGTTTCTCGAAGAACTGCCGTCCTAGCTGCACCAGCTGAGCCAGAAAATTGCCCCATTCTCTGACTTTGTTTCTTGGAAATTAAATCAATTATTCCTTGTATTACTGAGAAGAAAATGACGACTAAAGCCAAGATTGGGCTGTAGCCAATCAAAACGGGAACAAAAACCAATATGCCCGCTGCATCGAAGAGATTTGTCAAGATTTGTCTTGAGATAAAAAGTCTAATAGCGTTAACCGACTGCACATTGCCTTCAATTTCAGAAGCAGAAGTCGTTTGAAACATCTGTGCGGGCAACTTAAGCATTTTGTCAAAAGCGTCGCCCGTTAATCGGGCCTCGATGACTGTTGCAATGTGATTTATTATGAAATCACGCGCAAATGCTAAAATCCCTGAAAAAACCAACGCAATAATAATGCCAGCGGTGAGTACATACAAAGTCGATGTTGCCTCGTATCCAAGGACTTTATCGAGTGAAATTTGAATGTAAATAATGGGGGCGACACCAAGCGCGTGAACAATTAATGACATTATAAAAGTCAGAAAAAGCGTACTCTTAAATCTACCGAATTCAGGAAGAAACCACCACCAATCAAAAATTCTATTTTGTGATATATTTTCTGTCAAATGGGATACGAGAATGAGTTTTTTCGACCAATTGGCATCAAAATCTTGAGTTTCGATCTTGGATGGTTTAGCGGTCGGATCGGTTGGATCAATCGTTATTATATGCTGAACATCGTCATCCGGTTGGTTGTCAGCCCCAATCAAAATGAGAGCTTGACCATTTTTCATTATACCAACACATGGAAACATGTAGCTTTTATCAAGAAGATCTTTAGTTTTGCTATTCCTCGGTTTTGCTAAAACTCTTTGCTTGGCAAAGAACGCAGCGAGTTCTTTTGAATTCGATAAAGTGCCCTGCTGTATAGCATTCTCAACGAAATCCGCATTGATACGGACACCAAACTGCCGCGCTATAAAGGTGATAGCAAGAGCGGAAGACCTAATTGTTCTTGTCGACATATTTACACCAAAACAAAAATACTATTATGTAACTTTGCCTGCATTTATTAAACAAACAGTCATAAAATAACAATGACTTAATATAAATGGGTCTAACTCATGGTCACGTAAAGTTATCCTCGGGGCTTAACATGTTGTTGGATGACTTTATGACCATAGCCAGCTCCACTCAAAAAAATTACCCCCGCAACTATTCAAGCTACGGGGGTAATTACTACTCAAAAATTGAAGGTCAAACTATTTCAGCTGTAAAACTGAATTTTAACCCATACCAGCGGCTGGATCTGCAGCTGGATCCACAGTTTCTTCTTGTTCAGCAGTTCCATCTGCGGCCGCATCAGAAGCTGCTTCCCCGGCATCAGCTCCAGGAGCACCGCCTTGCTCGGTTGCAGAATCCATCGCAGCTCCGATAGCAGCATCCGCTGCATCAGGTTCCATGGATGCAGCTGGACCAGAGTCAGCCGGAGGCCCTCCTAAAGCGTCTCCAAGAGCGCCCATACCACCATCGCCGGCCATATCGCCCGGAGGAGGACCGTCCTGCGGTCCTTGATGGTCAGGGTGTTCACCCATTGGGAATCCTTCGGGGCCCACGCCACCTTCACCCGGAGGCGGAGGAGCAACATCACCGACAGGCGGGGCACCAGCATCTTCAGCCATTGGACCTGGTTGTCCATCCATATCGCCAGGAGCCGCAGGATCAACAGCCGCCATATCTCCGGCATCCGGAGGCGGAGGAGCAACATCACCAACAGGCGGGGCACCAGCATCTTCAGCCATTGGACCTGGTTGTCCATCCATATCGCCAGGAGCCGCAGGGTCATAAGGAGGATATCCACCTTCAGGCGGCATCATTCCAGCTTCTTCACACGCACCACCTTCAGGCGGAGCTTGGCACATATCAGGTGGAATTGAGCCTGGCTCTCCGGGTACGAAACCTTCAGGCATCGCCGGATCCATCATCCCCGCGCCCATATCATGAGGAGCAAAGTCGCCCTCGGCCATGGTGTCAGCCATAGTACCGAACATATCGCCCATTTCTGGCGGCATTGTCACGTCGGCATCACCCATGCAAATGTCTGCTGCATCCATCATAACTGCCCCCATATCAGCTGGGGAGGCATCCGCTGGCATAGCCTGCATTGCAAATCCGGCACAATCACCAAAGGCAGTAGCCGCTGCATCAAACGCACCGGGGTCCATTCCCATGGCTTCACATGCTGGGCCCGCAGCAGCCATAAAAGCATCACCGGCAGCAGCCATACCGCCGCCATCTTGCATAGCAGCCGCAAAGGCATCCATGCCGCCTTGCATAGCACCCATAAAGGCAGCTGGATCAGCCCCTACTGCATCCGTGAATTCCGGCGGGAACTCCGGAGGTGGTGTTGGAAACATAGTCATATCAATTTACCTCCTAATTTGTATAAACAGACTTTCTAATTTGTATAAACAGAATTTACTTATTCTGTTTATTAGACTTATTCAAACATTAGCTCATCATTTCGCATCAAGGAAAATATCTTATATCTATTTTTTTTCATTGGCGCTGTGATCTGGATCACATTAGACCTGTTTTAAATAAAATAACCGTGTGACAGCGAAAACACAACTATATTTAACGCTCGACACTAAAAGCCCAGCGGCGAAGTTTGCGATCCCGGCAACAATACTGATTTTACATGCGTATCGGTTCCTCGGATAACTATATCTTTCGGATAGGACGCGAAAGTGGTCCTCCCCCAATAAACGGGTCCACTGCAGCCAGCCCATCGACCCAGTGACTATTTATTGTGTTCACGAGTGCGGGGTGTCGAAATCAAAGACTGCATTAATCGGGAATGTGTCGTTAAAACGGATCAAGGCGAGGGTTATTTAAAAAAATTGATGACCGGTTCCAATGAGGACACATACAATCTCATATCTTACTATTCAGTCCCGATAGAAAATGTACGATTGTTGTGGGCTGCTCCAGTCGTTTGGGTTAAAAAGACGTAACTCAAAAGGATCGGTGGCAGGATTGGGCCTCTACAAATCGATATTGCGACCGCTGATGTTCAGCCTCGATACAGAGGCTGCGCATAGTCTTGCATTATTCGGTCTAAAACTTGGTCTGGTCCCCAGGTCAGCGGAGCCTCAAGATGATATTCTAAAACAATCATTGTGGGGATTTGACTTTCCTAATCCGATCGGATTGGCGGCCGGGTTCGATAAAAACGCGGAAGTTTTTGAACAATTACTTCAATTGGGTTTCGGGTTCGTCGAAACGGGCACGGTGACGCCGCTTGCCCAGCCCGGTAACGAAAAGCCCCGAATGTTCCGGCTGGTGGAAGACGATGCGATCATCAATCGATTGGGGTTCAACAATGACGGCCTAGCCGCATATCAGGTGCGGCTCGAGAAATGGCGATATAAAGGCGCTAGAGGCATCGTCGGCGCAAATATCGGCAAAAATAAAACGAGCACCAACAGTGTTGGTGACTACGTGAAGGGCGTTTCGGCGTTGTCCGAATTGGCTAGCTATTTGGTCGTCAATGTATCGTCACCCAACACACCCGGCCTTCGCGATCTCCAAGGGAAACAAAAGTTGTCAGAACTTTTGCAATCCGTTTTGGAAGCGCGATCAGTCGCCTCGCGCCAGCCGCCATTGTTTTTAAAAGTCGCACCGGATCTGGAGAGTAATGACATCGAGGATATTGCCGAAGTAGCCACCACAAATGGTATCGGTGGCATCATAGCCACCAACACGACAATTGATCGACCCGATTTTTTAACGAGCAAAAATAAAGCCGAGCTCGGCGGACTAAGTGGCAAACCCTTATTTGCCCCGTCATGTGAAGTGCTCAAACGCTTCTATAAAATGACCAATGGGGATTTACCTTTGATCGGTGTCGGCGGCGTTTCCGATGGCCGTGACGCTTACGAAAAAATTAAATCGGGAGCCTCGCTGGTTCAGGTTTATTCATCGATGATTTTTGAAGGTCCCTGGGTCGCAAAAAAAATAAACCACGAGTTGGCCGATCTATTACGCAATGATGGATTTAAGAATGTCGCCGATGCCATTGGTGCCTCCGTCTAGGTATTGATCGACTGGATCGGAACATTAG
>Ga0066867_10001963_pt1 | contig 10144 bp, 15 predicted proteins | sample ETN01SmetaG_4_FD_65606 | JGI IMG/M metagenome (GOLD analysis project Ga0066867, IMG submission 65606) | Marine microbial and viral communities from oxygen minimum zone, Eastern Pacific Ocean - ETNP2014F12-01SV261 | ecosystem: Environmental > Aquatic > Marine > Oceanic ... | reverse complement strand
GATGTCTTGAAGTTATTAAAACTTGACAATTTCTAAGTTTATTGACTATATCTTCCCAAGATTCATTAAAAATATCAATATACCCATCTTCACCAACATCTTTTATTAATCTATTTCCTTTCACACCACCCCTTCCGAAATAATTACCGCAAATAATATTTTTTTCTGGGAATTTTTTAAAAGGAACTTCTATATAATAACTCAAATCTAAATTAACAATAGCGTCCTTATCTATATCTTTTTTGATTTCATTTCTTGACAATATTTCACGAACACTGATATAATCAAAATATTTTAATTCTTGTGTTAATATTTTTGAATTTCTTTGCCAAACACTGTTAATTAAAAAAGTTTTAATATTAAAACTTTGTTTTGCTATTCTAGCTATCCATAAAAGGTCGCGACATCGATGAACGTTATCGTGCATTGTTCCTTCACCATTAATAATTAAAACATCAATATTTTTCAATATATTTTCATTTGCAAGTATATCATTCAAATTGAAGCAATAGAAGAGTTTATGATTTTCAAGCTTACTGTATATAAACTTCATAACCTGTACACACCCATTATGGTATTTGGAAGTATCGTTTAAAATTAAAATTTTCATTTTTATCCCATTGTTATAAATTTATTTATAACATAAAACGTTACCGTTTTCTAATCAAATCTGAAAACGGATATATTAACAATTAGAAACTCAATTCATTATATCCGTGTTTAATCCCTTATTAGTATCTGAAATTTCACTTCTTTTATGTTTCAATATTTTCTGAAAGCTATCAATCTCTTTTGCTGAAATCACAACTGTTTCTAAAATCTTTCGATGTATATACTTCGGAGTAAGTGTGGATGATGATGTTATTTCATGAAAATCTAAATGTATTTCAGAAAATGGCGATTCTCTTGATATCAAAACTGTGAAAGCGTAAGCATTAATCAACCTAACCTCTATAGCAAGAATATCCATAGCATACCCCTCACCGTAAAAACTCAAAGATTCATACTTATATTGCTTCTCAAATTTATTTAAATGAGAAAAATCTATAGGATCTTCACTGTACCCATCTAAAACTAGAGAGCATTTGTCATCATATGAGCATGTTTTACAAACAAATGGTGAGTTGAATGCCCTAAATTTATGATTATCACCATCATACTGTAAAGTAAGTCTTTCAACATTAGTATTTTTAGACTTTTTATCGGACATACACGTATTTAGTTTCCTGTGCTTCCAAAGCCTCCTCTAGAATCTCCTCCAGGATTAAATTTTTTGACAGCAGTAACTTTTTCAGTTCTTTGAAATATGAATTGTGACACTCTTGTGCCCGCCGGAATTATAGTTGTTCCGTGTCTTAGATATATTACAGGAAATAACCAATAGTCCTCAGTTCCACAGTAATCCTCATCAATCAGTCCGACAGAATTTGACTGTATAATTCCATATTTTTTGAAAGTAGAACTTCTCGGCATAACTAAAGAATGATACCCTTCGGGAGGTTTTATAATCACTCCCAAATCAATCATTTTAAATTCACCAAATTTTTCAAACTTAATATCTTCTGCGCAAACCAAATCAAATCCGGCAGAACCTAGAGTTTGAATTCCTGAATTTTGATAATACTCTTCAACTTTTTCATTTCTATAATGTATTTGAAATTCCACAAGTTCTCCTACCATCTTAAAGAGTTATTCTCTAACATATGATCAACAAGACATAATACCCATCCTGCTACAAACCATAGGGAAGGGTTGTAAACACCCATAGCAGAAAGAGCCATTTGGCCACCAATCATAAACAATAAACCTCTAACTAAACTAGACATTTTCATAAATCACTCCTTAAAACATATCCAAATCATTTTTAGTATCGTTAATAGACTTACCAACATTTTCGAAAATTCTATCTACATACTCTTTCATCTTTTGCATATAATACGCATGGAAAGAATCAAATGATTGATTAACAAATTCTAACATTTCCTTCTCGTTATATTCCTCAAATTTCTTTTTGACCTTCCAGTTGTCATTGTCACCAAAAAGTTTTTTACTAATCTCATCTTTACTTTTTGCTATTCTGGAAATATACTCTTTGGTTTCAAAATTAACATAAAAACTAAATGGGCACTCTTTGGTTTCTGTTTCCCAATAGTAATTTTCATGGTATCTGCTGTGCCTAAAATATATAGGAACAGGTCTAAAAGACTTCTTTTCAATGTAAAAATTTCTCATCACATATATTTATGGTTTAGAAAAATAGAATACACGAAACGAATAATAGTAAAAAACCTACTAGAAACCCTGAAAAGAACCCAAAAGATAGCATTTCATAACCAGTCTTTTCCGTACATATAACTCCAAGTTCTTTTCTTATTAATTTCCAAGGGGTCATTTCAGATTCATCTACCAAATGCACAACTTCCCAATTTGGGTCACCTGCAGGAATAACAATACCCTCACCCTTAATTCCACATATAATGAAATTGTGTTCCCCAGTGGGTCCACCATCATCTATTCCAATTAAGAAACCTCGATAGATTAAATCATTTTTAAAATAAACTTCAACATACTCGTCTTGAACATCATTCAGTTCTTTCATACTCTACCTTCATTCCTTTTTAGAAAAGTGCTTGAAAAAATTTAATAATTTGTGTATAGTCTATTTTATTAGAAAATGCAATAAAAACTACAACTAATATTAAGAATATAAACGTTTTAGTTACTGAGAAAAAACTCCTAGCAGTTGATAAGACATCTTTAACATTAGAAACTTGGAATATCTTTGAGAAAGAACTGCTTTCTACAGGATCTTTCAACTCACATACCATCTTTTTCAATTCGCAAAAATTCTTATCAAAAGTGTCGGACATATCATTTAGATTGTCTTGTATATTATACACAACATCCTTCAGATTGTCAAGGCCATGTTTAGTTTCTTTTATAGTTTGCGTCTCATCAAATTCGTGCTTAGCTCTATTTATCTTGTTTGCTAACAGATGGTCCTCGTTTGGTTTATGTAAAGTCACAAAACCTTCTTCTTTCACCTCATCTAAAGATTCTGATTTGGAAGATATCAATAAAATAGGATATCTATTTCTATGCCTTCTAGCAAAAGATATTCCATCTATACCGTTGATAACATCAGCATCGACAACAAGAAAGTCAATTTTCGGAGAATCTTGTTCATCTAATCTTTTTTGCGCTTCTGAACAATTAATAAAAGTTTCAACTTCAAAATTCATCTGTCGAAACTTTGCTATAAAATTCAATTTACATTGTTCCTCGTTTTCGACTAGCAACAAGTTAACAAATCCGTCCCTGTATGGAACTAGAATCCCGTCTTCGTTTAATGGTGTCATGCCTTTATCTTTCGAATTCACCATAATTAATATACCATAAATCTTAAATATTTCATATCATATTTAGTAAAAAAATTATAAAAATTTAAAAATAATTACCTTTTTTTGAACCAAAGAGGAACATTTCTTTTAGTCCAGACCATAGAGAACCTATCTTGCTTGGTCTGATAAAACAATCTGTATGATTTTACAGGGTCTTGTGGGAACATACATTCAGGGTTTGATTTCATAGCAAGAGGAAACTGAGTCAGACCTTTATTTGGTATGTTCTTAGGAGGTGTTTTAAGAGCATTCCTGAGTAGTTTGTCACACTGTTGAATGGCAGGGCTTTGATAGGGTCTTGATCTAAAACAAATACATTCATCTTTTTTCTCCTTATATTACTATTATACTACAAGGAGAAGTCTTTGTCAAATATAATTACCCATCTTCATCAGAGTTTTTCTATATTTTTTCTGATATTTCGTGACTTTGTTTTTTCGGTCTTGCTTTGTTATACTTCTCTTAATCTTTGGAACGCCATACAAATTTTTGAATATCTCCATCTGCATGTTCTTTCTCTTGATTTTCTTTTTAATTGCTTTTTCGTCACGCTTACTGATAATAATGTCTTCTTGTCGTAAATCAAAGTATGAATTTACCGTTTTGATTTTGGAAGTTTTTATTTTACCATTTCTAAAATAAGTGATTTGGAATTCTGTTCCAACTTTACCTTGATGTAGTAATGCTCTCAAAGTAGATGTAGCATATGTTCTTTCACCATCAAGACTTACAATGTAATCTCCTGCTTTGAGAACTTTTGATGCTGGAGAACCTTTTATAACTTTATTTACAATAACACCCATATGTGATTGATAGTTTATTCTCTTATCATCTTTAGCACTTGATGACCTTGCAGCAATCCCTATCATAGGAGCTTCTATACTTCTTCTATTGAGGAAATTATCCCAAACTTGCATAAGTAAAGCACTTGGGACAGCTAAACCATATTTCTCTTTGACGGATATTACTACTAATCCAATAACACTACCAGAAGAATCAAATAACCCTCCACCAGAATTACCACCTAAAACGATAGCATCTGTTTGGATCATATTCTCATAAAGTGTTGGAGCGGGCATCATAACCCTTTTACCTAAACTTGAGATAATACCAGAAGTCATTATCCTTTGCATACCCATAGGATTACCAAGAACAAAAACATTCTCACCCATACCTAAATCACTGGAATGTCTAAATGATACAGAATAGTCATCAGGTAATGGCAACTTAACATATTGATTTGGTATTATCTGCACTATTGCAACATCTCTGTTATAATACATCAATACAGGTTTTGCTTTGACGGTTCTTCCATCAAACAAACCAATAGCTAAAGTTCTATTGTCCTTATCTCTTTCCTGCCAACCAGCAAGAACGTGAGCACAAGTCATAACATATCCATTTTTTGGATCGACTATAAACCCAGAACCAACATTTTTAAAAATGTGACGGACGGTGTTACCTCTCATCATCTTAATGACCACGGTTGCGTTTTTTATTTTTTCAAAAACTTCGTTATCACTAAAAACTTGTGAAACGATTAAAAAGAAGAAAAGAGTGTATACCAAAAACCTTTTCATAATAATTTCCCCCAAAAATTACTGAAAAGATTTTTCTACAAATCATTTTTTATTATCATTTTTACTGATTCCAGTAATTTTTCCAGTATCGTCAATATTAATAACGCCTTTACTCTTCAATTCATCAAGACAGGTTGCGTATCCTAGAGAGCTACCTAAGGAATATCCACCCTCTCTACCTTCACCGTAACCTTTTTGGTAGGAAGTGGATTCTACAAAAAACAATGAACAAATAAGGAATATCCCTGAGGATATCAAATAGAGAATGATTGTAGATAATTCAAAAAACATAATATGGCTCCTTTATATTTATAAATTTTTGGGTTTTCTAGACTTTTTCTTTTTATTTTTAAACTTCTTTGAAGTTAATTTTTGAGGTTCTTCCTTCTCAACAATTTGTTCAGCAACCTTTTCAACTAAAGGTAGCATATCAGGAAATGCTCGTTGAACTTCTTCATATTTTAAATCTGTTTGTAAATTTCTATCAACACATATTTGCAATAGAAGTTCTGATTCCGTCTCATGGACAGACTCTAACATTTCGATGAATGTATTTTCCAGTTTATAGGATTTGGTATTAGGGTTAGTGAAATTTTTGATAAAGTATTTTATCTTTTTTGCTTCTCTGTAAAGATGAGTTTCGCAAACACCCACCGGTCCAGGGTTCACTGTAAAATCAGGTCTGGTTGCAGGGAAAACAAAATCAACATCCGGATGAAAAGCAGAATACATAACCTGTCTTAAAGTTCTCGTATCGTTATTTTTGAGATATTTTACCCTTTCTTCCGAACTTTCAAGTTTCTCACATTCTTTTAAAATTTCGGGGATGCTCTTAGTCCTCATCATATATTATTCCTCACTTCTTTGGGGTTTAAAGTCTTCAATTTTATTTATAAGTTCTCTCAAATCATATTTTACCAAATAAGTGAAAGCTTTTTGTATATTTCCGACTCGTCTTTCATTATATGAGGACATAATATTTTCTGTTATATTAGAGGGAATTTCATTCAAATCAATCAGTTTCTTATTTCTACTTATCCTCGAATCATACTTTGATGATTGATTTAGGATGATAGAATTTTTTATCTCTTCTAATCTCTTTTTAGTCATTCTCGATTGCTTCTTATCTTGATTTACAAAAACATCATCATCAGATAGAACATTCGGGACACCATCAGATGTATCACCTTTTATTATATGCTCTAACAAATAGTTTCCAATATCACTTATCTCCTGTTTAGCAAACATTTCCTTTTTTCTCGGACAATACTGTCGAATATTACTGGAGTGAAGTTGTATAAAATCTTTATCACTGGAAACTATAACAGTTTTTTCATTACCTCTGTTAAGTTTGGTGAGTGTTGCTATAATATCATCAGCCTCTGCTCCATCAGTTTTGACAACTTTATAAGGAAAGAATTTATTCAAATCTTCAACTAATGAGTGGAAGTCTCCAAATATAGCATCCCAATCAATATCATCTTCCTGTCTTTTGAGTTTTCTGCTCATTTTATAATAGGAAAAGTATTCCTTTCTCCAAGACCTCGAGTCGCAACATATAATCATTTCACCGTAAGTGTTTTTAAATTTAACGTTGAAACTCCTTATAGTGTTCAAAACCCAATGTCTAAAAAACTCTGGTGTATAATCGTTTCTTTTTATCATAACAATCATATTACTCATCATAACCTGATTGAAGTCAACTAAAATCATTATAAATACTCCTTGTATGAATCACATAAAATCTGTTATAGGTACTGTTTTCAATTGTATATCTGCTTGCTTTTTAGGCTTTCTAGGTTTTGTTTTCTCTTTTGCAACCCTCTTTCTTTTGGTTGCCTTTCTTTTTGTTCTCTTATTCTTGACTTGGCCGAATATATCAACGATTTCTTTTATGAATTTAACAAATCGTCTTAATTCGGATCTTTTCATATATGAATATGATTCAACTAGTTCGATATCTTCTCGGTCAACAACGGATTGTAATTCCGTTAATAAAGACTGATAGTGTTGAGAAATCATTTTACCATAGATAGGTTTAATAGTCTTTGAATACTTTTTGACATTAAAGTCCGTTTTATAATCATTGATGATGAAGTCATCAATCTCTTTGTCGATTTCAGAAACTATTTTAGTAAAAAATCTTCGCACTCTTAGCATGGGAGACACTTTCTTAGTCTCCTTTTTTTCAACTTTTAGAGTTTCAACTGCTTTGATAAACTTTTTAGGATTCTTTTTCAGATCCTCTATCTTATCAAGAAATACACTCTTCGGATCGACTAAGACAAGACCACTCAAAATCATATCACATATCCAAGCAACGGATGAACGTATCTTGTTTTCATCGTAGGACTTGATTTGATTTACATACTTCTCTTCTTCAAACTCTCGGAAATATTCAATTAAAATACTTTTAACATTAGACCTATCATACTTGTAGGAATACCAGTTGATTGCCCTGTAAACTCTACTATCTTCAATATGAACTTCTTCATTATTCCATACAGGTTTTGTACCAAAGATGTAAGTTCCTTCAGCATCTACCATTCTTTGTTGCATGGTAAACTCCTTTTTTCACTTTTCTATATTATAAACTATTTTGAAAGATTTGTCAAGAGGCCATATTCACATATAAAATATGAATCGGCAATATCGTTTATAGGACTCGTTATTGATTTTGATTTGAATATTGGTTTCAAGTCTATACCTAAAGATTCATAAACATATTGTTTATCAGCATTCCCTTTACCGACTACTTCTTTTTTCCATGTCGAAGGCGGGACAACTTCGAAAGTAATTTCTGCTTTGTGGATTTTGTGTTTGAGGACACCTGTGTTCTCTGCAATGTGGAAGACTCTACCCCTAGAACCCATGGAATAGCCTTCCAGAAATACGTGATTGACCTTTTTGTTTTTGAGAATAGTGATTGCCCAATCTGATAAATGGTCGAATCTTTTAACATCTTCAGAATCTTTTTTATAATATTCACCATGTATATTCCCCTCTTCTATGATTTTCGTTTTCTTATCTATTAGATAGTAGAAATCACAATTTTGGAAAGAGAACTTTTTGCTTGTGTCGAAAATGCAGAGTGACGGACAACTCATGCTGTAATCTATTCCTGCTATTATCACGCTATCCATTCATACCTAGAATTAGGATTTTTTAGGTTCTTTCTATCTTTGTTAGGTTTAGCAACCTCTTCCACCTTTCTTCTTTGTGAATAAGGTTTTATTACAAAAATAGGTTGTTCAATAGTTATTGGATTTATCATGTGAAAGAATTGGCTAAATTCCTAAATGCCACGAACATATCATGCATAAATAGTTTATTGGAATCTATTAGAAACCTGTTCCAGACGATATGACCCCATGTCATAATAACCATCCATATTACCAAAATCTTTTCACGTTTCGTCATTCTACACCCTTACTGGCAAGTACCTTATCACCTTCATAGAGGATCCATTTCGTATCACTTCCGTCGATATCGAAATTTTCATATGATTCTTTTAATTCAACTATTTTTTTAATAGTTTCACTAAATGTATCTTGCTTATAGATATTTAGGTTCTCACCATTTATGACTACTAATGTAAAATTTGACATATCAACTCCTTTTTTACTCTATATTACTATTATAAAGTATTTGAGGAGAAAAGTCAAGGAATTTTTATCTAAAACGGTGTACCTTGGTCAAAAATATGGTCATCAAACAACTGATGTGCTAGTTTAGCTCTTGCCCCACCCTTTTTATAAATTTTATCATCTGGTCTATCCAACCAATCAACTATTGCACCGTCATACGATCCTAAATTTTTGCTATATAATTGATAAATTTTATATAAAGTTGTAACTAAACTGGTGCGCAATTTGATATACGACTCTTTGGCGTCTTCGTCATTGAGTATTATGCTAGACAACTTTTCTTCATTTAGGACTTCAATAGATTCAATAGATTCAATAAATTTTTCTAAATTCTTATCTTCACGAATCTCTTGTAAAATTTCCGACATTTCATTTATAATTTTATTACGTGGGATTCTTTCATCCCAAATTTGACTTTTTGACATTGCTCTTGGATGTCCTCGCATCTCATAAATTCTGAATTGATGTAATAACATTTTCTCATCAAAACCCATTTTCCAAAAAGCAATATAGAGTCTTCTCAATTTTTTAATTTGTCTTTCAGCAGCTGCCAATTTTTTTACATTTTTAGACCAGATACTTCCTTTAGGGCCATAATCTTCATCAAAATAATCCATATCAAGTTTTACTAAATTGGGTTTACTTGGATACATTTTTTTAGCTTTTGCAAGTCTTTCTTTTCTCAACTTTTTATAATAGTGCGTCAATTTAGCTTCTGCGGAAGAAAAGTTTTTTTTCTTTGCTTCCAACCTTTTCAATAAAGGTGGTTGTCCAGTTCTTTTTTTCCTTATAATCTTTTTTTCTTTCTTTTTCGGAATCAGAACACCATCTTTATATTTTGACAATCTTTCATAGGCTATATCATGCAATTCTGCAGCACCTCTATCCACATATAATTGAAGTATCTCATCTGAAAACTTACCAGATGCTAAATCTTTTTTCAGTTTTTCATACCCTTTGACTGAGGATTTTCCATCTATTCTGATTTGTTGTATAATATTATAATGTTTTTGGTATTCGGTCATGCGATTCTCTTACTTTATATTCCAAGTGGATTTTATATCTTTATCAGATAAGAGTTCCTTTGAATTTATTTTTATTTGAGATATTTCCTTAAAATTCACCTTTTTATTGTATAAATCAACTTCAATTGTCCCATCGCCACCTTCTGGTTCAATATCAGCATATGTTCTAATTTCAGTTTTATACCCTTCATTATTATCAGGAACTTTGACGGAAACGCTTAAAAGAACAAAATCAAAATCTTTTCGAACCTTCAAACTATATACCAACACCCCATTCCGAGTTTCTTTTTTTGCTGGATCAATTTTCATTTTTACACCTGCAATCTTTTCAATTCTTTTTGCAATATCAGATGCAACAGGTTTCATTATTTTATCAAGGTGTTTTTCGATATCTGAAACTTCCGATTCCACAATTAGATTTCCATCGGAACTTCTTATTTCTCCTAATATTTTTGCAACGTCATTTATTATTTTTTTATCCACAAGATTCT
>Ga0066867_10001961_pt1 | contig 10150 bp, 6 predicted proteins | sample ETN01SmetaG_4_FD_65606 | JGI IMG/M metagenome (GOLD analysis project Ga0066867, IMG submission 65606) | Marine microbial and viral communities from oxygen minimum zone, Eastern Pacific Ocean - ETNP2014F12-01SV261 | ecosystem: Environmental > Aquatic > Marine > Oceanic ... | reverse complement strand
TTGAAATTAGAGGGGTTTACAGCTCCTCATGATCGCTTTGGTGGCCGCAGATATGGCCTTGCAACTCTTTGGTTGTGGACTCAGGGTGGTTTGCGTTTTGCTCACCTAGGAGGGAGTGCAGCTCCTCTCACAGGAGAAGATAAGGTATTGCTTGGTCGCCCTGATGTGCTGATTATTGCGGTTGGTGGGGGTGCTAAGGCCTACAACGGTATTGAAGCAGCAAATGTTGTTAGAAATTTAAGGCCTAAGCGAGTTATTCCAGTTCAATATGTCAGAGGTCAACCTTCAAATGATTGTGATCAAAAGGGGTTGGAACCCTTTTTAGAAGCAATGAAAGGAACTGAAGTGCGTAAAGTAGGTAAAACTTTTTATCTCAGAAACATACTTTCTGATCAAACTGTCATCAATGTTCCACGTTAAAACAAACTGAAAATCAAATGAAGTCAATTTTGGAAAAGGCCTTCCAAAATTGCTTCATTTGATTCGTTGTCCCAATACTTACTCTTAAGGCTCCTTCTATTAATGATTTGCTTTTCATTCCTCTGACAAGAACCCCAGCTTCCCTAAGAGATGTTTCTACCTTTGAGGTGTCATGTTTTGGCCATACCAATAGAAAATTGCCACCTTCAATATGATGACGTCTTCCGCTGGAATGTAGCTGATGTTTGATCCATTCTTTTGCTTGTAAGACTGCTTGTACATAGGCATCTACATATGCTTGGTCTTGTAGAGCAGCTAACGCAGCAGTGACTGCAAAGCTGTTGATGTCATAAGGACCCGTAACGCGACTGATTGTGTCAACAACATCAGAGTTGCCGATTGCAAAGCCAATTCGTAAACCAGCTAATCCTGCTGTTTTAGAAAGAGATCTAAGAACTAACAGATTCGGAGTCTGGGTGAAATCTACGTGTGGTAAGACGCTGTCCCCTGTGAAGGCTTCATAGAGTTCATCAACTACAACCAAAGTGTTAGGTGCACTAGCGGCAAGTTTTAGTATTTCGCCTGCTTCCAATCTTGTACCGGTTGGATTATTTGGATTGCATATCAGTAGTAGTTTGGGTTTTTGTTGGAGTAGGGTGACTTCAACTTTTTTTATAGGAAAGGCATAACTCGTCCCTTCATATGGAATGGCAAGAATTTGCATTCCTTGCATTTGAGCGCAGGGTGTGTAGTAACCAAAAGTTGGAGTTGTTGTAACTAATTTATCGCCTCTATCTCCGTAGGCATTAAAAATCGCATGGATCGCTGCATCAACTCCATTGAATAGTCCAATTTGTTCAGTCTTTAGGTTGCTTGATAGTTTCGCAGAATTGAGATTGACTACTACTGCTTCACGCAGTCCATTGTATTCCGGGTAGATAGAGATGTGATTTGGGGGGATATTCCGGAGAGCTTCGATGACCAGAGGACTTGGTCCAATTGTGTTTTCATTGAAATCTAGTCTAAGCAACTTTCGTCTACCTTCTAATGGGGCTTTATAGGTATGCATTTCCTCTATTTCTAGACGAGGACGAGGCCTTCTAAAGGCTCGTGATGGTTGTGAAAACCCCATTACATTCTCTCTAGAGTAGGAATGCCTAGCAGGCTCATTCCTAGTTTGAGAGTGTCAGCAGTTATTCGACAGAGTGTCAATCGGCAACTTCGACTTGGTTCCTCGACTTTTAATACTGGGACTTTGTCATAGAAGCGATTAAATACTTGACATAGCTCAAACAAATAAGTGCATAGACGATTCGGTAATAATTCCTCTTCTACTTGGACAATCACTTCATCGAATTTTAATAGTTCTTTGATTAGAGACCACTCTTGAGGTTCACTAAATTGAAGAGTGTCTGTAGAAATATCAAGATCACCTCCCTTCCTGGCAATGCCTGCTATTCGCACGAGGGCATAAAGCAAGTATGGGGCTGTATTCCCTTGCAGTGCAAGCATTTTGTCAAAACTAAATTGATAACTCGTTACTCTATTTTGACTTAGGTCGGCATATTTTACTGCTGCCAAACCTACTGTTCTAGAGACATGCTTAATAAAGGATTCGCTCTCTTCTCTAGCTTCATTTTTGAGCCGACTCCGAAGATCTGATTCAGCACGATCCACTGCTTCATCAAGTAAGTCTTGTAGTCGTACGGTATCACCGGAACGAGTTTTGAGCTTTTTACCATCTTCACCTTGAACGAGGCCAAATGGGACATGTTCAAGGCTCCCACCATCTGGAATCCAATTTGCACGTTTGGCAATTTGAAAAACTCCTGCGAAATGATTGGCTTGGCCTGCATCGGTAATGTATATCAAACGCTTGGCTCCATCTCCGTCAGGAGAAGAATTAAACCGATATCTGATTGCTGCTAAATCGGTTGTTGCGTAATTGAATGCACCATCTTGCTTTTGAATGATCATGGGAAGTGCTTTTCCGTCTTTCCCAGTAATACCTTCAAGGAATACACATTTAGCACCATCATCAGTGACCAAAAGCCCCAAGTTATTAAGATCTTTAATGACTGTTTTTAAATAAGGGTTATAGAAGGACTCACCTCTTTCAATGAGACGGATATTTAATCGATCATAGATTTGTTGGAATTCTTTTCTTGATTGGCTACAAAGTAATTTCCAAGCTTTGAGTGCTAGGGGATCACCCTTTTGTAATTTGACAACTTCTTCACGAGATGAAGTTTGAAAGAGGATGTCATCATCAAAGCGCTGTTTTGCTTCACGGTAGAAGTGCACAAGGTCGCCTATGTCAACTGCGTTAGCAGTTGTGAGAGCTTCTGGAGCAACTAGCTTGAGATGTGAGATGAGCATTCCGAATTGTGTTCCCCAGTCACCTACATGGTTGAGACGCAATACAGAATGACCACGAAATTCCAGTACTCTTGCGATGGAATCGCCAATAATCGTTGATCGAAGGTGTCCCACGTGCATTTCCTTTGCGATATTCGGGCTAGAGAAATCAATAAGGATGGGGGCACTCCTTTCCGGATTTTGTGAATAATCTATTAAGGGCACGCCAAGCCGCTTGTCATTTAGTTGCTGGCTGATTTCTTTTGTTAAACATTGAGTTGTGAGAGTTAAGTTGATAAATCCAGGACCTGCTATTTCTGTTGACTGACATAGCGTTGAGAACAGTTCATCATTCTTTAGTTCTGCGACAATCGCCAAGGCGATATCTCTCGGAGATTGCTTCAATGCTTTGGCTAATTTCAATGCTCCATTGACTTGAAAATCACCAAATTCGGGTTTACTTGCTGGTGTTAGTTGTGGATCGAGAGTGGTCCCTGATGACTTTGCTGCCGCGGCTGCCTCTGGAAAAGCTTTTTCCAGAGCCTTTTGAAGTTGAATACCTAGGACATTGGAAATTCTGAGCATGAGTGCAGATTGACTACTTTGTGGAGAGAAGAACTTGGATTGTGATTGGTTGCTATATCAGTTCCATGAATTAGCTTGTTTCGAAACGCATGCTGAAATCAATCCAAGCACTTCGAGTAATTGGTGCACTGGTTGAAATCAAATCAATACCGGTCTTTGCATAGGCTTTTAAAAATTTAGGATCTATGCCTGACGCTTCAAGGACAATTTCCTTGGATCCCTCATCTTTGGATCGGATTGACGCTAAATGTCGCAAATTCGGGACCAGACTATGAAGTTGTTCAGGGGCAATTTCATCCAGCAGGATTCCGTCAGCGCCAGCATGAATGGCTTCTTCCGCCTGCTCTGGGGTTTCGGCTTCAACAATTATTTTTGAAGTCCAAGGAGCTTCTGCTTTTACGGCCTGAACCGCGGCATGAATGCCTCCCGCCCATGCAATGTGATTTTCTTTCAACATTGCTGCATCATCAAGGCCAAACCGATGATTAGTTCCGCCTCCACATCTAAAGGCATATTTCTCAAGAATGCGAAGCCCGGGTGTTGTTTTTCTTGTATCAGCCAGTTGAACACTTGTTCCTTCTAGCTCTTTAACTAAAAAGGCTGTGGCCGTTGCAATGCCTGAAAGGCGCATGGCTAGATTTAAAGCTGTCCGTTCTCCTGATGCCAGGGCTGCGGCTGGACCTTGCAGCTCTAATAATCGCTGACCTTTTTTTAAATATTCTCCATCTTTAAGAAGCAAATTCACTCTGATGGAGGTGTCGAGTCGCTGGAAGATGCGTTCTGCCAACATTCCGCCACAGAAGATCCCTTTTTGGTTTGCCGTCCAGCAAGCAGATCCTTGTTGCTTGATAAGCGCAATATTGGCGAGGTCTCCTCGACCTAAATCTTCATCTAGCCAGCTGTCTAAAAGATGGTTCAGCCTAGGAGTGCTTATGTCCACGTTAAGTTGTGAGCTGCATCGATTTGCTAAAGAGCTTATGCAGTTATGTGTTTGATTAATCATCTCAAATGCCCTATTTGCCAATGCAAAATCGTGAAAAGATTCGCTCTAACACGGCTTCTGTGATCTCATTACCTGTGATTTCACCCAAGCTCTGGATAGCTTCTCTGAGGTCGATAGTCCAGAAATCCCAAGGTAATTTTTGATTTGCGACCTCCTTGCTTCTATCTAAAGCAGCTGCAGCTATCGCTGCAAGATCACGTTGCCTTTCGTTTAGCGCAATTCGTAGGCCTTGAGTTTCATGTGCACCACAAATTTTTAATAAGGCCTTAATGAAAGCTGCTTCTCCGTCACCAGTCAGTGCACTCAAACTCACGTCAGGTTCGATTTGTGGAATTGTTCCCTTTTGGTTCTCCCAGATCGAGTTGGTTTTTATATCAGCTTTATTTCCTATGACTAGATTCGGAGCATCTTTGGGAATCTTGTTTAGGAGTGCTCGATCATCTTCAGTCCACCCTCGACTCAAGTCAAAAAGCAGCACTACAACATCAGCACTGTTGAGGGCTTCCTGACTTCTTTCTATACCCAACTTTTCTATCTCATTGTTTGTTGAACGAATTCCTGCAGTATCGAGCAATGTAATAGGAACACCTTCCAGTATCACTTCGCTCTCAAGAAGATCTCTTGTGGTTCCTGGTAAGTCCGTAACAATAGCTCGATCTTTTCTGCTCAATCGATTTAGTAAAGAACTTTTCCCTACATTTGGACATCCGATAATTGCCACGCTGAGCCCTTGACGAAGGGATGAGCCTCGCGTTGCATCATCTAAGAGGTTGTGAAGTTCTGCTTGAACTGTCAGCAGCTCATTTAAGACTTGCTCTTCATCAAGAGGAGGCAATTCATCTTCAAAATCCAATCTGGCTTCTAATTCACTTAGGAGATCTAACAGTGTTTCCCGAAGAGCAGTTATGCGCTGTTGAATTTCTCCGTTGATGCCTGCCATGGCTAGTTGGGCGGCTTGACGGCTGCGAGCCCCGACTAATTCACTGATTGCTTCTGCTTGAGTTAGATCCAGTCGACCATTCAGTACAGCACGTTGAGAAAACTCACCAGGCATTGCTCTTCTCACTTGAGGATGACCTAGCACTCTTTCCAGTACACGCTGGACGGCTATTACTCCTCCATGACAGTGGATTTCCACGACGTCTTCACCGGTGAAACTTCGTGGTCCTTGCATGATCAAGATCAAAACTTCGTCAATGCGCTCACTTCTCTCCTTATTCATTACGTGGCCATAAAGAACAGTGTGACTGTTCCAAAGCTTTTCTCCTGGTACAGATACGATGCTTTTGCTAACTGTTAATGCTGCGGAGCCGGAGATGCGAACGACAGCAATTCCTCCTTGTCCTGCTGCTATTGCGGTGGCAATGGCAGCGATTGTGTCTTCGGTGGGAACTGCCACAGTCATTAAAAATTAATCGCTTCCTCTGCCATGTGACCTACTCCAGTCTGTAACTTCTCAGCTTAATTGGCTCGTTCATGCTTCAAATGCGTTGGAACTTGATTTTTCGATTGCAGAGGTTCTTCCGTTGGTTATGGCAACAGGAAGGTTCTCCAAGCTATAAGGCGCGTGGTTTGGGCATAGGAGTTTTTTGTGGATGTTTTCCATTGTTCGGATTTCAAACACTCTTAGGAATTACTTTGGCCAGTTTGCTTCGAGGCAATCATTTTCTTGCAGTTGGAGGGACTTTGATTAGTAATCCGGCTACTTACTTGCCTCTTTATTGGTTCAACTACCGCGTGGGCTCAGCTCTATTAGGTCAGGGAGTTGATTCGCAAGGTCTTAGTCAGTTTGCTTGGAGAGATATGTGGGGTCAGGGATGGCTGATTGGCAGCAGACTTTTCTTAGGATCTGCGGTGGTAGGGACAGTGGTAGGGATATCGATAGGCTTGATTGTTTATTTACTTCTAAGAACACGCTCTTATTGAGAATTCTTTATCCATAAAACTTCTTTTTGGATTTCTTTTTTAATCTAAGCAGATTGTTCTTAACCAGGCTTGGAAAGGCTGCCAGTCGTCGTTTTCATCAATTGACAACCATAGACTTTCTATTTTTGATCTTATTGGGGTTTCAGAAATATTCCATCGGTTTAAACGATTAGGAATAGCTGTTATCTCTTCTGAGTCAGATGCTTGAGCCAGTTGTTGATTACTGCACCAGCTATCTCTCCATGCTAACCAATTTGCTCGAGGAGGTGAATTTTCGCAAAAGAGTTCTGGGGACAATGAATCTGGTTCTTCAGGTAAACCGCGTTTATTGATTTCTTCAGTTAAGCCTGAAAAAAAAGAACCATAAGGGATTGGCCATGTTGCCAATAGATTTAAGGTTTTTTCTAATAGATCATGCCTATTTGCATTTAAAGTTGCATTGTTTACTCCTTTGACGTTAGGACTTAACCCAATGCGCCTATTTATGCAAAATTGGTAGTGGTTTTTATATATATCGGCAAAAGCATCCAGTCTCTCTTCCATTGGTTCTCGACGGAGAAGCATTGCCAGTGGTTCTTGCAGTAACCGAAGGTTGTTGTAGCAGGTCAATGGCTGACGTCCGAAAGCATACATACCGGTTTGATCAAAGTAAGCAGCCGTAAAGTCAGGGTCCCAGTGTTCAAGGAATGCGAATGGACCATAGTCAAAGCTTTCGCCTGCGAGAGACATGTTGTCAGTATTGAGAACACCATGGACAAAGCCTGCAGCCATCCATTCTGCTACAAGCTTTGCGACTCGCCTTATAAGGCTTTCATAGAAAGCAAGAAACTGGACTTCTCGCGTGTCATGAGGGTTTTGTTCACTAACAGGATGGGTAATAGCAACTTCTGGGTAGTAGATTTCAATCACATGACGCAATAACTTTTCGAGAAGTTTAGGTTCTTTTAGATAGAGCAATCTTTCGCAGCTGCCGAAACGGAGATGAGTACGAGCAAGTCGGACCATTACTGAACTACGTGTAGGAGAGGGTTCGTCTCCTCTCCAAAGGTCTTCCCCTGTTTCAACTAAGGAAAGTACTCTACTAGTTGTTACCCCGAGCCTATGAAGTGCTTCACTAGCAATAATTTCGCGCAGTCCACCTTTAAGCGTTAGACGTCCATCACCTCCTCTGCTCCAAGGTGTTGTACCTGATCCTTTGGTCCCTAAATCTTGTAATTTCCCATCACGATCTATTAGTTGGCCATATAGGAATCCACGACCATCTCCAAGAAAGGGGTTATAGGTTCCAAATTGATAGCCATGGTATCTCAATGCTAGTAGTGGAATACGCTCTTTAAATAGGCCATAGGCTTCTTCAAAATCGATGTCTTTTACCGAGTCAGATTTAATACCTAGTTGTTTTAGTAAGTAGTCGTTTCGAAAACGCAGTTTTGTAAGGGGGAATTCAGCTGTTTGAACTACATCCCAGTAAGCATCACCTAGGCTTTCTAAAGAGGGCTGAAAGGGTAGCGATAGTAGTGGATTGTTCAATAGTCGAAGTGTTGAATTCTGGTTGATTCGAGGGTTTTCAATAGAAGAAACATTGGCGCTTCAATTCAGCCCCGTACGAGCAATATCAATGACGTCTGCCATAGTCCTAATTTGCCCAATTGTTTTTTCTAATTGCGTGGCATTTTGTAGCTCAACTCTTAAATCAATGCATGCAGGTTTGCCATAAGAAGTTTTAACTCTTGCATCACTCACATTGATTCTGCTATCTGAAAGACGCATCAGAATGTCTTTGAGTATGCCTACCCGATCAATGACTTCGATACGCAGTTGAACAGGGAATCTTGCATTCTCTACAGATGCTCTTTGATTCCAATGAACTGGCAACTTTCTTTCGCTGGGTATAGAGGCCACATTTGTGCAGTCTCGTCTATGGATGGTGATTCCGTGATTGCCTAGTGCAACAGTTCCTACTATTGGCTCACCGGGAAGGGGACTGCAACATCCCCCCAAGCGGTAGTCAAGGCCTTCTACTCCAATTATTGGGTCACCTATAGACGAATGTGGACTAGAAGGAGATGCCGTTACATGTTCTACGAGCTCTTTAGCTACATCAGCATTTGTTTGTGGTTTTTGCGGAGTTAAGTTCTGTAGATGGACTTCTTCTCTTAAACGATTGAGCACTTGTTGCATTGTTATTGCGCCGAAACCAAGTGCTCCTAGCAGGTCCTCAGTGGTATGTAAATTGCACCTTTCAGCTACTTTTTTCATTGGATCACTATTGAGTAAGGCTTCGAATCCATTGCGCCCTACTTCCTTTTCTAAGAGCTCTTTGCCTCGTTGAATCGTTTCATCTCGGTGGCTTTTTTTGTACCACTGACGAATACGGTTTCGGGCGGTAGGCGTGGCTACAAAATTCAGCCAATCGAGGCTTGGATGCGCGGTTTTGCTGGTGAGAATCTGAACAAAATCCCCATTTTGAAGAGGGGTTGACAAGGTGGATAGACGATCATTAATACGCGTGCCGTGGCAATGATTCCCTACCTCTGAGTGAATGCGATATGCGAAATCAACAGCAGTAGAACCTTTCCGCAGTCCAACCACATCACCTTTAGGCGTAAAGACAAAGACCTCTTCATCAAAAAGATCTTCTTTGATTGAGGCTAAGTAATCGTTATGGTCTTTGCTCGCTCCTTCTTGTTGCCAATCAACCAGTTGGCGTAACCAGTTAAATCGTTCGGTATCGCCAGCAGCTGGAGATCCACCTTCTTTGTATTTCCAGTGAGCTGCTATGCCGAATTCTGCTATTCGATGCATCTCTGCTGTTCTGATTTGAACTTCAATTGGTCTATGTCGACCAATGACCGCTGTATGTAGAGATTGATAACCGTTCGGTTTTGGAAGTCCGATGTAATCTTTAAAGCGTCCTGGAATTGGTCTGAAGCTTTCATGAACAACTGCTAGTGCGCGGTAACACGCTTCAACACTGGGCATTATGAGCCTGAGAGCGGCTACGTCATAAATTTCGTGAAAAGCTTTTTCTTGTCTTTGCATCTTGCTCCAGATGCCATAAAGATGTTTTGGTCTTCCATTGACCTCACATTCGTCTAGCCCGACTGATCTCAGTCGATCTTTAAGCAGTTGCACAGTTACTTCTAATCGATCTTCCCGGTCGCTGCGTTTGGTCGCTACTTGTTGCTGAATTTCACGGAATGCATCAGGTTCAAGCAGTTTGAAAGCTAGGTCCTCAAGCTCCCATTTGAAACGACCTATCCCAAGACGATTTGCTAATGGGGCATAAATCTCACGAGTTTCACGAGCAATTCGTTGCTGCTTATCTGATTGAAGGGACGCTAACGTTCGCATGTTATGAAGTCTGTCTGCAAGCTTTACCAGTACTACTCGAATGTCACTTGCCATAGCCAGGAACATTTTGCGTAGGTTTTCTGCTTGTGCTTCAGTGCGGTTCGTGAAATGAATCCCCCCTAACTTGGTTACTCCTTCGACTAAAGCTCTTACTTCACCACCGAAAAAACTTTCCAATTGCTCTGGAGTTAGATCTGTATCTTCTACGACGTCATGGAGGAATCCTGCGGCAACCACACTGGGACTGGCTCCAATATCTCTTAAGAGATCTGCTACTGCTAGTGGATGGATTATATAAGGCTCTCCACTAGCTCTAAATTGCCCATCGTGTAATTGGAAAGCCAGATCAAAAGCACCAGCCAGTAGCCCTTCTGCGTTCGTTGGGCAGCTTTTCCCAAGAGCAGGAGGGTGGTTCTCTAAGCAATTACTTAACCATTCCGGTATATCAATTCCATAGTCTTCAATATTTCTGATGGAAACAGGCCTGAGATGATGTTTATATGG
>Ga0066867_10001955_pt1 | contig 10167 bp, 11 predicted proteins | sample ETN01SmetaG_4_FD_65606 | JGI IMG/M metagenome (GOLD analysis project Ga0066867, IMG submission 65606) | Marine microbial and viral communities from oxygen minimum zone, Eastern Pacific Ocean - ETNP2014F12-01SV261 | ecosystem: Environmental > Aquatic > Marine > Oceanic ... | reverse complement strand
ACCACCAGCTGTACCCGTTGGACCACCTTTTTGATGAACCTGACCTAAGGAAGTGTTGGTTGGGTGTGTATCGATAAAATCTTTAGATAACATTAAACTATACCCATAACATTGATTTTTCTTAGGGCGTTGTTCTGGCCTTGTTGAAAACTCAACTCTTTCTCGATTGGTGTCACAGTCGCTCCAACCATCATCTCCAAAGCAATCACCATCTCTAACTTCAAAGCGTTGGAAGAACTTTCCTGCACGTGCTTTTGTTTCATCTTTGATGTATTGAAAGTTATAATCATTATGATCCATATAGTTTTTATGAAACTTAAATCCACTATTAGAACTGGTTTTCAAACCAAATTTACCTTCTTCGTCTATAAAAGTTCCAGACATAGCTAGAGTAGGAATTAACAACAAACGCAGAACCACGATCCCTAAAAGTTTTTTCATCTAAATTTATTTTCAAAATACTTTAATGATAAATGAGATAAAATTATTAGACCAATTAAAAAAAGAATTGTAAAGGTTTCGCCATAATATTTGTTAAATACTAAATAATTTTCACTATCCTGGCCTATATTTAAAAAAAATCTACTAAATTGTCTAAAAAACCATACTAAACCAAAATGAATCATGTAAATCCCATAACTAATGCTACCAAGGTAAACTGTAAATTTGTTTGATAGTATTTTATATAAAAAAGAATCTTGATTTAATTTCGACACAAAGAATATAGTCAAACTAAATAATATTGATGCAATAATGTATTTATTATTTAGATAAAAATTATCACTAATTGATATAAATAGAATACACAAAACTATTAAAATTAATGATATATAATTTGAATAATTATTTTTAAATTTCTTAAAGGCTAAATAAGTAATAACGCCAATAAAAAAACTATAAATACATCTGGTAGGATAAATAAAATTTTCAAGAAAATTTAATCCAGAATTGTTTAATAAAAACACAGTCAATGAAAATAAAATTAAAAATACAAAAAAAGCTGTTCTTTTATTAAAAAATAAAACAACTAATCCAAATATTAAATATGTATAAAATTCTGTAGAAATAGACCAGCTGGGTAAATTAAAAGACCATCCATACCAACCATGTAATAAAAAAAAATTAGCTATTAGAGAATAAAAATTATTAAAACCCGAAAATGGAACATAGGTAGATTGTAAATTTGTATAATTGTTTATTATAAGTTTTATAATCTCAATTATTATAAACATAAATAATGTAAGTAAATGCAAAGGATATAATCTATTAAATCTTTTTTTTTGGAAATTTAGTAAATCTTTTTTTGAGTTAATTTTATTTAAATAATTTAAACTTATTACAAAGCCACTTAAAACAAAAAAAAAATCAACTACCAATCCACCATTCATTACAATATTTGATTTTTGAATAAATGTGTCAATTTTTAAATGATGAAGAACAATTATTAAAGCAAAAATACCTCTGAATGTCTCTAAAGGAAGAATCATAAATTTGATTTATCAAAATATATTAAATCTCTATTATTTCCTTTATAAGGGCCAGTTTTATATTCATATAAAATTGATCCCTTTTTTTTGATTTCTAATTTATGACCGCCATAAAAAGTAATAGAAATATCACCTGGATTCATTGAAAAACTTTTTATAAATTTTTTATTCACATCAAAATATGATAATTTTGCCTTTCCTTTAATTAAAATCCAAGACTCTTGAATGGGTCTCTTAGTTTTTAAAATATCGTGTTTTAAATGATAATGTGAATTAACTGTCTTTTTGTCATTAAATTTAATAATTGAGGTCTGTAAAAATTCATTCTCTGGAGTTAAGTTAATTCTACTTAATGTATTTCTTGATCTATAAAAAATATGCAGTAATTTTTTTTTTTTAATTTTAGAATAAATTTTAAACATTAATTATTTAATTAATGTTGGTTTAAACCTGTAAGTGTCATTTTCATAATCCTTCCCACCTCTTTTGCCAATTGTAAATACAATAAATTCATTACCGTTTTTTCCAATTTTTAATGCATGCATTTCATTGGGTGGTGTCTCAACCAAATCACCTACTTTTAATAATTTCATTTTTGGTTTATTTTTAGATTTTAAAGGTTTATACCAATATTCTAGTGATCCCTTAGTAATATACATCCATTGTGTTGTTCTTTTATGATAATGATCGCCTCTTCTTATATTGGGTTTTGATTTAATTATCGCAACATGTTGAATATTTTTTTTATAGAAAATATCACTAATTGTACCTCTTTTATCTTTAAAATTTATTTTTAGTTTTTTATATTTCATTATCTAAGTGTATATAATTTTTATCTTTTTATTCAATTTTTTGATTTTTTTGATAACCAAATTACTTATATTCCATGATAAAATTATACAAGCAATTTTTTTATAATTTGTAATTTCAATATCGTCTTTAATTGGAATTCGTGTAAGTGGAGTAAATTTACCTTGCTTAAATTTAGAAGCATCAGTTAAAAATTTAATAATTTTATTATTTAAAGAGTAGTAAGTTAAAAAAGTATTCGACTTTGCTCCAGCTCCAATTCCACAAATAGTATATCCTTCGTTTTTAAGCAAATATATTTTTTTTTTTAATAAAAATTTTTTTTTGTCAATTTTTTCCATCATTGTCTTGTAAAATTTTAAATTATATATTTTATCATATTTATTATATTTGCTTAATTTAAATTTATTATTCCATTTATTAGATTTTGTCTTTACAGCTATAGATCTTAAGCTACCACCATGGTATTCATTGCTTTGAATATCAATAACTTTAAATTTGTTATTTTTCAAAATTGACTTGATATTTTTTGATGTAAAATATGAAACGTGCTCATGATAAATTTGATCAAATTTTAATGAAACAGCACCTACTGCAAAATCCGGTTGTTCAAATATATAGAGACCATCTTTATTTAACAGATTGTATACTCCTTTTAAAAAATCAGATGGTAAATCTGAATGATTAAAAACATTGTTTGCAATTATTAAATCAAATAATCCATATTTTTTTTTAATTTTCTTACTTTCATTACTGTCAAATATAGAATTAATTGATTTAACATTTCTTTTTCTTGAAAGATCAACCATAAACTTTGATGCGTCTACTCCCACTGAATAAGCTCCTTTTTTATTTAATAAATTACACAAAAATCCATCATTTGATCCAATTTCTAAAATTTTTTTATTTTTTATCTTAAATTTTTTCTCCAAGTATTCAGTAAAACTTGTCCAATGAGATCGAGAATATTCGGAATTTGAAGAAGTATAAGAATAATCAATTTCAAGATATCTATCTTTGGGATTTGTTATTATTCTGGATTGAATAAAATTGCATTTGGTACAAAAATCTAAAATTAATGGATACGACGGATCTTTTTTAGAAATTTTTTTTTTTGGTACAAATCTATCAGCGAACGAATGAATACCTAGATTAATAATTTCACTAAGGTAATTTTTTTTACATGACAAACATTTTTTACGAATTTTCATATTAAAAATTATTTAATATATTTATTTAAAATTTTACATATTTTGTCTATCTCACTATTTCTAATGTCTAAGCTTGATGGTAACCATAAACCTTTTTTACAATAATTATTAGAAACAGGCATTCCTTTAATGTATTTGTAAATTTTTTGACTATTTAATGGTGGATAAACAAATCTTGTAGAAATATTTTTTTTTTTTAAAATATTTTTTATTTTTATTATATTTTTTATATATATATCAACAGACCATGGTGTTTCGTTCTTTTTGCTTTCAAGCATTATAATTTTCTTGTTTTCTTCTAAATTTTTGAAATATCTTTTATAAATTTGTTTTTTTATTTTAATTCTTTTTTTTATATCTCTTAATTGTGATAGAGCCAGAAGTGATTGTAGATCAGTAATTTTAAAGTTGTAGCCCAAAAAATTATGTACATCTATACCATCTTTTGGTCTTCCAAAATTTTTGAAAAGTCTAATTTTTTTAGCTAGATTTGAATTATTTGTTATAATTGCACCTCCTTGACCCATTGTTATTAATTTAGGCATACTAAATGAAAAAGAACCAGCTAAGCCGGATGTTCCTATATGTTTATTTTTTATATAACTTCCAATTCCATGTGCAGAATCTTCTATTAAATGAATTTTTCTTTTTTTACATATATCTGCTATCTCTTTAACTCGTCCTACTCTTCCGTTCATTTGTGTGAAAATTACTACTTTTGTTTTTTTTGTAATTTTTTTTAAAAGATCTTTTGGGCACATGCAAAAATCTTCTTTCGATATATCCACTAAATTAAGTTTTAAACCAGCCATTTCTACCACATTAGCTGTTGCCACCATGGTATAATTTGAAACTAATACTTCGGAATTTTTATTAAGATTAAGACACTTTAGTACAGCATACATGGTTAAAGTTCCATTTGGGAAAGCTATGCAATGTTTTGAGTTTGTAAAATTTGAAAATTTTTTTTCAAATAACTTGGTTATTTTGTATTCGGTAATCCAGTTATCTTTTTTAATATATTTAATAATACTTTGTTTGGCTTTTTTTCCGATTACAGGTTTGATTTGATAAATCACTTAGCTTTTTTTGATAATTTTTTTCCTATTTCTTTTGCTTCATTTAAAGTCATTCCATATAACTTTAAATCACTTTTTAACATATCAAGACATAAACTATCTAAATTATAAATAGGTTTCCATTTTAGAAGGTTTCTTGCTTTTGAACTATCTCCTTGAAGATTTCTTACTTCGGAAGGTCTTAAAAAGTTTTTATTATTTGTAGATACAAATTTTTTCCAATTTAAACCAATTATATCAAATGTTTTTTTAATAAAGTTTTCTATTGAATAGTTTTTTCCAGTCGACAAAACAAAGTCTTCAGGTTTTTTGTGTTGTAATATCATCCAAATACCTCTCACATAATCTTTAGAATGTCCCCAATCTCTTTTTGTAGATATATCGCCTAAGTAAATTTTTTTTTCATAGCCAGATAGAATTCTAGCTAGAGAATGAGTTATTTTTCTAGTTACAAAGTTAAGTCCTCTTCTGGGGGATTCGTGATTAAACAATATTCCATTTGAGGCAAACAAGCCATGCGCTTGTCTAAAATATCTAGTTGTATAATAAGCTGCAACTTTAGAAATTCCGTAAGGACTTTGAGGGTTGAATGGACTCTTTTCGTTTTGCGGTGGTGGTGTTGAACCAAACATTTCACTTGATGAGGCTTGGTAAAATTTACACTTTTTGTGATTTTTTAGAATTGACTCTAATATTCTATAAGTTGCTATAGAATTAATATTTAGAGTAGCTTCACCGGTAAAATAACTAATTCCTACATGACTCATTGATGCTAAATTATAAAACTCGTGTGGTTTATATTTTATAATTAAATTGGTTATGCTCGATGTATCAGTTAAATCTATATAATGAAGGTTTAACAAACCTTTTTTTTCATATTTATTTACTATATCTTGTATCCTGTCTAAATTTAAAAAACTTGTTCTTCTTAATAAGCCATGAACAACATAATTTTTTTTTAATAGTAATTCTGCTAAGTATGATCCATCTTGTCCAGTAACACCAGTTATAAAAGCTATTTTTTTCATTATTTAAATTAATTTTTTGTTTAAAAAACTCTTAATATAGTAATGAAGAATATTCATCAATATTTTAAAACCGTCGTAAATCGCATTTACCTTGCTTTTTCCAAATTTTCTTTTTCTTTCTAATGACAATACCTCTGAGCACTTGAAATTAATATAAGATTTCAAAAGAATTTCTGTACAAATACCAAAATCCTCAGATATTAAATTTAAAGATAAAAAGTTTTTTCTTTTTCCTAAAACATACAAAAAAAGCACATCAGTAGAATTTATTTTAAAAAGAATATTTACTATTTTTGTAAAAAAATAATTACCTAATTTTCTTATAATTGTATCATCTTCACTTTCGTTACCATCTTTGTATCTAGAACAAAAAACAAATTTGGAGCCATCATTTATTTTACTTATCATTTGATCTAAAGATTTTGGATCAAAAGAGTTGTCTCCATCAAATATGCAACAATAATCTGAAGATGATAAACTGAATGCTTTAATTAAAGATTTGCCAAATCCCAATCTTTGATTAGTTGTATTTTCAATGACATTACATTCAAGTTCCTTAGAAATTTTTACTGTATTATCAGAGGAATTATCATCAATAATTGTTATATTGTTAAATCCCTCTACTTTAAGAGAATTAATTGTCTCTTGTATATTTCCCTCTTCGTTCAATGTGGGTATTAAAATTTCAATATTTTTTTTTTCAAGCATTTGATTTATTTAATAGTTATCAGTATGTATATAAATTGTACTATAAAATAAAACCTAATATGACAATTTCTTTTTTAAATAAAGAAAATAATTATTTTAAGATTATAATATTTGTAATTTATTATCTATTTTTTCTCTCTGCATTTTACATCAATGAAAACTCAAGTGGAGGCGCTTATCAGGATTATATTGGTTACAAAAACTTAATTAATTTATTTATTAGTGATTTTAAAGGAACTTTTTTAACTTTTGACCAATTTGGTGAAAGACATTCACCTGTAATATTAATTATACTATCATTATTTTATAAATCTGGAATTAGCGATGAATTGATAAGATTTATTTTTTTTAATATATCAATTGTTACCATATTTTTTTTTTATAAATGTCTTCAAATAAAATTTAAAAATACTTCATCGAATTACTTATTTCTAATTTCTTTAGTATTTTTTTTATCACCAATTTTTAGATCACTAAGTGTATGGCCTGACAGCAGAATAATAGGCTTTCATTTCTTTGTAATAAGTGTTTATTTTTTTCTAAAATATTTTTACATAAAAAAAGAAATTACTACATGTTATTTAAATATAATTTTTTTGGCTATTGCGTCTTATTTTAGTATAAATTTTTGCTTGTTTGGAATTTATTTTTTTTATAAATTTTTTAAACATTTATTAATAGAGAGGAAACTATTAAATTATATAATAATAAATTTAATCTTAATTTTTCCTGCTTTTTACTATTTATTTATTCTAGATATTTTTTTTATTAATTCCGGGTTAACACCAGGAAATGAAATTAATAAACTTGGAATTACAAATAATTTTAATATTTCAAACAAAATTTTAATTATTTCAAGTTTGATATTATTTTACTTTTTACCTTTTATTTTATATTTCAAAAAAATATTTTTATTAGATGGATTAAATATCAATGAGCTTTTAATATTAGTTATATTTTCTCTGATAAATATTTATTTATTTAATTACAAAATAGAATTTACTGGTGGTGGCTTTTTTTTTAAGATTTCAGATTATTTATTTAAAAATAATATATTATTTTTTGTTATTTCAACTTATTCCATAATTTTTGTTTTTTTGCTATTAAAAATCAATAAAAATTTTGATAATTTTTTTTTAATAATTTTAATTTTTTTATCTAATCCGCAATTGTCAATTTATCACAAATATTATGATCCACTTTTAATATTTTTATTTTTTACAATTTTTGAATTTAGTGTTAAAAAAAATTATTTTAATATTAGGAATATTTTAATATTAAATATTTTTAGTATTTCTTTTTTAGTTTTAAATTTTTATAAATAATATTACAAATTACTAAAACCAGAACCACGATCCCTAAAAGTTTTTTCATAATTTTACATTACAATATTATTCATAAAATTGTTCTTTTAAAGTTTTTAGCATATGTTCAAAATTATTAGAATTGGCATAAAGTTTTCTTTGCTTGTTAGATCCTGTGTCGGTGTTTAATGCTTCTTCCAATATATTAAAATGTTTTTTTAAACCTAAAGAAACGATAGTAGGTTCTACTAAAATATAAAGATTTTCAATTGCTTTCTTCATAGATAGTTTTTTAAAATTTTTAGGATCAACAAATACACCTTCAAGCCCATAACGTGCAGCTTGCCATTTATTTGATTGAAGGATTTGTATATGTGTATCTTGATATGGTTCTGATTTTATTAATGTCACAACAAGAGCTTGCATCAAGGCAACTAAAGCAATTATTTCTTTAAAATTTATGGGAATATCACAAACTCTTATTTCTACGGTTCCAAATCCAGGGTGCGGTCTAACATCCCACCAAAGATCTTTAACAGAATTAATTATTTCTGCTCCCTCCAAATGTTCAGTTAAATTTTCAAAGTGTTTCCAGTTATTTAAATAATCTGGCATTCCTGCTAAAGGTAAAGCTTCAAAAAGTTTTGTTCTATATGAATGAAGACCAGTATCTTCGCCTTCAAAAAATGGTGAAGATGTTGAAAGAGCCAGAAGTAAAGGTAAATATACTCTTAGTGCATTGTTTACTTTAATTGCATCTTCAGGATTACTAATTCCAATGTGCACATGTAGTCCTTGTGAAATAAAACGTTTTCCCACCATCTGCAGATCTTTCATTATACGTTTGTAACGAAGATTGTCTGTAATTATTTGTTTTTTTCCTATAGCAAAAGGATGAAGACTAGTACAATTGATTTCGGTTCCATAATTTTTTAAAATTTCATCAAGATGATTTAAAGTTTTTCTAATATCTTTTTCTACTTCCTCAATATTTGAGCAAATATTAGTATTTATTTCTATCATTGATTCAATAAGTTCACATTTGATATTGTCTAAAAATTCTTTATTTACATCAGTCAATACTTTTGAAGATATATTGTTTAAATTTAAATTATTTTTGTCTACTAATTGAAGTTCTATCTCAACCCCTATAGTTGGTTCTGGGCTTGAGTTAAATTTAATCATTTAAAATCTATATTTAATTCTCAAATCAATATTACAGTCTTCGTAACCTTTGTTAATTGTTTCAACATAACTATTAGGAGGATTCTTAATAAAATATTTATTCATAATATAAAACATAATCTTTTTTTCTTCTAAATAGAAACATTCCTTTTGATAAATATTAGGAAATTGCTCATAATTATCTAGTATTTTTTCATGGTTTTTTGTAATTTCCCAAATAGCACCTGCAACTTTAGATCCTTTTTTTTTTACTATGTTTGCATAACCAAATTTATTTAATTTATTTGGATGGCAAAATATCAATTTATAATCTTTAAGAAAAAAAGATTTTAAATATTTAGATCCTATACATCTAATATTTTTCATTTGCTGATGATTTAAATTACTGCCATAAGAAAAATAAAGCATATTAACTTCTATTTACTACTTCGATTTTTTTTTGTTTAACAAAATCTAATATTTGGGAACTGCATATATTAATTTTATTTTGATCTTCAGATCTAATTACAATTGACACTCCTAATTTACCTGCTTGAAAAAATGGATAACTTCCTATTTCAACATCTTTATTATCATCTTGAACTTTAGTTAAGGAATTTGCTATCTCACTTTCTACAGTTCTTAAATTAATTGTGTGACTCAATATAGGTTCGCCACCAACTATGTCATTTTTTAAACCACCTAACATAGATTTTAAAATTGAAGGTACTCCAGGTAAACAAAAAACATTTTCAACATTAAAACCTGGTGCTCCACTAGTTGGATTTGATATTAATTTTGCATTTTTTGGCATCCAAATCATTTTTTGTCTACCTTCATTAAATTCTCCAGGTTTATAATATGCTTCAAGAATTTTATATCCTTCTTTATGAATCTCATAATCAAGATTAAAAGCTTTAGCTATTGATTGAGCAGTAATATCGTCGTGTGTTGGACCTATACCTCCTGTTGTAAATACATAATCATAAAGATTTCTCAGTAAATTTACTGAACTAATAATTTTTTCTTCAACATCAGGAATTACTTTAACTTCTCGAACTTTAACGCCAATAGAATTCAACCATAATGCCAATGTACTTGTATTAGTATCTTGAGTTCTTCCAGATAAAATTTCATTACCTATAATTAATATTGCTGCATTTACTTTCTTCATACTAATTAAAACCTTTTATTATGTTTAAGTATATTTTAAATTTTGTCTTTCAAATAATTTCCAAATTCAAAATAACCGTCTACAGTCAAATGTTTTGTATCATAGAATAAAGGTTTAAAATCCTTATTATAAATTGTACATTTTTTTTTCGCTTTGTTGCAAACAAAACCAAATTTATCAATATAATTATTTTTAATATTTT
>Ga0066867_10001941_pt1 | contig 10217 bp, 9 predicted proteins | sample ETN01SmetaG_4_FD_65606 | JGI IMG/M metagenome (GOLD analysis project Ga0066867, IMG submission 65606) | Marine microbial and viral communities from oxygen minimum zone, Eastern Pacific Ocean - ETNP2014F12-01SV261 | ecosystem: Environmental > Aquatic > Marine > Oceanic ... | reverse complement strand
GATTTTGATAAAGTTGGTTCTGGAACAGCAAATTCAATTTTGAATATGGCAGAAATCGACGGAAGAACCATGCCAAAATTATTGGATGATGATCAATTACACTCAATTCACAGAGCAATTGCTGAAGCGAAAATAATGAATCCAAGTACAGATTGTTTAAGTCCAATCGGTAATGAAGCATTAGCAAAAAGTTTAGAATCAGAATATGATTTAGAATTTGTGAAATCTGTAACTAGAAGACCAACCGTTTACAGAGGATTCCCATTTCAAGTTGAAGTTGCAATTGGATACGGAGGCGAATTAGATACAGAAGGTTCAGTTACAATGAATCGATTTGCAAACAAAGTACCTTTACTTTATGAAGAAGGATCATGTGCAGTAACAAAAGCAATAAAATCAATTTCTTGGCGAAGTTATGGTTTAAGTAATTCTTCAGGGAGTATGCCAACAGGTCCAGCAATTATAGTTGTACATATCGCATCAGTTTGGGTACCATTTACTTCCGAAAGCAAGGCAGCAGTTTCAAATTATCCAAATATTTCTAAAGAATTAAAATTAGCAATTCAAGAATGTGCACGAAGTTTACAAAAATATGTCAAGCAAAAACAAAGAGCAGGTCTCGAAGAAGAAAAACGTAAAAAGTTCAGAGGTTACTCTGGTGAAGTTGCAACTGCAGTTGCAAAATTAGTTTCAACAGATTCATACAAGCTTTCAAAGAAAGATATTGATAAAACATCAGATCCAATTCACAAAAAATTATTAGCAACCGCTGAGACAATGTATTCATCTGGAAAGATATCGGACGAGGAGGACAAAGAAGATGACGAATAATAAGAAAGACATAATTGCAAAATTGAAGAAGATTGGAGAACAATTAGAAAAGACAATCAAGGCAAATGACAATCCGGAAATAACAATGCCAGTAAGAACTTTAACAAATGCATATTTTGATGAAAAAGATAAATTAATTAGATTGGGAGATAAAAGACAATCCCGAACTTTCTTCAATGTTGGACAATCCCGAAAATTCATGCAAACAGTTTTGATTGCAGCACAAATCAAAGAATTATTGGAACAAGACAAACCTTCAATTTCAACAAGACAACTTTACTATATTTTGAAACACACCATCGAAGGTTTAAAGGAAAATACTTTTGAGGATCAAGCTGAATCTGATCCAGTAATTGAAGATTTAGAAGTTTCAGCAGATGCATTGCGTGAAGAATTAGGTCTGGAACCAACTCCTAAAGGCGTATTTTGTGGACCAATTACTTACAAAGATGTTAGGACGGGAGATGAAATTAATTGTAGAAAAATGGGAACTGCGGGAGCAGCAATTCCAGCAAATGTTGAACCAAGCGTTATGGAATTTCAAAAGTCTGAAGCAAAATTTGTTTTAGTTGTAGAAAAGTTTGCAGTTTGGAATATTTTGAATCAAATGAAATTCTGGGACAAACATAAATGTATTTTATTAACTGGAAAAGGACAAGGTGAAAGATCTGCACGAAGACTAGTTTCACGATTAAATAAAGAATTGAAACTTCCAGTTTATATATTCTGTGACTTCGATCCATATGGCTATTATATTTATTCAGTTTACAAACAAGGATCTATAAATTTGGCACACTTCTCCGAAAGAGCAGGATGTCCGGATGCAAAATTCATCGGATTGAAATATGACGATATCGAAAAATACAAGATTCCAAAAACGAATTGGATCAAGATGAATGACCAAGATATGAAAAGATTAAAAGAAATTCAAAACTATGATTGGTTCAAGAAAAAAGAGTGGCAAAAAGAAATCGAAAAAGTCAAAAAATGGGGATGGAAAGTAGAATCCGATTCATTAGTATCGTTAGGAATTGAATTTATGGGCGAAAAATATTTACCGAGAGTCATCAAAGAAGCCGATTTTTTAGATTAGATTTATATACTTAAAAAAAGATTATAGTTTATGAATCCGATGAATTGGTTTTATCTTACGGCACTTGCATGGATTTTAGCAGCAGCAAAATTACATCTAACAGTTGTTGAAACAATTGTAGCATTTTTCGCAACATGGACATTCATTAAATTGATATTACTAAAACAAGATATGAAAGGATATATGAGCTGGGCAACTAAATTCTTCAAAAGCAATAATAACATGAAATTTTACCGGTATTTGTTCTTATTAATTTTCGCTGCTATAGCATATAACTTAATACCTGAGATAGGTATTGTCAGTTTCTTTGCAGCTATTTTCGCAGGAGTTGCATTATATGCTCATATGCTATTGCATTATCCGAAAGTAATGGGTGTGTATGTCCAACAATTTAAAGGAAAAAATGCAATGTCACAAATTGCACTTGATTGGTTGATATGGCTTGGATTAGGTGGTTGGGCTCTTTACGAAATAATAATGGATTGCGGATGCCATCCTTTCTAGAAACATTTTAATATAATTTAAACTTAATATCAATATGGCTTATTCGTTAGTTAATGGTTTAGCATTAGTTATGTCTGTAGCAATAATTTTGAAGATGTCGCTATTTTATTTTGAACCAAAATCATTTTACAAATATGCCAGAGTTTATTTGGAAGATGTTAGATTAAGAAAGTTGTATCTAGTATTATTCTTCATTTTATTTTATTTCTTAATGAAAGAAATGACGGTTCTACAATTCGCAGCAGCATTCCTAGTTTCAGGAATGTTATATGGTCACTCACTCCTTCATTTTCCAAAAGAGATGATGGCAATTACTAAGAAAGTTTATCAAAATAAAGAAGTTTATTTATTCGATAATTTAGTTTATTTAGCGTTAGCATTTTGGATTCTAAAGTCATTATTGATGTAAATTCTACATTAGACTTTTAATGAAGCATAGTTTCAAGACTACATGAGCCAAGTCGCATTTGCAGTAGCATCGATTGGAATAATTCTTTTGCTTGGAGTCTTGCTCAAATTATTGTCGGAACGGAGAGGATACCCACTAACGCTTTTCTTACTTCTTCTCGGAATTCTCGTTGGACCAGTTCTGGGATGGTTCAAACCTGCAGATAGTTTAACATCAGTGAGCTCATTTATCACACTAGCGTTAATTCTAGTTTTATTTGATGCAGGTATGGGAATGAATCTCAAAAAAATCTCAAGGAGTTTCGCGGCACCATTTACTTACGGAACGATAACTGCATTATTAACTGTGATTTTTGTAGCGATACTATTCAAATTATTGTTAGGATTAGAATGGATTTTTGCACTTCTTCTCGGAAGTTTGTTAGCATCAACAGATCTTACCATAATCTCCCCAATTTTCAAAAATTTGAGAGTTCGACCGAAGCTAAAAGAATATATTGAACTCGAATCTTCTGTAAACTCAATTTTGGCGGCAGTGATGGTCGTCGTATTAATCAACTTCATTAACACAGGAACTCAATTATCCTTTTCAATCAATGTTTTGAGTGAAGGAATACAAACTTTACTCTACAATATTTTTGTAGGTGCAGGACTTGGACTTATTTTAGGATACGGTATTTTGAAGTTTGTCAAGAGATTAACAATGGGCGAAATGCCCCACATTGTTATGTTCGGTGCACTGTTTTTTACTTATGCTCTTTCAGAAATTCTTGGAGCATCCGGAATTGCAACCGCATTGGCGGTCGGAATTGTATTCGGAAACTCTCGACTCCAAGTACCAAGTATCATCAAATCTTTCGGAGGAGAAATGGAACTGATTTTAGTAACCTTTGTTTATGTAATTCTCGGCGCAATTATTTCTTTCGAAGTCATGAAGGCAGCAATCTTACCAGCAATACTATTAATTGGTGCAGTATACTTTGCAAGATTTGTCGGAACAAAATATTTTGCCAGCCAATTTAAAGCATATAATAAGTTTTTAGTTCTAAGTTCTCCCCGAGGAATTACTTGCGCAGTTTTGACTTTGAATTATGCACATCTTTTCCCAAATCCCGAGTTAATTATCGGACTGGTTTTCTCGGTTGTGTTAGTTAGTTCGTTCTCTATGTTCGCGCTTCCAAAAACGCTTGCCGTGAAGTAAGTTCAAAAAATCTGAAAGTCGAACAACAAGTTTTATAAATCAAATTATTTTAGAGAAGGTTAGTCAGTTTGATCTGACATTTCTGTGAAGGCATCGCCTGAGAGTGCTCAACTGTGAGCAAAAGTGTATGCCAGTTACAACAATTGGTATTAAGTAGATGATCTAACCTAAGTAGTGAGATATTCAACAACTATTCCAAAGAAAATAATTAGGATTTAAAATTAATTCCCGTTGATCCTGCGGGAGACCACTGCTAGTAGGATGCGATTCAGACATGCAAGTCAAATGTACTTTTTAGAACATGGCGGAAGGCTGAGTAACACGTCAATAATCTGCCCTTGAGTGGAGAATAACCTCGGGAAACTGAGGATAATACTCCATAGATGTATTATATTGGAAGATTTATACATCCAAAGCTTCGGCGCTCAAGGATGAGTTGGCGACAGATTAGGTTGTTGGTAGGGTAAAGGCCTACCAAGCCAAAGATCTGTAGGGGTGATGAGAGTCATAGCCTCCAGAGGAACACTGAGATAAGGGTTCCAGCTCTACGGAGTGCAGCAGTTACGAAACCTTTACAATGCGCGAAAGCGTGATAAGGGCATCCTACGTGCTAGCTTATAGTTAGCTTTTGCTAAGTTTAAAAATCTTGGAGAATAAGGGGTGGGCAAGACCGGTGCCAGCCGCCGCGGTAACCCCGGCGCCCCAAGTGGTGGTCATAATTATTGGGTTTAAAGCATCCGTAGCTGGTCGAAAAAGTTTTCGGTGAAATCTGGCAGCTTAACTGTCAGGAAGGCTGAAAATACTATTCGACTAGGGACCGGGAGGAGTCAGAGGAATGTCAGGGGGAGCGGTAAAATGTGTTAATCCTTGATGGACCACCAGTGGCGAAGGCGTCTGACTAGAACGGATCCGACAGTGAGGGATGAAAGCTAGGGGAGCAAATCGGATTAGATACCCGAGTAGTCCTAGCCGTAAACGCTGCCTGCAAGGTGCTGCAATTTCTTCGTGTTTTTGCAGTGTCGAAGAGAAATCGTTAAGCAGGCCACCTGGGAAGTACGGTCGCAAGGCTGAAACTTAAAGGAATAGGCGGGGGGTCACAACAAGGGGTGGATGTTGCGGTTTAATTCAACAATACGCGGGGAACCCTACCAGGGCCGACAGCAGAATGAAGGTCATCCTAAATGGATTACTTGACGCGCTGAGAGGTGGTGCATGGCGGTCGTCAGCTCGTGCCATGAGGTGTTCTGTTAAGTCAGAGAACGAGCGAGACCTGCGTCTTCAGTTGCCACCGTTCTTATTTGAGAGCGAGCACACTGAAGAGACTGCATTCGAAAGGATGAGGAAGGTGCAGGCTACGGTACGTCTGTATGCCCCGAATGTCCTGGGCTACACGCGACATACACTGGTTGAAACAGCGGGTAGCGACTCCGAAAGGAGAAGCCAATCCCTTAAAGTCAATCTGGTTCGGATCGAGGACTGCAACTCGTCCTCGTGAAGCCGAAATCCCTAGTAATCGTATGTTATCAACGTACGGTGAATACGTCCCTGGCCCTTGCACTCACTGCCTGTCAAGTCAACCGAGCAGGGTTATGGTGAGGATTTGTTTTCGGGCAGATTCAAATCATAGCTCAGTGAGGCGGATTAAGTCAACACAAGGTACCTGTAGGGGAACCTGCAGGTGGATCACCTCCTTTTATGAGGGCGCTTACGGGCGCCCTTATAGAACTTAATATTCATAGTTTAGATCATCTCGGGCTTGTAGCTCAATCTGGTAGAGCGCCTGCTTTGCAAGCAGGAGGTTAGGTGTTCGAATCACTTCAAGTCCATTCTCCGTTTTCAAAAACGGAGGGCAAAAGTTGCTTTGTAAAAAGCAACGAAAAAAGGAACAAGTTTCCGTAACTTGTTTCTAATGAGTTCATAGAACTCATCTCGAAAGAGAAAAATTGCGATCAAGAAGTTATTCTTGGTTAAGGTAAATCACCAAAAATAGTAAGTTGTATAATAATTTTAATTATTATCAAGGCTTAGATACGCCGTTTAGTGGATGACTAGGTTTGAGAAACCGATGAAGGTCGTGGCAAGCTGCGAAAAGCTGGAGGGAGGCGCATGCATCCTTTGATCTCCAGATTACCTAATGGGACTTCCTTTATTCTTAGGAATAAGATCACTTTGTGATCGGGAACCCGGTGAATTGAAACATCTTAGTAACCGGAGGAAAAGAAATCAATAGAGATGCCGTGAGTAATGGCGAACGAAAACGGTATAGGGCGAACTGAATCCGTGCGGGTGACCGTATGGAGATGTGGTGTTGTCGTAGTGCTTTAAGATTGGTGGTGAACTTTCTGGAAAGTTAGACCAAAGAGGGTGATAGTCCCGTAATTATTCATCTTGAAGTATATTGTCAATAAAGAGTAGCGTACATTGAAAGTTGTGCGTGAATATGGGAGGCAGTAACTCCCAACCCTAAACATTTCTCAAGACCGATAGCGTATTAGTAGCGTGAGTGAACGTTGAAAAGATCCCTTAACAGGGAGTGAAAAGATCCTGAAATTAAATGGTTACAGTTTGTAGCGGCACTAAGGTGTTGCTGCTTTCGTATTGAAATATGAGCTAGCGAGTTTATTTTTGTGGCGAGGTTAAGTCTTCTGGATGGAGCCGTAGGGAAACCGAGTGTGAAAGCGCGATAGTCACAGGAATAAGACCTGAAGCCCGACGAGCTATGCTTGGGCACGGTGAAGTGGGGGTAAGACCCCGTGGAGGCCGGAAGAGTTTCTGCGAGCACGCGTTCTTATGACCTGAGTATAGGGGTGAAATGCTAATCGAGTTGGGCAATAGCTGGTTCCCACAGAAATAAGCCGTAGTTTAGTCTAGGTGGAGCAGTCTGTTAGTGTAGAGTACAGATTGTATGGTTTTGGGGAGCAATCCCTTGCCATACTGTCTAACTCCGAAGCTCTCAGATGCGTAGAAGCCTGGAAAAAGTGGTTCGGGTTAAGCTTGAATCACGAGAGGGGAACAACCCAGAGGACAGTTAAGGCCCCAAAATTCTGATTAAGTGTACTTAAGGTTTTTTTGGTCGTAGACATCGAGGAGGTGGGCTTAGAAGCAGCCATCCTCTAAGGATATCGTAACAGATCACTCGATGAGGCCTTAGGGACCGCAAATGGACGGGACTAAAATCAGAAGCCGATACTGTCCCCCGCTGCGTAAGCAGTGCCGGGGTATGTGGGCGGTTTGCGTGGATAGAAGTATGTTTGTGAAAGTGTATGGACCGCGTAATCATGTGAATGCTAGCAGTAGTAGTATCTAAGTGAGGTGAGAAACCTCATCGTCGAAAGAGCAAGGGTTCCTTGGCACTGTTTGTCAGCCAAGGGTTAGTCGATCCTAAGTCTGAATCCTAACCGATTTAGACGAAAGGGAAACTGGTTAATATTCCAGTACCATGCGAAAATAAAGGTGACGCTTTAAGATAAATTGAGCAGACTTGTCTGTCTGTCTAAGTGTTTAAAATTGGGGAGTTATGTCATGTAGAGAACCGATTGAATGCATTATGGGCCGCAAGGTTCAGTTGAGTCTTAGAGCCTTTGAAAAACCGATTCGTATGTTCGTACCCAGAACCGACACTGGTGCTCTGGCTGAGTAAGCCAAGACGTGTGAGAATAATCATCCTAAGGGAATTCGGCAAAATGGTCCTGTGACTTCGGTTGAAGGGATCCCAGCTATTGTGATTTTTATTGTGATTGCTGGGCTAAGATATTGGATCGGCCCGACTGTTTAACAAAAACGTAGCCGGCTGCAAGATAGGAATGTTTAGTATAGCCGGTGACTTCTGCCCAGTGCTAGTATCTGAAAGCGGTTTTCAAGCTGCCTAAGGACTGGTAAACGGCGGGGGTAACTATGACCCTCTTAAGGTAGCGAAATACCTTGGCCATTAAATGTGGTCGTGCATGAATGGAGTAACGAGGCTGATACTGTCCCTAGGATGAACCTCATGAACTTACTATTCTGGGGAACGGGCCAGAGACTTCTAGTGGGACGATAAGACCCCGTAGAGCTTTACTGTAGCTTGTAGCTGTTAATTTGTGATGTTTGCATAGCGTATATGGGAGGCGTCGAAGCAAAGTTTTCGGACTTTGTGGAGCCGACAATGTAACACCATACCTTCGTTATGGATTGACTTACCTTAATGGGAACACCTATAGGCGGACAGTTTGAGTGGGGCGCTACCCTCCCGAAAGAATATCGGGAGGACCCTAAGATCAGCTCAGTCCGGTTGGAAACCGGATGTCGAGGGCAAGACCAAAAGCTGGTTTAATTGAGATCTGAAAAGCAAGGATTTCAGGTACGAAAGTAGGGTCTAGAGAACCTCCGTGTCTCTCTTACTGAGAGCCGGAATTGATAGAAAAGCTACCTCGGGGATAATTGAGTGGTGCCATGCTAGAGTACATATCGACCATGGCGCTTGCGACTTCGTTGTCGGCTCTGCTTATCCTGGTTGTGCAGCAGCAACCAAGGGTGCGGGAGTTCACCGATTAAAAAGCATCGTGAGCTGGGTTCAGAACGCTGTGAAGCAGTTTGTTTTATATCTACTAGAAGTGTTGAGAGTCTGAGGAGAAGTTGCTCTTAGTACGAAAGGAACGGAGTGCCCGAGCCACTGGTGTATCAGTTGTCTGACAAGGCACGCTGAGCAGCTACGCTCGAAGTGGATAACCTCTGAAAGCATCTAAGAGGGAAGCCACCTGTGAAAAGAGACTCTCTGGACACTTGTAAAAGACAAGTTTGATAGAACTGGAGTGTGAGCATCGAGGCAACGAGATGTTAAGCTTGCAGTTACTAACAGTCCTTAAGCCTTTACTATATTTGGTGATTTACCTACCACTTTTTTTGAAAACATTTATCAATTACTAGTCCTAACTATCTTTATGAAATTCAATTTGAAGAAAGATTTACCAACAATTCTAATTGCTGCAGCATTAGTTTACATCATAGATTATATTATTTTGAGTCCATTAGGAATGCTACCGATTGCAGAATTTTCTATTGACGTAGTCTTGTTTTATGTCTTTTTCAAAACAATAAAATCTGAAGTTCCAAAAAGAAGAAAACGTTAATCCAATTTGACAATACTTCTGGTGAAGATCAATATACTCAAACCAATAACGAGGGACACAACCATACTCATAATTTGATTACTTGGAATCAAATATAAATCCATTAATCCCCATGCACCTCTCCAAAAAAACACAACTGCGGTTGCAATCATAACTGCATGTAAAGGACCTTCCTTTCGTATCATTTTTTACGTGACCGCTCAATAGCTTTCAATTGTCGCATCGGCAAAAAATATTTCCAAACCTTGTGTTTATCATAACCAATCAACTTCTTAATCCAATCTTGCCACATAGCTAAGTAACTCTATTTTACTATAAAACTCTTTAGCCAAAATGCTTTTAAAGCCAAAAAATGGTGCTAAATTAACGCAGAGAGGCAGACTATCGGTGTTTAACACTGTGGAAAGTCCACCCACTCGCGAAGTCCAGCGCAAGCGTGCTCTAATAGGCTCGTCTGGCAACAGAAACGAACTGCTCTGTTCGTATGATGATACTTAGGTTGAAGTTGTACAGAGTAAGGTGAAATAGGGTCAGACTGGATGAGTGCAAGGCGTATGCCGCTAAGTCGAATGTCTGTATCTGTCGTCCGTATCGGGACAGAACAAAAGGTGGCTTATATCTCTGCGTTATATTCATCTTCCAAACAATTTTTAAATAATTATTTCTGTTTTCTCACATGGCTAAGAAGAATAAAGTTCGATTACCGTCTTCACAAGGAGGACTTGTAAGTTACGGAGATAGTGTTGATTCATTTATCCAAATTAAACCAACTACAGTTATGGGTTATGTTATTACAATTACAATTTTGGCCATAATTGTGCGATTAATATGAAGATAATTTCGTGGAATGTGAATGGTATTCGTGCAGTTCTAAAGAAAAATTTTATTGAATTTGTATCAAAAGAAAAGCCAGATATTCTATGTATACAAGAAACTAAAGCCCATCCTGATCAAGTTGATGAACTTTTACAAAACTATGAACATCACTTTTGGAATTCCGCAGATAAAAAAGGATATTCAGGAACTGCAATTTTTTCAAAGATAAAACCGCTAAACGTAAACTATGGCGGAA
>Ga0066867_10001940_pt1 | contig 10219 bp, 6 predicted proteins | sample ETN01SmetaG_4_FD_65606 | JGI IMG/M metagenome (GOLD analysis project Ga0066867, IMG submission 65606) | Marine microbial and viral communities from oxygen minimum zone, Eastern Pacific Ocean - ETNP2014F12-01SV261 | ecosystem: Environmental > Aquatic > Marine > Oceanic ... | reverse complement strand
GCGTAATTGTGTGGAAACGCATTACCCATATAAGTTACATTTTTGTTTGTTTGTCTTTTATGGAAGTGTCCTGTGAATACCTCTCCGCAACCTGCAAAATGTTCAGCTTTAATTCCACCAATGTCAGGCATATCTACCATTGCATTCATTTTAAAAAATGGTAGTTCAAAATGTCCAAACACATATTTTTGTGTCATTTTTTCAACAATGGTCCATTCATTTCCAACAATCCATGGAATAATTGCAACATCATCTTTAACTATCCACTCATTAACAATATGAATGTTAGGAATATTTCTAATATATTCCATTGAATTAATTTCTCTTTTATCTCTGTAGAATAAATCGTGATTTCCCATAATCACATAAACATTTTCAAATGCTTGTCCTAATCTTTCCATATTAGATACTGTGTAGTTCATTGTTGAAACGTTAGTTGCAGATCTATGATGATGCCAGTCACCTAAAAATATACACGTTTCACAATTATGTACTTTAGCTTGTCCAATAAACCAATGGATAAATGCTTCACAATCATCATTGTGTACACGTGAGTTACCTTTTAATCCAAAGTGTATATCTGTAAAACAAGCTACTTTTTTAAAAAACATATGTTACCATTTCTTTTTAACAGGTGGTACGTGTCCTGTTATATCAAGTTTTTTGTATCCTACTTTGTTAAAATCTTTTGCTTCAATTTTTCCTTTTTTCTTTAATTGTCTGTTTAATTTTGCCAGACCTGTTTTATTAACAATCTTTACGTCACCATGTATATTTGCCATTCTTTTTTTAAAGCTACTGCTATTATATTGGTTATCGTTTTGTCTTGTAAAAGATGGCATCATGTTATGTTGTTCTAATAAGTCGTCTCTAATAGTTTGGTTTTTCTTTTCAATGTTTAAGATTCGTGTAAATGAATTTGTTATTGCCGCAGTATAATATGCAAAAGGATTCTCTGATTTACTTTCATCAAACTGCAAACCAATTTGTGATAACTGCATTAGTGCTTGTGATTGCATTTCATCATTATAAGTATAACCTCTCCAGTTTGCTCTAGTACCATAACGTTCACACAATTTCATAAACATCATTGCAAGACTGTTTGTGATTTTCCCATGAGTGCAAGAAAAATGCCCATTTGACATTCCACCAACCCAATGTGATTTACCTACGCATTTAGATTTTCCTTTTTTATCTATTCTGTAATGTTGGAAAGGCGGAAAGTTTACTTTAGTATGATAGTCTGACGTTTGTTTAGGATTTTTCTTTCTAGTAGAATCAGTAGGAATATGAACATATGTCTTTACTCTAAATACTAATTCAGTTTTGTCAATTTTTCTTGTGCTAACTGTGTAGTCACTTAATTTAATTTTTTTTAATCCAGTTTTTTTAGCCTCTTCCCATGCTTCTTGTGTAAGTCGTTTGGAACGAGCTTTTCTCGCCATGGCAATAGCATTAGCATTTATTTTTTTAAGATCAGATACAATTACATCGTATTGTGCGTCCTCTGGTAACACATACGAACAATAGGTATTTTTGCTGGCGTGTATCTGAGCCAACAGATCTCGGTTATTTAGGTATTTCACTCGTTTCATAATTATCTCTAATTTTTAGTAAATGACCACAAACAGGTCTGTTGAATCGTGTCGTAAAGGGAATTAAATGCGCCTAAAATTATGCCTATAAATATGTTTAAAGTATACAGAATTTAACAAAGGATCGCAACCAGAAAAATGGCAACAACAATAGGAAGTATAGTAAAAAACGTAGCAGGTGGGTTTATAAACAAAACCATGTCGAGATTAATGGGTTCGGGAATTTCAACAGATTCGCGAATAGTGAATGCTAAAGCCAAATGGTCAGGTAGAGATAGTAAAAAAGATTGGCGTGTAAAATTAACTATACCAAACGGTTCACCTTTAGAAACTTATTTTTTTCAAAACAATGCAGTGTTAAGTCCACTATATGAAAACAAAGGAGTATTTTGGCCATTAACACCAAACATGATTATACAGCATTCAGCAAATTTTAATGCACTAGCACAAACGCATAACAACTACCCATTCCAAGCATATCAAAATTCTCAGGTGGACCAAATGAATATTATTGGAGAATTTCCTGTGCAAAATCAAGCAGATGCAAAACATTGGGTAGCCACAGTTCATTTTTTACGTACAATTACAAAAATGTTTTTTGGAGCCGACGACAACCTAAAAGGTAATCCCCCACCAATTTTACACTTGTCAGGATATGGTGCACATATGTTTGAAAAAGTTCCTGTTATTGTTAATACTTTTAACGTTGAATTAAGAGCAGGTATAGATTATATTTCAACTCAACAAGGCTTTACGCCAAGGGCGTCAAAAAATCCAGAATGGGACAAAGAGTTAGCCGAATTAGGTATTGCAGATGGTATCCGTCAACCAAAAGGAACTACTTTGGAACAACAACTAGCTGAAGGCGAAGATGCCACATGGGCACCAACATTGTCAAACATTTCTGTACTAGCAACACCAGTTTACAGCAGAGATACAATCAAAAAATTCAGTTTGAAAAAATTTGCATCCGGTGAATTGAGCAGACAAGAAGGAATAGGATTTATTTAATGGCCAATTATTCACGAACATCTCCGTATTTCTCAACACCACAGAACAATATAAGTCTTGAGCCGTTAGTGAAGAGGCCGTTTGCTATAGAAGACGATGATCAAAGTTACACAATAGAAAGAACATATGCATATAGACCAGACCTATTGGCTTACGATATGTATGGTACACCAAGATTATGGTGGGTGTTTGCACAAAGAAATCCTGACAAAATAGAAGACGCCATTTATGACTTTAAACCCGGAGTGACTATTCAGTTGCCAAAGCCTGAAAACATTTCACGTGATCTAGGAGTTTAAGTATGGGCAAAATAACTAAAGGTAAGGCAATTACAATTTCCGCAAGGGCAAGTAAACTCTATAATCTAAAAGGTAATGATGGTGAATGGCTTGATGCAGAATCCTGGAGACAAGAAGTAACCAAAGAAAATATCACAAGAACTAGAACCAGCGGTGATTCAAAAAAAATAAAAAAAATAATTAATCATGCTAATGAATTTGATGGTATTATAGGTAATAAAAAAAGTTCTACCTATGACAAGCCAAATCCTCACAAAGACTTTCAAAACCCTCTTGCTAGTGAAAATGTTTTACACGAATTTGCTACCTACAATACATTGTTTACTCTCAGTGGAGTGAATGAACAGGAGTTAGAATCAGGAGATTTCTTAACAAATCCTATTCATGATGTAGTTGCACGATCAGGCGGAATTGGAGAAAATACAAATGTAACTAATAGTGGAGATCCTTTTATAAAAACTGGCAAACAAAGCGATGTTGACAGAATTGTTCGTCAAGCATACAAAAATTTTAAAAGAGATTATTCTGATAGCATTGGTATTTTAGGAAGAGGACACGATATATTCTTTGAAAATGTTAATTTATTGTCAACTGTGTCACCAAGCGAAGAACGTAGTTTGGCAGATTTTGTAAAAATGGAATTTAAATTGCATGAACCATATTCTGTTACATTTATTGAAAAAGTAAGAGCGGCAACCAGACTAAATGGTTACTTAGACTATCAAGACGCACCATTATTGTTAACAATTGAATTCAAAGGTTTTGATGAAAATGGCAAACAGCGATATCCTTATGGCACTGTTAGAAAAATACCAATATTGATAACACGTGTGGATTTGGATGTAAATGAAGGCGGAGCAGTTTATGATGTCACAGCAGTGCGTATTCAAGACATTGCTTTTGACGATAGATTTAAATTTCCTAGAGGTACAATAAATCTTCAAGGGGACACCCCTGCAGATGTTGGATTTGAAATGGCAAAACGGTTGAAAGAAATTCAAGAAATAGAAAGAGACGAACATAAAGTTCGTCAAAAGATTGACACATATGAGTTTGAAATGGATGAAAAAGTAGGAGTATTGGCCAAAGAGTTTGGTAGCGGTGTTAAAACTGTTCACGCGAACAAGTATGATGGTGATGATGGTTTTAATTACTTGCCAGCAAGAACAACGAAGAAAGTTCAAACAACTGCATCCACAGACCATCATGGCCATGCTACAAGTTTACACTCTGTGGTTAAAATGTGGGAAGATACAATACGTTCTGGAAAATATTTTTATGATTTAGCAACTGATTTTTGGACCACTTACTTACGAGGTGCAGGAGTGTTGGCAAAGGATGAAAAACTTAAAGATGCAAAACAATTAAAAAAAATAATTCTTGATGATAATTTTGAACAAATAGTTTTGGATAACCAGTATGTGGATTGGTTCAAAATTAAAACAGAAGTAAAAACTCATTCATCTGAAGGATTGGACAATATAACAAAAATGCACAGAAAAACTATTAGATTTAAGGCAGTGCATCATAAAATTCATGTGTTAAAATTAATCAAGCCGGGCATCAGCATGGAAACAGGAGCAGTAAAAAAACTTGCAAGACGAGTTTATAATTATATCTACACAGGAGAAAACGTAGATGTACAAAATTTACGAATCAATTATAAAACTGCATATTATATGAGAAATGTCATTGATCCTGACAAACCTGCGACAGGTATCCAAGCAGTAATTGAAAGTCTTAAAACAGCAATCTTAGGTAAAGAAGAGTATCCTGAACCAAATTTACCACTGCGTCAATATCCTAGTATTATAAAAGGACAAAATCTTATAAAGGTTACAAAGGATCAAGCCAAATCACAAGAGTTTTATGATTATCTTACAAATCCTGTGGCAGATATGATGAGAATAGAACTTACAATTTTGGGAGATCCAGCGTACATCTGCCAAGATCAATTTGTGCCTGCTTCTGATAATCAGACAGCATCTACAGGTTTTGATAAAACATTGGGCAGTTTTAACAGTGATTTTTCAAGTCCATTGATATTATTAAATTATCGTTTGCCTGACGACATTGACGAAAAGAATGAAGGTGTCATGTTCAGCGGCACAGACAAAGTTAGAGATGAAAATTTATTTTTCAGCGGAGTTTACCAAGTGGTTAAAATAGAAAGCAGTATCGAATCGGGTCAATTTTTGCAGACATTAACTTGCGTAAGGCTAAACAATCAAAACGGAGAAGGATTGCCAGCAGAAGTGTTAAAAAGTTCTCAATCCAAACTGTTAGAAGTCGACAAACTAAAAGATAAAGCGAGTGATTCTGTCAAAGGATATATGAAAGGATATAGGAGAGGTCAAATTAATAAAATTAAGGATTATATTTAAGTAATTAGAATATGGTAGGATTTAGAGACACAACTGATAATTCAAAAAGTTATGACCAAAGATTTGCAGGAAAAGATCCTGGTCCTTATATTGGAGTTGTAAAATTTGTTGATGACCCATTGCGTCAAGGTAGATTGGGAGTGAACATACCTGATCTTAGCAACACTTCAAATCCTGGTATTGACGATGTTATATGGTGTCAATATCTTTCACCTTTCTATGGAGCCAAAAGTGTAGAGGCAACGAGCAAAAGTGATCCCAATGATTACAAAAGCACTCAACACAGTTATGGTTTTTGGGCAGTGCCACCTGACATAGACACAGAAGTATTAGTAATATTTGTTAAGGGCGAAGTGGATCGTAGAAATGCATTCTGGATTGGTTGTGTGCAACAACCTTTAGTAAATCAACAGGTGCCTGGTTATGGTGCATCAACTCTCACAGAACAAGCATCAGATAGATCAACTGGAAGAGAAAGAGGCGCCGCTCAGGCGGCCACAGGTAAAACACAAAACTATGGCACAGACTTTTTACCTGTAGGTGAAAAAAATCGTAGAATGATTGAAGGTGCCCAAACAGAATCATTTGCCAACAGTATTAGATATCCAGTAAATGATATTCTAGCAGAGCAATTAGTCCAACAAGGACTAATACTCGATGATGTGCGTGGCACAACTTCAAGTTCTGCACGAAGAGAAACACCAAGTCAGGTTTTTGGATTAAACACACCAGGTAGAGTGCGTTCTGATTCAAGAACTAGAAATATTGGAGTTGGAGGAACACCTATAAAACCAGACAGAATGCCCGGACACAGTTTTGTAATGGATGATGGTGATACAATAGGAAAGAACCAACTTATAAGACTTAGAACTGCAAGTGGCCATCAATTGTTAATGCATGATACAGAAGGTGTTGTATATATTGCTAATGGTTCGGGTAATGCTTATATTGAAATGACCAGAGATGGAAGAATTGATGTGTATTCCGGAGTGGGCGGAATTAATTTAAGAACAGAAGGTGATTTTAATTTACACAGTGATGCAAATATTAATATGAGTGCCGGTCAATCAATTAGAATGTCAGCCACAGGACAGGAGCCGGTACTTTATACGGAAGAAGATATTAAAAATCTTGACGATGATCCTTTCAGTGCAGGTCACACTGCTAAAGTAGGTGATGTTAAAGTCAAGGAATCCCCAGGAGCAATAATTCAGTCAGCGGACTATATGTTAACTTTAGGAGACAAAGGAGTTATGACATCTTCACAAAACGGATCAATAATGGATTATGGTTGGGCAGGAATATCATCATATTCACCAACTAATCAAATGCACGGAGCAGGTGGACAAATTCACCTTGCGGCTTCACAAGTGCATTTCAACTCAACTAGTCCAAGTGGAGATTGGGGACCTGGTTGGATGACTAAAGACGAATTAGGAATGGAACCAAGAGATGAGGGCGATGTAGAATTAACACAAAAAGGAGTTAATCCTTTAAACTCGTTTACAAGAGAAACAAAAACTACTGTGCATAGATTAGTAACACACGAACCAATGTTTAGAGCAAGTGTTATTGCTGGTGATGGTGTAACTCCAATAGATCATGATGATAAAAAAGCATGGAGTAAGTTAGCAAATACCCCGGGCACTGCTGAACATTTGAATATGCTTCTTAGACTCGACCCTAATTCTGCTATTCGTGATGCAATATATCAAGCAGATGCTTTGGGTCATGTTAAACGAGAAATGGGTAATAGTACTAATGCACAAAAAGCCAAAAAAATATTAAATGATTTTGGCTCAAAATACAATGAAATTTATGGTATTTCTAAAAAAATAAATCTTCCATTTGATATTAAAGATAGCATATCAGAAAAATTAAAAGCCGTTAAAAATATTTCTACAATTAAAAATAATTTAACTAGCGTATTATCATCACAGGTGATTGAAAGTTTAACTAATAAAAATATAGAACTTTTTAAAGATAATGTTTTTGTAAACACCACAGGCGAACTTTTTAGTTTAGGGCAATCATTACACGGCAACCTTGCAGGCAAACTTTCAGAGTTTTCTAGTTTAGGGTCATCAGTACAACACCTAACAAAAAATCTTTCTCAACTTAAAAATATAAAAAATCTTACGTCTTCACTTGGTAATTTGAATAGTATAACACAGAACTTTTCTACAATAGTAGGTGGAAAAATTGTAGGAATCAATCAAGTAAAAAGTTTAGCAACTAAATCCCTTTCTAAAGTAGGACTCTTTAATGCAAGAGAGGCCGCTATAGGAGGACAAACCATGATGCAAAATGTAACAGCAAATTTAAGTTCAAGGATTGGAGGTGTTGCTGACAAAGTGGGATCGTTTTTTAGTAAATGGAGTGATATACGTTTAAAAGAAGATATACAATTAATTGGCAAATCGCAATCTGGTATCAATATCTATAGGTTTAAATACAAACATACTAATGGAATATATCAAGGTGTAATGGCACAAGAAGTTCCACAGGCAAGAGAAATGACAAATACAGGATTTTACATGGTAGATTACAGTAAGTTAGATGTAGAGTTTAGGAGATTGAATTAATGGCAGACGAAAGCAACACATCACAGGATTTAAGTAACTCAACAGTTACATTTAAAGGTTTTTCATCAAAAGCAGAAAGGCAGAATTTTAAGGTTTATGATTTTGAGTGTGCTAAACAGGATCTCATAAATCGTTTGTCGGTACGGAAGGGCGAAAGAGTTGAGAATCCTGAATTTGGCACAATCATATATGATGCGTTGTTTGAACCACTTACAGATGCATTAAAAGAACAAATAACAGAGGATATCACTGAGAATTTGAATGCAGATCCTCGTATTGCATCAGAAGAAATACTAGTGCAAGAAGCGGATCATGGTATTGCTATACAAGCCACTATACGTTATGTGCCACTGAATATTGTTGAAAAATTACGGTTCTCTTTCGACGAAAATTCTTTACTTCGCCTATCTTAATATACGCACTTAATTTAAGTTATAAATATCCATACAAACACTATGGCCACAACAGAGAGACAAAACAGATTACTAGTTGCTGAGGAATGGCGTAAGATTTACCAAGCATTCCAACAAACAGATTTCAAAAGTTACGATTTTGAAACATTACGTAGAACTATGGTGGCTTATCTACGTGAAAATTATCCAGATGATTTCAATGATTTTGTTGAATCTTCAGAATATATTGCACTTATAGATTTAATTGCCTATATTGCTCAAGCACTGTCATTTAGAGTGGATTTAAATGCAAGAGAAAACTTTTTAGAAACAGCAGAAAGAAGAAATTCAATTTTAAGATTGGCAAGATTAATTAATTACAATGCCAAAAGAAATCTACCTGCAACAGGACTTTTAAAAATAAATGCAATATCAACCACAGAAGATGTTAATGACAGCACTGGAACAAATTTAGCAAACTCAACAGTTATATGGAATGATAGTGCAAATTCAAATTACAGAGAACAATTCACAGCAATATTAAATGCGGCAAATCAAACAGGACAACTTTTTGGTACACCAAGAGAGTCTGGAGAAATAGGCGGAATAGACACAGAAGTTTATACCTTAAGTTCCAATCAATTGGACCTGCCAATTTTTACTTTTAATAAAAGTATTGGTGGAGTTACAAGATCATTTGAAGTTGTACCAGCATCAATAAATGATAGCGATTCAATTTATGAAGCAAGTCCTATAAATGGATCAGGTTTAACTTATATGTATAGAACAGACGGTGCAGGCGATAGTTCTAACAACACAGGTTTTTTCTTTTTATTCAAACAAGGCTCAATGCAATTTACAGATTTTTCTGTCGACAGTGCAATTACAAATTATGTTAAAAGTGTTGATTCTTCCAACATTAATAACACAGATGTTTGGTTGTACAAACTTGATCAGTTCAATCAGATTATTGAAGAATGGAAAAAAGTTCCTGCATTGTCTGGAAACAATGCCATATACAATTCATTAGCAAAAACAGAAAGAAATATCTATAATGTTATATCCAAAGTTGATGACACAATTGATTTAGTGTTTGGAGACGGTAACTTCAGTAATTTACCATTAGGAAGTTTTAGAACATACTATAGAACAAGTGATAATGCCAAGTATGCAATTCAATCAAGCGATATGCAAAACGTACAGATTGCAGTTCCATATAGTGATGCAAACGGTGGTAACCAAACATTAACAATAAATTTAAGTTTACAATCATCTGTTTACAATTCAGCGGCAACTGAATCAAATGATTCAATAAGAGAAAAAGCCGCACAGGTTTACTATTCGCAAAATAGAATGATTACTGCAGAAGACTACCAAGTTGTGCCTTTATCAGCATCACAAGAAATTATTAAAGTAAGATCAGTAAACAGATCAGCATCGGGTATATCTAGAGCAAAAGAAATTTTAGATCCAACAGGAGCGTATTCAAATGTAAGTGTATTTGCCGACGACGGAATACTTTATAGAGAAGAAAGTACAAACGCATTTACATTTACTTTTAGTAATAGAAATACTGTTAAGTCAACAATTGATAATTCTGTAGAAAAAAAACTTAAAGAAGCATATTCAAGACATTTTTATTATTTAAAATATGGAACTAAAGATTTAAGTTCATTGACAGCCACGTGGAATTCAACTACTACAGCAACAAATACAAATACAGGATATTTTAAATCAGGTGGTCCACTTGTAACAGGTGACTTTGCAACATCTAACTTGAAATATGCAAAAGTTGGATCATTAATAAAATTCACATCACCAGATACAAGAGAATTTTTAAACAATACACTTGTAACGTTAGGTACTGATAATGCAGAAGATAGAATGTGGGCAAAAATTGGTGCAGTAGTTAATGATGGTGCTAACAGTGGTGTAGGTAATTTAGAATCAGGT
>Ga0066867_10001924_pt1 | contig 10250 bp, 3 predicted proteins | sample ETN01SmetaG_4_FD_65606 | JGI IMG/M metagenome (GOLD analysis project Ga0066867, IMG submission 65606) | Marine microbial and viral communities from oxygen minimum zone, Eastern Pacific Ocean - ETNP2014F12-01SV261 | ecosystem: Environmental > Aquatic > Marine > Oceanic ... | reverse complement strand
CCATTAAAAAACATTTGGTCATTTAGAATTTGAGTAAAAGCCATATCAATCCCTTGTGTCCACACATTTCCATAGTTTAAAACTCCTAGAATAATTTCAGGCGGGCTTGTTGCTCTACCTTCGACATTATCAGAACTGCATGGATAACTATCGCATTCATATTCTCCCATTCCTTCTGTAGGGCTCCATTCATCTATTCCAACTCTATCAAGAAGATTATAATTTATTCCATATTGATTAGTCGTTGCATCTGAATAAATCCAAGGGAGGCCTTGCCCATCAAATCCTAATTGCGCAGGAGTATAAGTTTCTCCTGTTTCTAAGTCTACAAATCCCCATTCACCTGGATCTCGAGGGTCTCCATCACCATCTTTATCATCTTGATCCCAACCAAAGTCACTGGCCCAAACACACCAATCTCCATCATCATCTAAGCCATTCCAACCTGTTGAATAAGGTGGATTTGAATTATTTTGATTTCCTGGAATAAATCCTGCAAATTGAAAATTATCAACATCTGCTTCCGAGCCATCATCATTATATCTATATATAACTGTTGGGGTTATATACATAGCTGGGCTAAAAAAGTCAGAATAATGATTTACATAATAATCTATAGATACAATCCCACCAGGTTCTATAAATCTTTTATATCCTATTTCAAAACTATTAATTTTTTCAGATTTAATTGCTGGCATATTAGGAATATATCTTTCCCCACTTTTTACATCATCTGGTCTTATAATATGTCCATCTCCATTAGGCTCAGGGATATAAACTAAAAAATTTGTGGTATCTAAAGGAATCCAATCAGAGGGGACTCCTTCAAATGTATCATATAGAAAGAAATAGGGCATATCTTGTATTCTATCTATATAATTATCTCCAAAATTATAACTGCCATAAAATTGAGGATCTCCATTTGCATCATAATACATAGGTTGACTGATATTAGTATTTTCATTTACTCTTGTATATTCTGTTCCATCTTTATTTCCTCTTAAAAAAACATTAAATATTCTATAATCCTGAACATAATAATTTGTAAATAATTGAGTTGTAGTTGGTGTATTAAAAGCTCTACCAAAAGTCACTCTCCAAGATTCTTTTGGATTTGGATCGTACATAAGACCTAGTTTAGGGCCAAATTGCAAACCTTCTTCTTTTAGTTGATCATGATAATCTAAACGAGCAGCTAATACTAATTCCCACTTATCACTCCATAATTTTGTTAATTTAGAGGAAGATTGAAAATACAATCCAGCTTCATTAGCTATTGGATTATCAAATTCATCATCATCATCTATAATTCCATTTCCATTTTCATCTCTTCCATTGGGCCCATCATTTAAGATGGTCCCTTTTGTTACTGGGTTTGTTCTAAAATAATCTATACCCCATGTAATATCTGTATCAACAGACTTTATTTTAAAATTGTTTTGAATTTGGTAGGCTCGATTAGTAGATAAATCAGTAATCAAATCTCCTCTTAAATAACCTCTGGTATCACCAGAATAGCTACTATTTAAATATGTTTGAAAAAACCAATTATCATAGCTCATCTTTAATTGATTAAATTTATACTCCCATCCATCTAACAAGTATCTTCCTACACCTGTAACAATTTGTGATTTAGACCATGAATAGCCAGATTGAAGAGTAATATCTAAATCATCCATTCCTAGAAATGGGATTCCATTTATATCAATTCGAGTTTCTACTTTTCTATTATCTATTTCAAAATCAGGGTAATCGTCGTATAAGTCTCCATTTGTGTCTGAAATTTGTTGAAAACGATTTATTAATTCGTTTTCATTACTATTACAGCCATAGCATCCATCACCTGTGTCATAATTACCATCTAATTCATTGGTATCCATTGGATCTAAACCATTCCCTTCACCTGCGTCTCCATTACCTGCTATTCCATCTTGTCCCCAATCTTCATAATACTCACCTTCATCCCACTGACCATTAGGAGGTGGCCATGTGTCATTATTAGGATTAAATTGATAATCAAAGTCATATTCATCAATTCCTTCATCAACAATATCATTATCATTATCATCTAGCCAGGCGTCACCTGGTTGCCATTGGCCATCACCTTCACCTTCATCGAAAGTATAATTTACTCCATCTAGCCCATAATCAAGAAATCCTCCAAAAGATAATGTTGGTTCACCTACTTCATAAGTGCTATTTCCACCTTCATCTTCAAAATAATCACCAGCTATACCATCATTACCATAATCTTTAGTAAACACATCAAATAAAATAGTAAATTCATCTTCATCCCAAATATAATCTCCTCGTATATGACTATCTGTAGTTTCTTCTCCATCTACATAATGCCAAGGATTAGTTTCACCATTTAATTCTTCTTCTTTTCTTCCATCATAAATTATAATTTTTAAATCTGAATCTAGCGTAGATCCCCAGTTGCTTGTACCGTCTCCATCATGATCGAACTCCCATGATTCGTCTATCTGCCCATTTCCATTATTATCCATTCCATCATACGATAAATCGTATTCATTATCTATGTTTTCATCAATTAGGCCATCACCATCATTATCAATGCCATCAGCTTCAAAATAATCCTCATCAATCTCACCATCGCCATCATCATCATATCCATTAATCCAATCTTCACCAGCGACCCCATCGCCATCCCAATCTCCATGATTAGCTTCACCATTTCCAATTAGCACAAATTTATTTCTAGAATCTTCATAGCCCTCTCCTTGATCCCACATTCCATTACCATTTGCATCATCATAGTATTCACCTATATCATATTGTCCATTGTATGCATAACCATATTTAACATTACTATCCCAGGATGAAAGGTCATTTTGATCTCCAGTAAATTCATATTGTTGGTAGATTCCATCATCTTCACCTATGTCAGGGCCATCATAATCAGGATCACCAGGACATAGTCCATCATCTCCACAATCTTCCCAATAATCTTCAATATTCCATCCATTAGATATTACAATATCTTCAATAGTCTCCCAATTTGCATCAATATCATCAGTAAAAGCAAAATCATTCCAAGGATTATTATCTTTTCCATCAACAGTTCTATTAGGAGAACCTATCCATGTATATTGATGATTTTTCCATTCATCTTCAGATATAAATTCCCATTCATAAGCATTTAGATAAGAACCTGAAATTTTAAAGCTAATATGATCATTAAGTTTTTTTGCATATCGACCGTTTATTTTTCTAAGCTGTCTTTCATCACTGGTTCCACTTGCGTGTAAAGAAAATCCTTCTGAAGTAGATGGTGCTTTTGAAACAATATTTACAACGCCACTATGTGCATTTGCACCATAAAGTGCAGTTGCAGGACCTAAGATAACTTCCATTTTTTCAATATCATCTTGTGATTGTGGAATGGTATTATATGACACAACTCTTAAAGCTGGAATATTGGCCACTCTGCCATCTGTTAAAGTCAATAATCTAGAACTAAAACTACTATTAAAACCTCTAACTGATATAGAATAACTATCCATCCCTGATGCGGTATAGTCTACCCCCTTTAATCCTTTTAAATAAGAACCAAGATTAGTGCTAGATTCAACTTCAATTCTTTCAGATGAGATTAATTCTTTTGTGGCAATAGAATTTGTAATTTTATCTTTGATTGCTCTGGCTGTACCAACAATTTTCGTTCCTTTTACCTTTATATTTCTAGGTGACAGCATAATATCTAAATCAAGAAATTCTTTATCAAATAAGTTGATTTCTTTGGTAAATTTTTTATATCCAAGATATCTCACAACAATTGTATAGGTTTTATTTTTTGGCACATCAGTGATAATATATTGGCCCAGGCTATTAGAACTACCACCAAATGCTGTATCTTCTAGGTAAACATTTGCACCAACTAAAGGATTCCCATTATTTTCATCATATACTTTACCTTTGATAGCTACTGCTAAGGAAAGGTTTATAAAGAAAAATAATGTTAAAATTTTTTTTATCATATAAATTGTTATTGTACTAAAAGACAAGCACAAATTTACTACAATTTGAACAAAAATAAAAAAACCCCCATTTATCTTATTCAGAAAGATGGGGGTTTTTAAATAATTAGGCTAATAGCCTTATTAAACTGTTATTTTACAAGCATTACTTTTTGTGAAGCAAGGCCATTAACAGTTTCAGCTTTAACTACATACATACCACTTGAGAAATTAGTTGCATCCCATGTGATATTGTAGTTTCCAGCATCCATAGTATTATTAACTAAAGTTTCTACAACTTGACCCATTACATTGTATACATTCATTGTTACATGACCTGCATTACCAACAGAAAGCTCGAAGCTTGTTGTTGGGTTAAATGGATTTGGATAAGCAGAACCTAAAGAAATAGCTTCTGGATTAACTACATCTACGTAATCATTACTATTAGCAGCTAAAGTTTCAACAATTTCAAAATTACCAACTGTAGTAAATAGCTCTTTACTTTCAGGAGCAACAATCATAAGAGTTGTTGTGTTTCCTTTAGTATTATAATCAGCTATAAAAGCATCATCAGTTAGTTCAATTGAAAAATCTTCACCATGACTTAAAGTCATTTGAACTGCTCCTATATAACCATTAGACTCTATACTCACAGAATTCTCATTATTAAAAATTTGAATTTCTGTAGCATCAATTCCTCTGTTACCTAGGATAGCTTGAACAATACCAACTACATCAAGAATATTAATAATTCCATCTTCATTGATATCAGCATTACACATTTGGTTGTCATCTAATTCTTCAAGACCTAAAATAGCCTGAACTAAATTAACTACATCAAGAATATTAACAACATCATCAAGTGTAACATCACCGTTATGTGCACATTCATCAATTTCATCAAAATCGATATACACTTCTCTGACCTGGAATTCAGGAATACATAGTGGGTCCATTACCATACTTAAACGACCACTACAGTCACTGAAGTCTCCATCACCCATACAAGTTGGGTCGAAATCATAAGCTCCATCAGAAACTAAGAAACTAAGATCACCAGTTTGACTATATTGTAAAGCATTCCATGTAAAGAATCCACCCCATGGTGTAAATGAAGCATCCATAAGATAGAAGTCTCTTCCAGCACTATCGCCATAAACACAATCTTCAACCCATGCATCAGCAGCAACACCACATAGAGCTGCAGCATCAAATGTTAACATGTAAAGACCATTACAATCCCAAACAGCGTTAGTAAAGAAGTAACCATCTGCACAATCATCTGCACTACCAGCAGGATAAAAATCATGCGTTTCCATATTATAGCAGATTGTTGTTGCCTCTACAGCTGCTTGAGCTATATAAGCTAATTCCGTACATTGACCTTCACTAAATCCAAGTGCAGTACAAGCACCAATAAAAGCCATTGTTGCAGCCTGATCACCAGGATATCCATAGCCTTCAAGAGCATGACATCCATCTACAACATCTGGAAGACCATTGCCATTTTCATCTAAAACTATACCTGATTCACATTGACCAGCAACACCAGCACCTAAAGCACCACCAACAGATGCAGCATCACCAAGAATATCTTGGTTAAAACCACACTCTGGATTCATAGCTGTAGTTCCGAAATATGGAACTCCAAATATTCTATCCATGGCTTCACCTTCAGCAGTACAAGCAGGAGATGGAATTGCTCCACCAGTGTTAGGATCAAGTTCAAAACATGCAGCTGTTCCTGCGTTTGCTACGCATAAACCATCTTCACATGGATCTAATTGATCATCACCATATCCACTTTGAGATAAAGGTCCATCAACAGCATGCCATTCAACATACATATCTCTTACACCATTACCTGGAACAGTTTCTATGTCATGACCTTTTGAAACATAACCAGCTGAAGCACAAGCTTCATAAATGTCGCAGTCATTACCTGGAAAACTAGCATCACAAACACTACCGTCTGCATAAAAACCAGCACCACATGCACCTAATGCCCCAGCATTTTGACCAAATGTAAAGAAATCTAATTCTTCACTCTGAGAAAGTGATATTCCACCTATAAATCCACCTTGGAAAGCACTTAAAGAAGACACACCAATAGCATTTACAGTTTGAACATAGTTAGCTGGAGTAAGGTTTGAAGTATAAACTAGTTCATCAGTAATTGGTAATACTGTACCAGCTGTTGTACAAGTTTCTTCATCTAACGAAGTTGTTGGATAATAACTACCTTCGTTAATAGTTCCTGTTCCATCTTCATTAAATGTTACATTTAAAAAAGCGCCACCTAATTCTAGGTTGTCCTCATTAAATGGTCCATTTAGAAGTTGAAAGAAACCAGAGTTTATCGGTATGATTGAAACTGGTGTATTAACACCAAACCCATAAGCATCCGAAATGCTTGCTACAGTAGTTTGTCTTGATAAGCTCGTATATCTTACATTGGTACCTGTTAATTTATAGGTACCAGCTGCATCTTGAGCTAACAGCAAACCAAAAGAGGCAAGCAATGTAATAAACATAAAACGTTTCATTATAATTTCCTCCTTAGAGATTATTGTTTATTGTTTTTATCGTCAATTTTAACCGTTAAAATTAAAAGAGAATTAATCTCAATTACAACAAAAACAGATACAAAAAACACTGTTTTTGCATTTTTAACACATTAGTTCTACAAATTAAAAACTATTTTGTTTTTTATCAATAAAAAAATAATAATGATTTAATCTAATAGGTGTGACCTATATCACCTATTGATTAGCCATCTTTTGATAGCAAGAATAAGAATAATAAAGCCTACGCAGCCCATTATTAAAATGACAAAGGTTTGTCTAGCTTCAGAAAGTTTATAAAAATATAAAAAAATAGATTCCATTGTTATTCTATTGATTTTGCTACTAGTTCTGCAATATCTAATGTTTTAATGGTATTTTCATTTCCTGTTACATTTTTAGCATCTTCCATCATAATAGCACAAAAAGAGCATGCTGTTGCAACTGTATCTGCTTGTGTATCTATAGCCTGTTCAAATCGTTTAATATTAATTCTTTCACCTTCAGTAATTTCATGCCACATATTTCCACCACCTGCACCACAGCACAAACTACCTGATTTATTATCTTTCATTTCAACAATTTCACCACTTTTGCTTAATAATGATTCAATAATGGTTCTTGGAGCTTCGTATATATCATTATAACGGCCTAAATAGCAAGCATCATGATATGTTATTGTTCCGTCAATATTTGGAGCAACTTTAATTTTTTCTTCATCAATTAATTTTTGAATATATTCTGAATGATGAACAACATTATAATTTCCACCAAAATCTTTATATTCTTTTGAAATTACTTGAAAACAGTGAGGGCATGCTGTGATCACTGTATTAAATTTATATTTATTGAGTGTTTCTATGTTTTGATTGGCTAAAGTTTCAAATAGATATTCTTCACCTAATCTTCTAGCTGAATCTCCAGTACAAGTTTCTTCCTTACCTAATATAGCAAAATCTATATTAGCATTTTTTAATATTTTAACCAGATCTCTAGCTATACCTTGATTTCTTGGATCATAAGATCCTGCACAACCAACCCAATATAAAACATCTACTTCTTTTTTATCTGCTAAAGTTGGTAAATCTAAATTAAAATCATCAGCCCATTTAGTTCTTTCATGTTGAGGCATTCCCCAAGGGTTTCCATTTTGAAGAGTTTTTTCAAGGCTTTCATTTGATTGTTCTGGTGGTTTTCCTTCTGATAAAACTAAATGTCTTCTCATATCAGTAATAGTTGGAACATGTTCAATCAAAACAGGGCATTCTTCCATACAAGCTCCACAGGTTGTACATGACCATAGTTCAGTTTCTGAAATAAGACCCCCTACTAATACTTTGTCATAATCGCTTTGATTTAATGTATCTGAATACAATTTATGTCTAATATCTGTAATAATTTTCATAGGAGATAAAGGTTTACCTGTTCTAGATGCAGGGCATACAGTTGTACATCGTGCGCATTCAGTACAGGCTATAGAATCCAATAATTGCTTCCAAGAAAAATCACTTATTTTATTTGCTCCTAAAGAAATATTTTCAATATCAGCATCAGGGTCTTCTAATATACTAGACACATGCATAGGCCTGATTTGTCCTCTTTTTATTAAATTTGTATAAAAAATATTTGTAACAGATGCTATAACATGAAACATTTTTGTCATAGGCAGTAAAGATAAAAACAGTAGTGATGTTATAGCATGGAACCACCATATTTTTTTTTCTAAGATAATCCACACTGAATCAGACAAAAAATATGATATAGAATAACCAATATACGAAAAGTGTGCTGTGATTGGTTTATCTACAGATAATCTTGCTGCTTCAGCTATAAATCCTCCTATACATAGTAATAATAAAAACCAAAGAATTCCACTATCACCAAATAAATTTCCACGACCTGTAGTTGTGGTGTGAGGTAGAGAACTAGGTTTATTTAGATGTCTTCTGTATAATGCCATTATTAAACCAACGATTAGCATTAAACCACCTGTATCATTTAAGCATGCAAACCATGGGGTATCAAATTCTGGCAAATATTGTAAAAACCATTTTCTTGCAGCAAAAAAATCTATGGTTGTTGCAAATACTAATTCCATAAAGCCCCAACCTATTAAAAAATGCATTATAGATGCATAAGTAAATCGTTTAGAGTAAACTTTTTTTTGTCCAAGGCCAAAAGTAAGAGAAGTATATATTTGAGATATAGCTTTTGGTTTATATAGTTCATCTTTTCCAACTTGAATTGTAAATAAACGTCTTAAATTGTATATCAAATACAATAATGCCAATACCGCTATTAAATAAAATATAATAGGGGGACTATGTGGGGGGGTATATTCGTAGTGGTGAGCTTCAACCATTATTATTTCTCTCTAAAGTTCATTTCTCTAAAAACACACAAGAAAGTTAATAATAATATTATAACAATAAAAGAAGGGAATTAAGCTTCTTTGATTTTGTCGATTAATTTGGGAACGATTTCTAACAAATCTCCTATAACTGAATAATCAGAAATTTCAAATATTGGAGCATTTTTATCCTTATTAATAGCCATAATTTTGTTTGAGCCCTTCATTCCTACTTGATGTTGAATAGCTCCTGAAACACCAAGAGAAAAATATAGTTTTGGACTTACTACCTGCCCTGACGAACCAATTTGACGATCATGAGGTAACCAGCCATAATCAACAATTGGTCTAGAAGAACCAAGTTCTCCATTTAATAAATTTGCTAACTCTTTTGCTAAGGGAATATTTTCTTCTTTTGCAATTCCTCTTCCAACTGATACAATTAAATCTGCTGCAGTTAAGTCTACGCCACCTTTTTGTTCTTTAAATTTTTCTTCAGCTCTAATTGTATTTTTTATTTGCCCAAGATCTATTTCAATAGTATTTATTTGTGTAGTCCCATTTTCTAAATCATCTGCTTTAAAACTACCAGACTGAATAGAACAAAATACATTTGAGGTTAGCTCAAAATCATTATTTAATTTTCCCTGGTATGTTTGACGAGTAATAATTAACGAATTATTTTCATTTTTTAATCCAATGCAATCTGATATAAAGGGATAATTTAATCTAGCGCTTAATCTAGGAACCCAATCTCTTGTTTCATATGTATGTGCAAACAATATTGCATTACAATTATTATCAATCAATGTTTCTAATGCTTTAGCATAGCATAAAGGATTATAACTGTTTAATTTATCATTTTTGGCAAAAATAACTTCATTTAGATTATAATTTGATAATTGATTTGCTGCTTCTTCATGAAATGTAATAGCATTTACATCAGAGCTTAAAGTTTGAGCACATCTTAGTGCTTCCAATGACATTTTATTTATTTTATTATCATCTACTTGTATAAAAACTAATATTTTCATATTATTCCCAATTCATTTTTTAAAATATCGTGTAATTTTTCTGCCACTTCATCAGAAGAGCCTTCTATTTTTACAGTTTCTTTTGTTTTTTGAGGTATATACATAGATTTTAAATTATTTATTTTATGAGCTTCTGTATCAATTTCAGATAATTTAATTGTTTTAATTTGTTTCTTTTTCATCATCATAATCCCTCTTAAGGAGGCATATCTTGGTTTATTTATACCAGATTGTATTGTTAAAGATGAAGGTATATCTAGTTCTGACCATTGGAACCATCCGTTTTCAAGTTCTCGTTTAACTTTTATTTTTGTATTAT
>Ga0066867_10001920_pt1 | contig 10255 bp, 4 predicted proteins | sample ETN01SmetaG_4_FD_65606 | JGI IMG/M metagenome (GOLD analysis project Ga0066867, IMG submission 65606) | Marine microbial and viral communities from oxygen minimum zone, Eastern Pacific Ocean - ETNP2014F12-01SV261 | ecosystem: Environmental > Aquatic > Marine > Oceanic ... | reverse complement strand
ACTGATTTTTATGAGCTAAGGATAAACAATAAATTTTTAGGGACTTATGTTCTTATGGAAAAAATTAAAAGAGATAAGAACAGAGTAAATATTAGTAAAAATATCGATGAAGATATTTCTGGTGGTTATATTATAAAAATTGACAAACCCCCAAGTGAAGGATATACAGTAGTCAATTCTTTTTCATCAGATTTTGATACAAGAGGATCTTATATTGGTGCATCCGATATTAAGTTTCTTTATACATACCCAAAAGCTTCTGAAATTTCAAATGATCAAAAAAATTACATAAAAAAATATATAAACGACTTTGAAAAGGCTTTATTATCTTCAAATTTTCAGGATCCTGAACTCGGTTATCAAAAATATATTGATGTAGACAGTTTTATTGATTTTTTAATATTAAATGAAATTTCAAAAAATATTGATGCTTATAGAATAAGTACATTTATGCATAAGGATAAAAATCAAAAACTAAAAATGGGCCCTATTTGGGATTTTAATTTAGGCTTTGGAAACGTAAATTATTGTGATGCTGAACTCACATCTGGATGGTCATTTAAATTTAATGATATATGCGGAGGAGACAAATGGAAAGTTCCTTTTTGGTGGAATAGATTATTTGAAGATCCTACATTTGTTGTTAAATTAAAAAACAGGTGGTCTGATTTAAGGGCAAATATCCTTTCTGATCAAAATTTACAGGATAGAATTGACAAAATATCAAATTTTCTAATTGAAAATAATGCTCCACGAAGAAACTTTGATAGATGGTCAATCATTGGAAAATACATTTGGCCAAATAATTATATTGGAAATAATTATGGAGAAGAAATATCATATCTAAAAAACTGGGTGGCAAAAAGAATTAAATGGATGGATGAAGAAATTAATTCAATTTGATTTTATCAATTTTTAGAATACTATTTAATAAAACATTTGCTCCTTTAGTAATTGATTCAGCAGTAGAATATTCTTCGGGCGAATGACTGATCCCATCAACACTAGGAACAAAAATCATTCCTGTTGGAGTAATTACAGCCATATCTTGAGCATCATGTCCAGCTCCACTAGGCATTAATTTTGTAGAATATCCAAGCTTATTTGAAACCTGATCAATTACTTTTTGAATTCTTAAATCTGTTAAAGCAGGTTCTGCGGTCGCATCCAGTGGATTAAATTCAAAACTTGTGTTTGTTTGATTAGCTATAAAGTTAGATTCCTCCTTTATTTTTTTATATAAAAGTTGAATTTTTTCTTTACTTAAATCTCTTAATTCCAAGCTTAAAACAACTTTACCTGGAATAACATTTGGAGCCCCTGGATAAGCTGAAATTCTTCCAACAGTGCCAACTTGAGACCCTTCCATAGAATTTACAACTTGATTTACTTTTAAAATAAATTTAGCTGCAGCAATCATGGCATCCTGTCTAGCATCCATAGGAGTTGTCCCTGCGTGGTTGGCAAAACCAGAGATAATAACATCCCACCATTTTAAACCAACAATTCCTTCAACAACTCCAATATCTATTTTATTAGAGTTCAATATATTACCTTGCTCAATATGTAATTCTAAAAAAGCATGTACTTCATCTTTTTTTCTCGCTAATTCAAATACTTTTTCTGGGTTTCCACCGATTCTTTTTAAACCCTCTCGAATTGTATAACCAGAAGCAGTAATAACATCAAGTGTTTTATTGTCAATTTTTCCAGCGATAGCTCGGCTTCCAAAAATAGCTCCCTCTTCATTTGAAAAAATAATTAACTCTAAAGGATGGTCCGTATATATTTTATTTTCATTTAACACCTCTAAAATCTCAATTGAACTTATGACTCCAACATCTCCATCATAATGTCCTCCATTAGGGACTGCATCTATATGAGAGCCAAAAGAAATAGGTTTTAAATTATTTTTTAACCCCTTTCTTAAAGCTATTATATTTCCAGCATAATCAATATTAACCTGAGTTCCAATTTCTTTAAGGTAATTTATCAAATATTTTCTTGCAGAAACGTCATAATTACTATAAGCAACCCTATCATTTCCTTTATTTGAATTTATTCCAAATTCTGAAAGCCTTATTAAGTTATTGTTAAGTCTTTCATCATTTACTTTTATTATTTTTTGACAAAATAAATTATTTGAAAAACAAATAAAAAATGTTAAAAAATATATCTTATATATTTTCATTTTAACTATTTATAATCATTATAAGTTAAAATTAGACATTTATTTTTATTTTTTTTTTACCTTTATCTATTGTATCAAGTGATGCAAAAAAACTAAAGCTAATTTAAATAACTAATAATTATAGATATGATTAAAAACCTAACTGGTATTTTAATTTTTTTCCTAGCTAGCTTTTTTACTTATTCTCAAATTGAAATAAGTGGAACTGTAACTGATGAATCTGGTGATGCTATTCCTGGTATTACTGTAATTATAGCTGGAACTAATCAAGGTACTACTACAGATTTTGATGGAAATTATTCCATTAATGCTGATGCAGATCAAGAACTGGAATTTTCAAGTCTTGGTTTTGTTACTCAGAGAATCGCAATAAATAATCAAGATAATATTGATGTTACTATGATAGAATCAATAGAGGTTCTTGATGAGATTGTGGTTTCTGGTTACTCAACACAGTCAAGAAGAACTCTTTCTGGAGCCATTGGAAGTGTTGATGTTGGAGATGCAATTAAAACACCCTCAACTAATGTAGCAGATGCTCTACAGGGTAGAGTTGCAGGTGTTAATGTTGTTAATAGTGGAGCTCCAGGTGGAGCACCTGTTGTCACTATAAGAGGTTATGCAACTACAAACAGTAACAATCCTTTATATGTAATTGATGGTGTTCAAACTGAAGATCCTAATACTCTAAGGGATATTAATCCAAAGGATATTGATAAAATAAGTGTTCTTAAAGATGGTGCCGCTGCAATTTATGGGGCAAGAGCTTCAAATGGTGTCATAGTAGTTACAACAAAAGGCGGAACTTATAATAGTGAAAATACATTAGAAGTTGAAGCCGTTTATGGAACAAATGACTTGACTAATAGAATTGAACTTTTAAATAATCAACAATGGGCCGACATGATCTGGGAAAGTAAAATTAATGATGGTATTGCTCCTAGTCATCCTCAACTTGGTTCTGGTACTTCCCCAGTTATTCCAACAGCTTTAAATGTTGATTTGCCTAATTTACCTCAATATGAAGGAGCAACTGCTGTAGTTAAACCTGGAGGCACAAGATGGATGGATGAATTATTTAAAAAGTCTAACACCTTAAATGCTAATATTATTGCAAGAGGTGGTTCAGAATCTGGTAGATACTCTATTTCTGTTAATTATTTAGATCAAGAAGGTGTCAAAATATTTAGTGGTTATGAAAGACTCACAACTAGACTAAATTCTGAAGTCAAAATTGGCGATAAACTTACATTAGGAGAACACTTAAATGTAACTTATGATAAAGAACAATATGGAGCTGGTGATTTTAGATCCGCTGCAGGATTAGCCCCAATAGTTCCCGTTCGAGATGATAAAGGGAATTTTGCTGGTTCATATAATAACTCATATGGTCTTGGAATCGCTGACAGTCCAATAGCGCAAGCTAATAGAGCGGCTGATAATTACAATAAAAACTTAAGAGTTATTGGAGATATTTTCCTAAAATATGATATTACAGATTTTTTAACATTTAAGACTTCTGCTGGTATTCAAATGCGTCAGTTAAACAATAGGAATTTTTCTAAATTAAATCCTGAACATGGTGAAGCAATTTCAACCCAAACTCTTACAGAAAGTTCATTTTTAAATAGTGAATGGGTTATTTCAAATACTTTAACTTATTCAGATTCTTTCGGAGATCATGCTATAGATGCTTTAATTGGAACTGAAGCTGTTAAATGGAATCAAAAAGGGAGTGCTGTATTAAGAACTGGATATTTATTTGAAACACCTGAGTTTTATTTACTTAGCAATGGTTCAGGAACTCCAGTAGTTTCTTCAGGTTATGATAGTTCATATTCTTTATTTTCTCTTTTTGCTACAGCTAACTATTCATTCAAAGAAAAATACTTTTTTACAGCAACAGTAAGGCAAGATGCAACTTCTAGGTTTGCAAAAGCAAATGCTGACTCTGTATTTCCATCAGCTAGTGTTGGATGGTTAATGAGTGATGAAAGTTTCTTCCCAAGCGGTATTATTTCTACAATGAAACTTAGAGCTTCTTATGGAATACTTGGAAACCAATCTCTAACAGTCTCAAATCCTGATACAAACATTTCATTATTAAGTGAAAATGCTGCATTCTATGTGTTTACTGGATCTGGTGCGGCTACAACAGGAGCTGCTTTAAATTCTAAAGGTAATCCAAATCTAACTTGGGAAAAAACAACCTCTCAAAACTTTGCAATTGATTTTGGATTATTAGATAATAAATTGACTGCAACAATAGATATATTTTCTAATGAAACTCAAGACTTAATTTCTCAGGACAACAACCTTATTAGTAGTACTGCAATTGATGCTTCAGCTCCTTATGTTAATATTGGATCTATGGAAACAAAAGGGTTTGACATGTCTCTTGGATATAAGAATGAAACAAGTAATGGTTTAGAATATGGAATAACTGCTAATATCACAAAAGCGGATAATGAAGTAACTTCACTTATTGCTGAATATTATTCTGGTGGTACAAGTAGAATGGGTGCTTTAACAAGAACCGCTCCAGGTCATCCAATTTCTTCCTATTATGGAAGAGTTGTAGATGGAATTTTTCAGAATGATGGAGAAGTCGCTGCTCACGCTTCACAAGATGGAGCTGCACCAGGTAGATTAAGATATAAAGATGTTGATGGAAATGGAGTAATAAATGACCTAGATAGAACTTGGATAGGAAGTCCTCATCCAGATTTAACTTATGGTATTAACTTAAATTTAGGTTATAAAAACTTTGATTTATCAGCATTCTTTTATGGTGTTGAAGGTATGGATTTATATCATTATACTAGATTGTATAACGATTTCCCATTATTCTTTAATGGAAACAGATCTACTGCTGTTTTAGACTCATGGAGTACTTCAAATACTGATGCCAAGATGCCTGCTCTTAGTGAAGCAATTAGAAATAATGAGGCCACTGCCTCAAATTCGTTCTTTGTAGAAGATGCTTCTTATCTAAGACTTCGATCCTTACAAATTGGATATACTTTTCCTGAAGCTATTAATAATTTAATAGGTTCTTCAAGTTTAAGGTTATTCTATAGTGGTTATAACATCTTTACAATTACTGATTGGACGGGAATGGATCCTGAAGTTGGCATTGGAGGAACAACAGATCTTGGAGTAGTGTTTGCCCAGACTCCAGTTTATAAATCCCACTCAATTGGTGTTAACATTAAATTTTAAAATAAACAGATATGAAAACTAAATTATTTACATTATTAATCTCAATTTTCATTTTAGCCTCTTGTGCAGATGACTTTACTGAAATATCTCCCGTTGGTGCTCTTAGTGATGAAGCATTAAATAATGCAAAGGGAATTGATTTATTATTAACAGGAACATATTCTGTATTAGACGGAATGCGAAATGGTGGTCCTGGAGCTCCTTGGGCTAAAGAAGGAAACAATTGGTGGTTAGACGTAATTGCTGATGATGCTCATAAAGGAAGTACTGATGGTGACCAAGCGGATTTATACGCTGCTGAAATCTATCAATGGGATACATCAAACCCATATTTTGGTGGAAGATGGAGTGCTGTATTTGCAGGAGTCAATCGTGCAAATGGAGTTATTTCTCTTATTAATTCTGCTGATGACCCATCAATTTTCAATGTTCAAATGGCTCAAGCTAAGTTTTTAAGAGGTCATTATAATTTTGAGTTACAAAGAATGTGGGTAAACGTACCATATATTTCTGATCAAAACTATGCTGATACTGAATTTAATCAACCTAATGCTGGCCCTATTTGGGATAAAATTGAAGAAGACTTTGCTTTTGCTGCTGCTAATCTTCCTTCTTCTAGAGGTGGAAGCTATAGTGAACCTGGAAGACCACTATCAAGTGCTGCTAAAGCTTATCTTGGAAGAGCTCAACTATATCAAGGAAAATGGGGTGATGCGCTTGGTAATCTAGAAGCCGTAATTAACAGTGGTGACTATGCTCTTCTTCCTGAATTTGTTGAAAATTGGAAATCTACAGGAGAAAATGGATCTGAAGCAATTTTTGGTATTCAATATGCTACAGATACTGGACAATCTCCTCAAGGAAATCAAGGTGGAGTTCTTAATTTTCCAGCTCCAATTGGATGTTGTGGTTTCTATCAACCTACACAAGATCTTTTCAATTCTTTTGAAACAGATTCAAATGGATTACCACTTTTGGATACATATAATCTTGCAGATCTAGCTAGTGATTATGGAATTTATTCTGATGAACCATTTACTCCTACAACTGCAAATCTTGATCCTCGTGTTGATTATACAGTTGGCAGAAGAGGAATTGATTATCAAGGCTATGCAGTTAACCCAGGTAAAGATTGGGTTCGTGCAACTTTTGGTGATATTTCTGGACCTTACGTCTCAAAGAAAAATGTCTATTATAAAGATGACGAAGGAGCAAATAAAGGTACTGGTGGATGGGGTGAAATACGAACAGGTATTAATCACCATATCATAAGGTATGCAGATGTTTTATTAATGGCTGCTGAAGCTGCGGTTGAAACTAATGCACTTGGAAAAGGTCAAGATTATGTTAATCAAGTTAGGGAAAGGGCAAAAAACATGTCAAGAATTCAAGCTCTAGGTGGTGGAGATGCTGCTAACTATGTAATTGATACATATAATACTCCATGGGCAAGTCAAGCAACAGCTAGGAAAGCTGTTCGATTTGAAAGAAGACTTGAAATGGCAATGGAAGGAAGTAGACTATTTGATCTCAGAAGATGGGGAGTAATGGTTGAAACTTTAAATACTTACATAGCTAATGAAACAAGATCTATTCCGACTTTTTCTAAAGCTCAACCTGTAAGTGATAAACACAAAGCACTTCCTATACCATCATATGCAATTGACCAATCTGGTGGTGCTTTAACACAAAATTCTGGTCATTAATTTTATTTTGTGAACAATAAAAAAAGGGTAAAATAATATTTTACCCTTTTTTTTTACCTATTAATAATACGAATTAATTGCAATAGTCATTTTCACTAATCAATTTTTCAAATTCACTATTATCTCTTTTAAAAAAATAATTTGTATTTCCTCCTGTAAGTCTTCCCTTTTCAATAACTGTATCATTAACAATTGAATAAATCCATTCTCTATCATCATAACTTTCTATAAAAGAATTTTTATTTAAACTAACTAAACTAGCTCCTACAGTCTGGGGTGTATCATATACTAAACAACCATTGTTAATTAGATGTACATCCATATAAACACCAGTTGGGTCATTAAATATTCTCCAATAAGATTCTCTACCTTTAGGAACCCAAACAGTTCCATCTAAACACTCTAAAATATTTTGACAGGATTTTTTTTCTGCTTCACAGTTAAATAAAAAAATTAATGAAATAATTAAAATAAATACTTTATTAAAACCTTTGGATTTATTTACAATCATAATAGTAAATTTAGTTTAATTTTGGTTTAAAATATAAATTAAAAACTACTTATAAAAATCAAGATAATTTTAATCTCAAAATAATGATCTCTAAAATATTGAAAATTTCTTTTTTTCTTTTTGCTTCAATTAATCTAATTAATTGTACAAAAAACAAAAAACTATTCCATAAGCTTTCAAGTAAACAAACAAATATTTCATTTAATAATTCAATAATTGAAAACGACACATTAAATATTTTAAATGAAGAATATGTGTTTAATGGAGGTGGTGTTATTGCTCAAGATTTTAATAATGATGGACTAAAAGATTTATTTTTTTCTGGAAACCAAAAACCTAACAAACTTTATTTAAATAAGGGAAGATTTAATTTTAAAGATATCAGTTCAATATCTAATATAGAAGCTAAAAACAAATGGTCTACTGGTTTAACATATACCGATATAAATAATGATGGATTAATAGACATCTATGTCTGTGCAGCAATGAAAAAAGAGAATAGAAATAACATGATGTTTGTTAATAAGGGAATAGATAAAAATACTGGTGAAATCATCTTCCAGGATATGGCTAAAGAATATGGAATTAATGATTCAGGAAATAGTATGGGAGCAATTTTTTTTGATTATAATAAAGACGGAAATTTAGACTTATATGTTTTAAATAATGAGCAAAATAAATCAATTCCAACTAACTACAGAAAAAAAATAATTGATGGGTCAGCAGTAAGTAATGATAAATTATATAAAAATAATGGTAATGGAACTTTTACAGACGTCACACTTGAATCAGGTATCACAATAGAAGGTTTTGGTTTAGGAGTGGCTATAGCAGATATTAATTTTGATGGATGGCCAGATATTTTTATTGGAAATGATTATACAACTAATGACTTACTTTATATTAATAACAGAGATGGAACTTTTTCAAATCAAATTTCAAAATTTATTAAACACCAAAGTATGTTTTCAATGGGTGTTGATATTTCTGATTTCAACAATGATGGATATCAAGATATAATATCTCTAGATATGCTTGGAGAATCCAATTATAGAAAAAAAACAACTATTTCTTTTAGCTCCTATGAAAAAGTAATTCTTAATAGAAGATTTGAATATGAAACCCAGCATGTTAGAAACATGTTACATCTAGGAAATGGTGCTGAAGATCCTTTTAGTGAAATAGGCTTGCTTTCTAATATTTATCAAACTGATTGGAGTTGGTCTCCCCTATTTTTTGATGCAGACAATGATGGGCTTAGAGATTTATTTATAACTAATGGTTTTCCAAGAGATATTACTGATAAAGATTTTTCTGATTTTAGATTACAAGTCCAAAGATTTGTAAGCCCAAAAGTTCTGCTTGATTCAATTCCTGTTATAAAACAATCAAATTATTCTTTCATTAATAATGGTGACTTAACGTTTTCAGACACAAGTTTTTCTTGGGGAATTGATACTCCTTCCTTCTCAAACGGAGCTGTATTTTCAGATTTAGACAATGATGGTGACCTTGATTACATAGTTAATAATATTAATGATGAAGCCTTTATATTTGAAAACAAAACTGAAGAATTAAGTAAAAATAATTTTGTTCAAATCGAGCTTGTTGGACCAAAAAATAATATAACTGGAATTGGTGCTAAAATTGTTTTAAGGGATATTGATAATAAATTTCAATTTCATGAAAACTATCATACCAGAGGATATATGTCTTCAGTTGATAACACAATTCATTTTGGCTTAGGTAATAAGAATCAAATTAAGTTTGTTGAAATTCTATGGCCTGATGGCAATTATCAAAAAATCAAAGATGTTACATTAAACAAAAAATTAAAAGTTTTTTATAAAAACTCATCATTTATTGATATACACTCACTTGATTTTCCTCTTGTTAAAAATAAGTCAAAGACCTTATTGAAAGAAGTTTCAGATAAAAAAGAATTAATCTATAATCATAATCAGGTTGATAAAGCCGATTTTAATGTCCAAAGATTAATCCCGAGGAAAATTTCTGAAAATAGTCCAAAAATCAAAAAAGGAGATTTAAATAATGATGGAATTGAAGATGTTTTAATAATTGATGAAATAGAAGCACCTAAAATTTTTCTATTTTCTATAAATGGAAAATTTAAAGAAAAGATCCTTCAAATTGAAAAACCAGATAATAACATTGAGATTTCAGATGTTGCAATTATTGATATTAATAAAGATGAAAACCTAGATCTTGTTGTTTTATCAAATTTTAATGATTTTAGAAGAGATAAGTATGAAGGAAGAATTCAGTTTTATTTAAATGATGGAAAAGCTAATTTTAAATTAGCTAATAATTATTCAAATAAAGATAAAATTGAACAAGGAAAATTATTAAGATTTAATGATTTTGATAAAGATGGTGATGAAGATCTTTTTATTTTGGGAAAAACTCACATATCAAAATATCCTAAATCTTCTAAAAATCAATTTCTTGAAAATAAAAATGGACTTTTTATAGATGTAAGTAATAAATATCTAAATAAAAATGAAAGTATAGGAATTCCAAAAGATGCTGCTTGGGCTGATATTAATAATGATGAATTTGATGATTTAATTATAATTAATGAATTTAGTCCCATTCAAATTTTGA
>Ga0066867_10001917_pt1 | contig 10260 bp, 10 predicted proteins | sample ETN01SmetaG_4_FD_65606 | JGI IMG/M metagenome (GOLD analysis project Ga0066867, IMG submission 65606) | Marine microbial and viral communities from oxygen minimum zone, Eastern Pacific Ocean - ETNP2014F12-01SV261 | ecosystem: Environmental > Aquatic > Marine > Oceanic ... | reverse complement strand
ACGAAGAAGAGGGGGAAGAAGAAGAGGAAGAAGAAGAGCAGGTAAAGAAAGAGGAATTTAAAGTTCCTACTACCAAGTCTGCTATGATCAAGCAACTCTTTGACAAAGTTAACGGCATGAAAAAAGAAGAGGTTTCCGCTAAGTGGAAAGATCTTATGGGTGTTGCCGAAGCAGAAGACTTGGGAGGCCCAACCCCCGAAGATTCCGATAACACAAAAGATGAAGTCGGAAAAAAGAAAAAGAAAGTTAAGATTGCTATGCCAGAAATTAATGTCAAAGAAGATATTGATGCACTGGTTGAGGGAGAAGAACTTACAGAAGAGTTCAAATCCAAAGCATCTACAATTTTTGAAGCTGCAGTCCATCAGAAAGTAATGGAGGTTGCAACGGCTAAAATAGAAGATCTTGAAAAAGAATATCAATCAGATCTACAAGAAGAGATAATCTCATTCCGTGATGAGTTGACTGAAAAAGTTGACGGATACCTCAACTACGTAGTTGAAGAGTGGATGAGAGAGAACGAACTTGCACTTGAAAGTTCACTGCGAAGTGAAATTACTGAAGAGTTCATGGGCGGATTAAAGAATCTCTTTACTGAACATTACATTGAAGTTCCAGACGAGAAGGTTGACATTGTTGAAAATCTTTTTGACAAAGTTGAGGAACTTGAAGGTCAATTAAATACTCAAATTGAAGAGAATGTCCAAACTAAGGGCGAACTTAACGATTACCGAAAAAACAAAATCTTAGAAGAAGTCTGTTCAGATCTTGCTGACACACAATCTGAAAAGATGAAAGATTTAGTTGAAGGTGTATCTTTTGATGAAACAGAAGATTTTGAGGATAAAGTAAAAACGATTAAGGAAAGTTATTTCCCTAGTCAAGTAAAACAGGATGAAAATATTGAGCAGAAAGATGTTGTCACGGAAGATTCTCCATCAGAGGAAACTCCTAAGATGAATAACATCATGGAAGCTTACAGTCAAGCAATTGCCCGTAAGTAATTTTTTTTTAAATTAGTTTTTTTAACAATTATAGGAGTTTAAAAATGCAACTCTCAGAACAAGTAAACAAGAAGTGGGCTCCAGTTCTTGATCATCCAGATCTTCCTGAGATCAAGGATGCTCATCGTAGAGCAGTAACCGCTATCTGTCTTGAGAATGTTGAAAAGCAGTACGCTGCAGATCAACAGGCAAGTACAGGTGGGTTATTGATGGAGGCAACGCCTACAACTGTACAGGGTATGACTACTGCTGCCGATTTTTCGGGTGGAGCAGGAAATCCAACTCATGCAAGTATAGATTTTGCAGACCCAGTTCTTATCAGCATGGTTCGCCGTGCAATGCCTCAACTCGTAGCATACGATGTTTGTGGTGTACAACCAATGTCGGGCCCAACTGGTTTGATTTTTGCTCTCAAGAGTAGAATTAACGATCAGTCTGGAAACGAACTCCCAGGCGTCAATCCTGACGGAGAAGATTCAGAGTCAGGTACTCCTGGCCACGCATCTGGTGATAACGTAACAACACCTGGCCTGTTAATCACAGGAACAGATGGAACTGCACAAACTGGAAACGAATATTCCGCATCAAGTGCTCTTGAAACAGCAGGTGGTGAGGCAGACGTTGCCGGTGAAATGTCCTTCACAATTGAGAAGGTTTCCATCGCAGCAGGAACACGTGCTCTTAAAGGTTCTTATTCAATGGAACTTGCACAGGATCTACGTGCCGTTCACGGATTGGATGCAGAAGCAGAACTTGCTAACATTCTTTCTGGTGAAATTCTTGCAGAGATCAATCGTGAGGTTGTTCGTAAGATTTACATCAATGCTGCAGCTGGTGCCCAAATTGGTACAACAACTGCCGGTATTTTTGATCTTGACACAGATTCCAATGGACGCTGGATGGTTGAGAAATTCAAAGGTCTGATGATGGCGATTGAAAGAGATGCCAATCAGATTGGTCGTGACACACGAAGAGGAAAAGGTAATATTATCTTGACTTCTGGTGATGTTGCATCTGCACTCTCAATGGCAGGAATGTTGGACTATGCTCCTGCAATGAGTACAGATCTTAACACAGACACAGCATCAACAACTTTTGCTGGTATCATGAATGGTCGATATAAAGTTTATGTTGATCCTTATTCTGATACAAACGCAGCAGAATACTACTGTGTAGGTTATAAGGGTGAATCACCTATGGATGCAGGAATCTTCTACTGCCCATACGTTCCATTGCAAATGGTTCGTGCGGTTGATAGTTCCAGTTTCCAACCACAAATTGCATTCAAGACACGCTACGGAATAGTTGCAAATCCATTTGCTGAAAATGCAAGTGCTTCAACTGGTCGTACAACTGGTGTTCTTGGGTCTAATCCTCACTTGAACAAGTATTACAGGAAAGCACGCATTTCCAACTTAATGTAATTCTTGACACTACATAGTGTAGGGGTTTCTGAAGGGAGAGAAGAAATTCTCTCCCTTTTTTGTTTGTACTGATCTAGTGAGGAATTATGATAATAGTAATAGGTAATGGACAATCCAAATTCGTAGTAAATCCAAAATTATATAAAAATCATTTAACTTATGGATGTGATTTTGTTTACCGAAAACATATGCCAGACCACTTGGTTTGTCAAGATGTAGATGCACAATTGGAATTAATTACCAATAAACACACAAGAAAAAATAAATGTTATTTTAGAGGATTTGGTTTGATTCCAAGCACGAATTATGATATGCTTCGTCAAACTGTAGATCCACGAATGAAGATAGGAGAAAACTCTCCTAAAACAGAAAATTTTGTTAATTTTTCTTATAAAGGTACGGCCTATTTTATTTGGGTTGATTCTTCTGATCTAATAGAAGATATTGAATGGTGGGATGATAATTGGAATACCGATGCAGTTGCATTGCGTTTGGCCTGTCAACATAATTTTGGAGAAACTTTTTATTGTGTGGGGTTTGATTATTTTCATAATCAAACTAGCGAAGGAATATATCTTGGGTCTGACCTTTCAAAATTTCATGAAAAGGATAATACTTCTTACCTCAAACAACATAAACAAATAGAGGAAGAGTTTCCAAATTCTAAATTTATTTTTGTTGGGAAAGATATTGACTATGGAGAGTTTGAAAATCTGTTGAATAAATAGTATAGAGAAAGACAAATAAGGAATTCTATGGCCGCAACAAATAAAATACCCGATAATTTAAATTATCTTTCAAATATCAGTTTCAGACTGACAATGGAAGATGCACCGAGCCTCACTTGGTTTTGTCAGGGCGCAAGTATTCCTGGCGTTTCTATCGATGCAATTGAAATATACAATCCTCATGCAACTGTTCCTGTTGCCGGTTCAAAAGTCAGTTTTGAAGAGTTATCTGTTCGTTTTATTGTTGATGAACATCTAAAAAATTGGATAGAAATATATGATAGAATTATTGCATTAGGTCTTGCAGAAGGACATGAGAAATATCGTAAGTTAAAAGCAGGAGGAACAAATCCTACTGCAAGGGGTGGAACTATATCAACCATTATTCTTACTCTTTTAACAAGTGCAATGAATCCGCAAATGGAATTTCATTTTTATGATGCATTCCCCATTAATGTATCGTCTATTGAATTTGACAGTTCTGCAGCCGATTTGGAATTTTTTCAAGCGTCTGCTACTTTTCGATATACCAATTATGAGGTTAAAAATTTATTGAATAATTAATAATACTATGAAACTTGAAAACATCATGAAAGAATGGGAAGAGGATGCACCCATTGATAACCAGAATTTAGATGGTGAATCAATAAAAATTCCAAATCTACACGCAAAATACATGGAAATGTACACGAAGGAAAAAAGAACGCTTCGTGAATTTAAAAGAAAATGGAAGGTTCTATTTCAAAAGAGATGGGAGGCCGTAATTGCTAAAGATGGAAAAAAACCAGAACATGATATTCGTATATCTAAATCAGAATTGGAAAAATATTATGTTGCAGCAGATAGTGAGTTGCAAGAATTTGAAGCATTGATAAATGACCAAGAAGATAAAGTTGATTATCTATCGGGAGTGTTAGATAATATCAAGAATAGAAATTGGCAAATCAAAAACGCAATTGATTGGAGTAAATTTCAAGTTGGACTTGGGTAGTCGTGCAAATCATAATGGAAAAAGAGAACGAAGTATATCTGCGGCTCTCTTGCGAACCTGGCGTCAGGATGGAATTGAATCAGTATTTTCGATTTCGTCCAAAGAATTATCAATTCATGCCAATGTTTCGCAGAAAGAAGTGGGATGGGTATGTATATCTTTTCAATAATGATAGTGGTAGGATATATTATGGTTTAAAGAATGAAATTCAACGATTTGCATCTGACCGTGAATATGAATTAATTGACCAAACAAATGACCCAATTGAAAAAATATCAAACGATGATTATTTTAAATTTCTTACTTCATTTCCTTGTAAATATAAATTAAGAGACTATCAAAATTTTGCAATTAGGCACTCAATTGACAATAAACGATGTGTGCTTCTTTCACCCACAGCGTCTGGTAAGTCTCTCATAATTTATTATTTGATAAGATATTATTTTCCCGAAAAATCATTAATCATTGTTCCCACCCTTTCATTAGTTAGCCAGATGTATTCTGATTTTGAATCTTATGCAGACAAAGGGTTTGAAGTTGAAAAATTCGTCCATAAAATTTTTGGGGGTCAAGAAAAAATAACAGATAAACCAATCATAATTTCAACATGGCAATCTTTATATGAATTAAAAAAGGATTTCTTTACAGATTTTAAATTAGTGATTGGAGATGAAGCTCATCTTTATAAAGCACAATCTCTTACTAAAATTATGAAGAACTTGGAGAATACATCTTACAGAATTGGAACAACTGGTACACTGGATGGAATTGAAGTGCATAAATTAATATTAGAGGGGTTATTTGGAACAACAAAGAGAGTAACGAGTACCAAAGAACTTATAAAGAAAAAAACATTATCAGAAATAATGATACGTTGTCTTGTTCTAAAATATTCAAAAGAAGCAAGTGCAATAGTATCAAAATTGAATTATCAAGAAGAACTTGACTTTTTAGTGAGCTATCCAGAACGGAATAAGTATATTTGTAATCTAGTAAATGGACTTGCTGGAAATACTTTGATATTATTTCAATTGGTGGAAAAACACGGCAATATTCTACATTCGATGTTACAAGACATTTTAGATGTTTCAACTAGAAAACTCTTTTATGTCTATGGAGGGACAGATGCAGAATCAAGAGAACAAGTCAGATCAATCGTTGAAGGAGAACCAAACGCCGTCATCTGTGCGAGCTATGGTGTATACAGTACTGGCATCAACATTAGGAATCTTCATAACATTGTTTTTGCTTCACCTTCTAAGTCTCGTATTAGAAATTTACAATCAATAGGCAGAGGATTAAGAAAATCTGAAACTAAATCGGCTGCAACACTTTATGATATTTCAGATGATTTAACTTATAATGGAAGAAAGAATTATACTTTAAATCATTTTGTAGAAAGAGTGAAGATTTATACAAGTGAACACTTTCCTTATCACATCTATACAATACCAATGTAAGGATAGTATATTCCCACCTCAAACCGTCACATACTCATTATAACACTTTTTGATGGATTTGTCAAGGGGTTTGAAAAACTTGACAAAATAGTTATAATTTGATATAATGGTAATATGAAAAATATAGAAAGGAATGTATGGCTAGGAAGAAACAACATTATGTTGATAATGAGAAATTTTTGGTAGTCATGGGAGATTACCGTGAAGAATATTTAAAAGCGAAAGATAATGACCTTGAATTACCTGTATTACCAGATTATGCAGGGGAATGTTTTCTTAAAATAGCGGAACGATTATCTCATAGACCAAATTTTATTAATTATGCATTTAGAGAAGAGATGGTAAGTGATGGAATAGAAAATTGTGTAATGTATGCAAGTAATTTTAATCCAGAAAAATCAAAAAATCCATTTGCATATTTCACTCAAATAATATATTATGCTTTTTTACGAAGAATTGAAAAAGAGAAAAAACAATTGTATATCAAATATAAAACAATGGACGAATATAATTCAATCGAAGATTATGTTGATATGGGAGAAATGAAAGGTACTGAGGCGTCAAGTATTTCATCGGGAACATCTCCAATGACAGCTGATAAACGTGCAAATATATATGATTTTATTAGTACATTTGAAGAGAAAAAACGGAAGAAGAAAAAAGCACGAGAAGTGTCTAAAAAAGATGATGATATTGCACAATTATCACCACTTGTTTCTTATATGAAAGAGGGAATTTACGCATGAAGATTGCTTTGCTGACAGATACACATTTCGGCGCAAGAAATGACAGTATCATCTTTTCAGATTTTTTCCGAAAATTTTATGAGAATATTTTCTTCCCTACATTGAAGGAAAGGGGAATAACAGAAGTTATTCATTTGGGTGATGTGGTTGATAGACGAAAATTTATCAACTATAAAACTTTGAATTCTATGAAGGAGATGTTATTTAATCCCCTCAAAGAAATAGGTGTTAATATTAAACTCATAATTGGAAATCACGATTGTTACTATAAGAATACTACATCGATTAATTCTATGAATGAATTGACAAAGGGAATGCCTCATGTTACTGTCTATGATGAACCAGCCGAAATTTCTTTGGATGGGAAAAACCAAGTGGTTTTTATTCCTTGGATATGCAATGAGAATGAAGACCAAACAAGAGAATTGATTGAAAAGACACGAGCTCCAATTGCATTCGGTCATCTTCAAATTGAAGGGATTGAACAACATAAGGGTTCGTTTGCAATTGAAGGACATTCACCATCAATGTTCAAAGCATTTCAAAAGGTGTATAGTGGACATTTTCATCATAAGTCTGAAACAGGAAATATTACTTATTTGGGAAATCCATATGAAATCACATGGGCAGATTATAATGACAAGAGAGGATTTCACATTTATGATACTGAAACAATGGAAACGGAGTTTATAGAAAATCCCTATTCTATGTTTCATAAAATTTATTATGATGATGAAAAAACAGATTATGGTGATATATCTAAATACAAAGATTCTTATGTAAAAATTATTATTCGTAATAAAAACAACTCATATTTGTTTGAAGCGTTGATGGATAAATTGTTTGATGTTGGCATAGGTCATATTTCAGTAGTGGATAATCTTTTTGATATTGAAGATTTGGGAGAGGATATTGAGAATATGGAAGATGTAGAAGATACTATGAGTGTGATACGAAGTTGTGTTGATGGATTACAGTTTGATAATAAAGAACCACTTAATAAATTAATGCAAGACCTTTATAATGAGGCATTGACAATGGAGACAGTATGAACTCGTAAAGAAAGGAACACAATGGGGTCAACAGAAGATTATTATTACAATGAATATTTACCCAATGAAATTAAAAAAAGAAAGGAACAGATGGTAGGAAAAGATGAAGAGCCATGGACAGCGATTGACCTAGAGTTGAGGGATGAAGATTTTATGAAAGTCGCTCAAGAAGCACATAGAAGAGATATCACCATCAATAAAATGGTTAATATCATATTAAAAGATGGAATGAAAAATATAGAATATCAATTTGAACACCCACCAAAACCACAACTTCTTAATGAAACTGAATGATTATATTTAAAAAAATCTCTTGGAAGAATTTTCTTTCTACAGGAGATACACCTACAGTTGTCTTTTTTGACAAGTCACCTACAACTTTAATAATTGGAGAAAATGGTTCTGGAAAATCAACAATTTTAGATGCATTGACATTTGGGTTGTTTGGAAAGGCCTTTCGGAGTATCAATAAACCACAATTAGTCAATACGATTAATGAGAGAGAGTTGTTGGTTGAAATAGATTTTTCTATTGGAAAGAAAAATTATACGATTAGAAGGGGTGCAAAACCAAATCTGTTTGAAATTATTTTAGATGGGAAGATGTTTGACCAAACAGCTAATGTTCGGGATTATCAAGAATATCTAGAAAAAGTAATTCTTAAATTGAACTATAAGTCATTTACTCAAATAGTTCTTTTGGGAAATTCTTCTTTTGAACCATTCATGCAATTGAAACAATCAGACCGCCGTGCAATAGTAGAAGACCTTTTAGATATTCAAATTTTTTCTTCAATGAATTCTATTTTGAAATCAAAAAATTTAGATTTGAAGAATGATATGGGAACTCTGGATATAGATAAGGGGTTGTATAAACAGAAGATTGAAATTCAAGAAGATTATATTAAAAGATTAAAAGAGGATAGTGATTCTATTATATCTCAAAAAGAAAAAGAAATAGAACATTTTAAGTCAAATAGAAGTTCTGTTTCAGATACGATGGCCGCACTTCAATCTGAATTAGGAACTCTTGGAAATAAATTATTAGATGAAGATTCTGCTAAGAAAAAATCATCCGAATTCGAAAAAGTTCAAAGTCAAATTGAATATAAGTTACAACGAGAAGAGAAAGAATTAAATTTCTACGAAAAAAATTCAACGTGTTCGCAATGTAAACAAGACATTGATGATTTGTTTAAAAAAGAACGGATTATCGATATATCTAAAAAAATCGATGAGAAGAAAGATGGTTTGGATAAGATTCAAACAAAGATTGATGTTTTAGAAGAGAAATTGAAAAAGTATGGGGAAATAGGAAGAAATATAATTGAAAAAAATAATCAAATTGTAGCATCTCAGTCCAAGATAGATTCTTTTGGTGATAATATCGAAAGGGCTCAGAATGAAATTAATTCTCTGAGAAACAAGAAAAAACTTGATAATACAGTAGAAAATGAATTAAAAGAATTGAAGAAGTCATTAGAAGAAAGTTTGAAAGATTATTCTGAATTGAGTGAAACCAAACAACTTTATGAATATGCACATGAGTTGTTGAAAGATACGGGCATTAAAACGAAAATTATTCGCCAGTATGTTCCGATTATCAATAAGTATGTCAACAAGTATTTAAATGAACTAGATTTTCTGATTAATTTTTCTATTGATGAAAATTTTAACGAAACAATACAATCTCAGTATCGTGATGAATTTTCTTATGCTTCCTTTTCTGAAGGTGAGAAAATGAGGATAGACTTGGCATTATTGTTCACATGGCGTCAAGTTGCGAAACTCAAGAATAGTGTGAATACGAATCTTTTGATTTTAGATGAAGTGTTTGATTCATCTTTAGATGCAGAAGGAACAGATGCATTTTTAAAAATCATCAATTCTCTTGATGCAGATACAAATGTGTTTGTGATATCTCATAAGGGAGAAATCCTTTTTGATAAATTTTTAAGCACGATTAAGTTCGTGAAAGAAAAACAATTTAGCCGAATAGAAATAACATGAATGACTTGATATGTGAATTGGTGAAAGAAACGGACTCCTTTTTGAAGGAGGTTCCAGAAAAATTTAATTTTGAAAATCCCCAAGTTGATCCTGAGAAATTACAAGAACAGTTGGTGGAAAATATGCTTCATCATGAGGGATATGGATTGTCTGCAAATCAAATTGGTATTCCTGTGCAAGCCTTTTCGATGATGTTGGATGAAAAGGCAATGGTAGTATTCAATCCAGAAATTTTGGAATGGAGTGAGGAGACAACCTATATAAGAGAGGGGTGTTTATCCTTCCCTGGCCTATATGTTGCAGTCGAAAGAGCACGTGCTGTTGCAATGAAATTTCAAGCATATGACGGAGAAGAACAGGGGGGAAGTTTACAAGATATGTCTGCAAAGATATTTCAACATGAAATGGAACACATGGAAGGTAAACTTTTTATAGATAATGTATCGGGATTTAAGTTGAAGTCTGCTATGAAAAAACGAAGAATTTATCTGAAACGAATCAACAGAAATAGAAAGGATTAATGTGGCAGAAGAACAAAGAGGAATAGAGGAAGTCAAAGATATTTTAGATTTCATGTTTTCCTTTATAGAGGCAGTGGGTAAGGCCAAAGAGGATGGAGAAATGTCATGGAGCGATGCAAGACATTTCATTGACCCAGTAAAAAAACTTTTTGATGCAGTTGAAGATATCGAAGAAGTTCTTCCAGAAATTGAAGACCTTGACGAATCAGAATATGATGAATTAGTTGCATATGTTAAAGATAAATGGGACTATGAAGAAGAAAATCTTGATTGGGTAGTTGATACTGCAATTGAAGCTGGAAGAGGTATTCTAACACTTGTCAAT
>Ga0066867_10001882_pt1 | contig 10365 bp, 5 predicted proteins | sample ETN01SmetaG_4_FD_65606 | JGI IMG/M metagenome (GOLD analysis project Ga0066867, IMG submission 65606) | Marine microbial and viral communities from oxygen minimum zone, Eastern Pacific Ocean - ETNP2014F12-01SV261 | ecosystem: Environmental > Aquatic > Marine > Oceanic ... | reverse complement strand
GATGAATTTATTATTCTTCAGAGACTCAATGATGATATTTTTCCTTGAAAGTCCCATCTTATATCACATGAATTGACTAGGTATCTGTGCATGCCATTCTTACCTCAAAAGATTTATTTTTAGCCAAACAAGCAGTTTTGTTTTTTTGGTTTCCTATTTTTCAGAAGAAAATAACTTAGAAAGACTCCAACCGATATAAAACCAGTTGAAAGAAATAGGAGTTGGGCAATTATTAGTGACGAATCATGCAATAGCCCAATGAGAACAAGAAACATAAGCATCCCACCTCCTAAAGGCCACAGAAATAAAAATTTAGATTGCGCCATGCTATTGGTAGCAATTACATTGGTCAAGGCCATCAAGCACATAGATAAGCTTATATACCTGAGAATTGGTGCAGCCTGTTCATATTTAACACCAAAAAATAGAGAGATGATTTCTGAAGGCCACATACAAAATATTAGTGCCGTACCACCTGCGAACAACAAAGTTAGGCTCAGCACAATCCATAGGAAACGTCCTCCATCTTTACCTGACTCATTTGCCAATACGGCTTCAGGAAACAATACGTAGTTAAATGCACTTGGGATAAACAAACATATTTTACCTAAAATAGACCCAATAGCATACAACCCGGCTTCATTTGGGCAGTAATGACGTACCATAAGAATATCAATATTTCCAAATAAGAAAGATACGATAGTAAAAATAGAGGCGGGGAAAAAAAAACTTCTCATTTCTTTCCATAAATTTTCTTCCAGAGGTTCTGGAATAGTTTTCATTAAATCTCTCAACAGCCAAAAACCTAAAATAATTGTGACAATATATCCTGTCACCTCTGCCAATATTGCACCATTAATCCCCCAACCTAGAACAATCACCCAAAGAAGACCAAGCAAAAGTCTAGTTAACGCATAACTCCCACAAATGAGCCCAAAACCCTCAAATCGTTTAAGCCCCTGAAGGACTCCATTAAATACGGGCATTAAAAAAGACAAACCCCAATAGGTAAGCATTAAAATAATGGGCAGGTTAAATTGAATATGAAGGTATTGTTTCAATATCGGCATAGCCATTACGCCTAAAAAAAATGCCGAAACCCCAAAAAAGAACATGACTTTTAGTGCTGTGATAGTTAGCGTTTTGACGCAAGAAATACTGTGAATGGATAATTGAGCTGCCGAGCGCGAGCAAATCAACGTAACAATAGAAAAGGGAGCGGAAAGAATTACAACTAGGGCATTTAATGAGTTAAAAATGCCAAAATCCTCAACACTAAGTTTTCTGGCAACGGCGACCTGAAATAAATAGTTTATTCCACTTGCCGTATTAAGCAATAACAGAGTAGATATATTGTTTTTGAGGAATTTCATTGATTAAAAATGATCATTAAGTAAGGGTCTAGCAAGGACACGACGTGGCATTACGTGTTTTTGCGTGGCGGTTGAATTAAGCTCAATAAATTTAAAAAACAACGAATAGCTTCAACAACTAGGAGTCACTTCTTGTCTATAGATTTCAAACAAATAAGCCCTCCATAAAAGCGCATTTTTTGATGTTCCCATAAATGAGAGACCCGGTTTAAATAGATTGTCAATTTGTTTGTGAGTGAACAATCGGGCCAAAAAACTATTCGAGCTAAACAAACGCGCTCGCACATCATTTTTCAGGTCATTATGAATCCAATGATTAACTGGCATGATAAAACCTTGTTTCTTTCTTTGAATAATCTTTTTTGGAAGCTGATATTTTATAATATTTTTTAAAATATGTTTTGGAGAAGGGTTTACTTTTGCTGCGCCAGGACAACGAAAAACAGCTTCAACTAATTTGTGATCCAGATATACCTCGCGAGCTTCTATACCAAAAGCCATACTGGCCTTGTCTATTTTCATTAGAAGGTTATTTGGCAAATTATTAGAAAATTCCATCCGTAATACCCGATTCAAATAATCTGCATCAGAGAATTTATTGAAAGTGGGCGAAAAAACCTTTTCAAATAAAGCGTTCCTAAACTTAGAATTGGAATAGGTTGTTAGATAAAAGAGTATGCGATTCTTAATGGACTCTGGCAACCAGCTTAGGCGGTCCAAAATATAATGCCATGAATATCCAGCAAATATTTCGTCGGCGCCTTCACCGACAAGAGCAACCTTAATATTTGTTTTTTCTCTAATATGTTTGAATATAAGCCAAGAAGCGAATGCTCCTGTGTCGGCAAGAGGTTCGTCTAATGACAATACTATTTTTGGAAGGTATTTTTTTATATCCTCCGCATCAATCAAGATCTCAGTATGCTGAGTTTTAAACTTGTCAGCGACAATTCTTGCGTATTCCAACTCGTCGGATTCTGTCCCAAACCCCACTGAAAAAGTTTTAATATTTTTTTCTCCAATTGAAGACAACAATGAAACCAAGGAAGACGAATCTAGGCCACCAGACAGGAGCACCCCTATGGGGGCGTCACTAATCAATCTATAACTAAGTGACTCTAAAAGATTATCTTTTATATTTTTCTCCAGGAAAGGAGTTTGTCTTTCACAAGCGACAGATGGTGAAGTAGGGAGATTGTAATATTCGACCTCACAGCAACCATCATCTTTCACCTTCAGATATGAGCCTGGTGTAACTCTAAATATATTTTTAAAAATGGTGTTACCACCGGGAACGAATTGAAACCCAAGGTATTCAATGTATCGCTCAAATTCTATTTCGGTAGAAACATCGGACAACTGAGTGAATGATTTGAGTTCGGAAGCAAAGAAACAGGTGTTTTTTTGAAACGTATAATAAAGAGGTTTAACTCCAAATCGGTCTCTAATAAGGTATAAAATTTTTGAACGCTTATCGTAAATGGCAATGGCAAAGATTCCACGAAGTTTATGAATAAATTCAATACCAAACTTTTCATAGAGGTAAGGAATAACTTCAGCATCTGAATTACTGTGGAAATGATACTCGTTAAGATACCTGTTGCGTAATTCTTTAAAGTTATAGATTTCACCATTAAAAACAGAGATAACATTTTTATCTGGGCTGAACATTGGCTGCTTGCCTCGCTTGGAGGTATCCAATATAGCCAGCCGAGTATGACCTAGAGATATTTCCGGAGATAAATATTCACCCCTGTCGTCTGGCCCCCTATGAGCAACGGCGTTCATCATTATTTGAAGGGAGGTTGTATTAGAATCTGTAAAACCAAAAATACCGCACAAATTTAGTTCACCCGAAGAAAATAGTTTATTTGCTTATTGCAAACATGAAAGTAAATCTATGGCCCTTATAAAAAAGCCTAAACATGAAATAACTAGCCTGAAAAATTGGAAATTAGCTAAAAAAACTAAGGAAAACCAATACTATTCCAATAACAAATTAGCTTTAAGATGTTAAGTTTTTTTAGCTCACCCAAAATTATATAAATTTTTTAATAAATATCATATTGAAAATACTATTAAAACGAAAATGCATTTAATTTATGATATCCATACATAGTTTTAATTATTCGAGCGAACAAAACAGTTTGTATGTTAAAAGATAGAATCAACCAATAAAATTTCCTCAGAGTAAAAAGCCTGTCTCAAGTATAGTTAGCAGGCACCTCGAGTTTGTATTCAGCCTTTTGATAAATATAGTGATAAGTTCCAACAAGAATTAAAGAAATTGACAATGAGGAGAATGATTCAACCAAAGGCAGATAGAATTGCCTTGATACGGAGCAAAAACATAGAGCCACGAAAGCTCCTGTCAAATAAGATGAGTTATAGTTTTTAAAAAATTTTCTCAAGGCATTTAATCGGGAGTTTTTCAACCTCATATAAATTTTCACACATTGGTATTTCCAGTTTACGGCTAAAGTCAACCCACCTAAGGTATAAAAAGCATCCTTAAAAACAAAATCAATATCATAAACTTGGTTATATGGCACGACGCCCGCGAACATTGAAATTAATAACCCTAAAAAATACATAAACAACCCAAAGTAAGCATAATAATTAGACCTTGCATGTAGTCGACCCAAAATAGTGGTGACCAGAGAGCGTACACCAGTCAATATTTTTTTATAATTTTTCAAACCAATAAAACAAAAGATAATCCCTACGAAACAAAAAAAGGACCATAAAACATTGAAAGACTTTGTTGTGTTTTTAGCATGGTCATTAAATATCTCAATATGGTCAATTGGCGCTGGAAACTTATCTAAAAGATCTTGTTGGTTTAAATATTTTTTATTTTCAAAAACAACTAATTCTGGAGCGTCTCTAAATTTTAAAAATCCTTTTTCAAAAACCGATACTTTGCGTACGAACGACCCCCGGGTATCAACAATCAAACCGGCCTTTATAATTTTAGTCCCATCCGCAAGAACTCCATTTTTCAACTTCCCAGGAAAAGCAGGAAGGGCTATTTCCAACCTCCCCACCCCTTCACCCTTACTAATTATATACCGCGGGCTTAAAAAAATTGGTTCAAATAAATTTTTCTTTAAATTAGCTATAAGTCTTTTTTTTGACGATTTATAAAATGATATTTTTTTGACAAAAGAAATAAGATTAGATGGCGGTTCTAATGTTTGTTTGACAAAAGAAATAAGATTAGATGGTGGTTCTCGTAATGGAAAATTGAATGTCAGTTCTTCGAGGTAAATATTAGATTCGTCTTCCAATTGAATTTCTGAATAATCATTAGATAAATAAGAAGTGGCGACTAAATCATTTTTGTGATTTGATAAAATTGCATCCATAAATATTATTCCAGAGTAGTTTAAATCATCCTTAGCCCCTACTCGCATCTGGAATACTCTTTCATCTTCCCTTGGCCCTAAATCTTCAACCGGCAAACTGCGTGAACCATCAACAGAAATTTTCATGCCGTCATAGTTATCTAGTAGTTTATGTAACCTTATCTTAAAAAAAGAACCATTAGGTTCATGTGAAAATCGACCTATGTTATTTGGGTGTAGCCCGAGCTCACGCCTTATCAAATACCATATGTTCTTAGGAGCCCATTCTTCTGGGAGATCAACTTGGCCTGCAATATATAAATAAGGCGCGTATATAACCCATTTGCGATTCATCTGTTTATTTTCAATAAATATTTTCAACATAACAATCGAATGCTTTACATCTTTATGTTTCCGATTCATCCCATTCACATATTCTTCTGTATAGTCTAAATACAGGGCTCGAGCTTTATTTAATGATTTTTTTAAATATTTTTCTGGAACTTCAAGAGGGATATCTAAAAAAAGCGCGCCATTCTTTGGAATGCCCTGTGAGTTTTTGGATGTTAAAACCCAATTATTTCCCCCTATTAGTTTTTTCGACGGCTTATGTAAAACCGTAAGGTTATATGATAAAGGTTCTAAATTCGTTCCACTTTGTATATTCTTGTAATATTTAATTGATTTACCCGACGAAAACTTTTGGTAGGAAGTAGATTCTTTTTTTAATTCATTCATCATCGCTCCGCTGCAGACATCGACCAAAACCAAGCAAAGGGACACAATCCCTATCAGGGGCATTCGCATCCTTCTACCTAGAATAGAATCTCGGCAATAATTATTTTTTAAACACATGGGACTAGCAGAGATGTAAAAACAATAAAATAAATTCGATGCAAGTTGCAATCATAAGAGTTTAGATTGCGGTTGTTAGGATTTTCACACTCCCCTAAACCAAAGTGAAATAGAATCATTTCTCACCTTAAACAAGTTAACAACAATCACGATTAACACAAATAATCCTGAAACAGCTAAACTTATAATAAATAATTTTTTATGCGAGAATTCGATAATAAAACCTACCTCGTAACCACCCTCTATACCTTCAATAATTTTTTTTGGATAATTCTTTTTAATAAAATCGGCACTTATTAGCCATGAGTTTGATAAATAGTTGCCAGTCAAATGATATTTTTCTGGCAGGGAAGTTTCACCAAAGGTTTCGAAGATCTTTCCCCTTGGTAAATTTTCATTTTGAATTGAATTATAAAATACTTTAGAGATAAAAGATTCTTGGTGCCCTTCTGTTTGAAAACTTAACCACCCTTTTTGCAAAAAAATCCTTATTTTTTTTAGGTCGGCCTTATAATCAGAAACATTAGCTGACTGTATATTTTTCTGGGAATTACTATTATTAATAGATAGAAGTTTTTTACCATGTGGCTTAACAACGTAAATTTCCCAGTTTTTATGAAATTTTTCTGAAAAATTTATAATGAAATTTGAGTCGAAGTTATGGACGTTCAAATAATATTTATCTGGGCTTAATCTCATGTACTCCAAAATAGGACTTTCAGAGTCATCATACTCTCGGAGGAATTCAACCAGAATACTCCTCTTTTTCTCATCAAGTTGATCCAAGAAGTAAACTATTTCACCTAGACCCATGTCAGAGACTAGTTTAGCGGCAGGAGCCGGAATAACAGACTGCTTTCCCGAAGCAATAGGAACCCACAAAAAAATTAGAAGAAAAAATAAGAGTAAAGAGTTACCTATTGTTTTTTTTGAAAACTGCATTAAGCAATACCCAGCTGTGAAATAAGGCTATCGATATCACTCATACTTTATTATGTTTATTTTTGACGGGGAATAAATATGTGGAATTATTCCTTCTGAGTAAATATCTTTAGAGTTTTCCCTAATTTTTGCTCTATACAAAGCTAGGGTTTCAAATTCACCCACTTTCTTATAACCATCTCCGGAGTTCAACATTAACTCTATCTCTTTTATCTCATCCGCAGGATTTTTTGTGGACCGGGTAGCCAAGTCTCTGTTTAAAACAATCCAATTAATATTAAATCTTTTAGCCCAAGCACTGAAGACGGGTTCGTTCTGAAGATTCTTTAAAAACAGAAATGTATTATCTCTTTCGATGTTCCAATTCCCAATCAAGGGTTTTTTAATCATAGTTTTAAGGAATGGTAAACCTTGGTAGCTAGAGGAATTGTATCTTACTTGGTAATCAAGAACTAATGGCAAAATTAGAACACGCCCATTAAATTCATCTTCATTGATTAATGCAGCAACTTTTTTATAAGATTGCGGAACCTTTTGACTTGCTTTGAATTTAAGGCCTTTTTTTGTTGAAATATCTGTAAAAAGATTTCCAGTATATGCTGGATATGCCAGCAATAAAATTATTGATACCCCAATCATGATATGAGAATTTCTTTTAAATGTTATGCTCAAAATGAAGGCTTGCCAGAATAGAAATAACACACCAAACTTCTCTGCTGGAGTTTTAAGTATTGAAAAGTAAGGAACATACTCAAGCATTAAAAGGTAGATCGTCCCAAATGGAGCCTGGGTTCCTTTTAACAAAAAAATAAGAACGATATATACAATCAGCAGAAAAGCAATACGAGGATTTCTAAATTTCTTTATTAAATAAGCCAAAAATATTACCGGAAAAAAAATATACAACCCAGCAATAAAGAAATTTTCAAGAAATCTTGAATAGGATGTCGAACTCCCAGCTAGAGACGGCATAAAGCTATTTGTAAGCATATTAAAAATATTAGCATTTCTTGATGAATCTACGGCCCAATGTGATACGTTCAGAGTATTTAGAATAGCTCCCCCTTCTTGTCTGTAATCGAAGAGCAGACTGAACCACCACAAATTTGTCAATATAAAAGTCGTTACTAGGGAAGTAATCAAAACGAGCTGTTTCCCAAAATTAATTTTTTTTGATATTCCAAAATAAAACACAATTAAAATATTTGATAAAATTGTTATCACAATAAATGGCGTGTTCGCAAAGCCCGAAGTTATAGATAAATACCCAAAAGTTAAAAAAAGGACTCCACGCCAAAAGTCTTTAACAAGAAAATAACAACCAATACCCGTCACAGGGAGGCCAATGTAGGCCAAAAGAAACCAGGGGTTTGGAACATACCATTCGCCAACTATCGAAATATTTAGCATAAAAAATAGCCCCCCTAATATGTTACTTTTAATATTTTCAGGGGAAGCCAATGAGAAAAATATATATGAAAAATAACCACTTGCAAAAAACAATCCTGTCAAAAGGATCATTTGACTTTGGCTAGGATCAAATACAAGGTTTAATAAGTATATTATAACTAATAGAGGGAACCCGAAGTTAAGAGCATGACCGGCTGCTACTCCAGTCCAATAAGTATTGAACCAGCTGTACATATGATTTTTTAAATAAATTTCAGGCGCCAAAGGATATCCCGTATCACCTCTTAAAAAAAGAAATCCTTCTTTGTAATGAGTTAAACAAAAAAGCATCGCAAGAAAACCATAGATAAGGACAGGAGCATATTGGGGTAACTTTTTCATGATCATAATTTTCGCATGCGTGATGTTCGTTTTATATGCTTGCCCAAGACCTTCAATCAAATATTTTAATATTCAAAGAAACCCGATTTAGCTTACAGAATAATTCTAATAAATTACTATCATAAGTCATGTGACATTACTGATCCATCATGGGTGACTTAAAAAACCTTTACTGAGTACACGCTACAATTATTTCCTAAAAAATTGCATTGGCGTCTGTGTATTTCAGGGGATTACCCTTATGAACTAGGAGAATGGCCCAAGCAAATATGATATAAAAGTTCTCATGCAAAGAAATTCCGTATTATTAGGATGGTAGATTTTTTAGATTCTTTAAAAAAAGGTGCGGTTAAGACAGTGTAGTTTTCTCAAACCATCTTCTAGCAATACCGTACCCAGGAATACTACCTCTAACCAAGGCTGAATACTCAGGTTTAACATCCCCTTTAAATTCGAAGGTCAATTTTAGTAACCACCATGATTTACAAAAGAAAGAAAGTGTTTTCACTGAGATATGTTCACATTAAATATCAATTAATTTACGACGACTCCTTATGCCAGGTAATGGATAATGAATCGCTAACGACGCATATTCTCTCTTTTTAAAGCACCTTTTTTTCCGAGGTTAACCGTGGAGGTGTTTCGCGATATAACGGTTCATGAGTATAAGGCGCATAATTTTCACTTTTCGCATATTCTTCGCGAGTTGAGTGATTTTTAGTTAGGTTAAATATGTGTTGATTGACCCTCCTTATCGCACGGACGCCATATGTAAAAACGAATTGCCAGTCTGACTTTTTTAAACTTAAAAGAAAGCCCAACTGTCGCAGAATAAAAAGTGGATGAAAAGCCAATCGATAAATCTTTTTTATAGCGTTATAGTATTCATCGTGAGGAATAGGAGTATTGACAATAAGACAGCTCATATCAAAGTCATTATAGTTTTTTGTCTGTAGAACTTTTTTATCGATGCATTCATTATGGTATGGAGTAAAATCTAATGGGGTACAAAGTGTAACTTGCAAGGTGCGCGCTAACCCACTAAACATAAATTGCCGAACTCCAGATATTGTTTTTTCCAACTGTTGCCGTGTTTGCCAGTAATAACCAACCATTATTGTTAAGTGGGGGTATAGTCTATATTTTGAAAATAAACGGAGGTTTGTTTCCACATCTTCCACACTGTACCCCTTGTCTAACCGATCTAATGTTTCCTGGTCACAGGCTTCTAAGCCAACAAGGATAAAACGAAAATTTGCTCTAGAGAGTAATGAAACCGTTTCTTCATCAAGGTATCCAAAACGTGTATTGAAACCAAAATAACAATCTTTCTTATGAAGTCCTCGGTCGATAATTCCTCGCGCAAAAGCCCTGGCCTCTGCCCCCCGGTACCAGACTCCAGAGTCATCAAATATTTCTTTAGCTCCATTTTCTTCTATTAAACGTTGATACTCATCTAAACTCTTATCAACAGACCTCATTGAAAAAGTTAGGTCTGGACCGTTATATCGGCAAAAAGTACATTTTCCAAACATGCAGTCACGAATAACACTTGTAGCGTATGCTCCCGGTGTCTGCAAAAAGTTTCCATTTTCGTAGGCGTAGTTTTTCCAATTCACCAAACTCCTGTCCACATCTGGTGATAAATCAAGAGCTTCAATTTGTCTAAAATTTCCTGTGTCATAAAATTCTTTTTCATCTCGCCGGATAGTTAGCCCTTCAATCGAACAAGTGGACCTCCAGTTTTCATGCTCATCAATATATGGAATAAGTTTTCTTAAAACAAAATCAATATGGTTACTCTTAAGAACAACATCTGTTGAGCTTTCTAAAAGGGTCTCTTCTGGTTTTCTCATGGAATGGTACCCTGTCATCACAATGATACTTTTTGGAAGATGCGATTTGATTCTGTCCACCAAACTCCAATAGAACTTCATAACAGGGGTGGTACTTTCCAGAACCACAACATCAGGTTTCCAAGACATTAGATCCTTGTACCAATCATAAAAATTTTTTTCTTGCGAATTGCCATCATCCCATAAAACATCGTAACCTAG
>Ga0066867_10001873_pt1 | contig 10384 bp, 5 predicted proteins | sample ETN01SmetaG_4_FD_65606 | JGI IMG/M metagenome (GOLD analysis project Ga0066867, IMG submission 65606) | Marine microbial and viral communities from oxygen minimum zone, Eastern Pacific Ocean - ETNP2014F12-01SV261 | ecosystem: Environmental > Aquatic > Marine > Oceanic ... | reverse complement strand
CCGACTGGGCCGGCGTCAACGTGTTCGAGGCCAACCCCGACATCATCAGGTCCCTCAAGGAGAGCGGTCGGATTCTCCGGCACGACACCTACGAGCACAACTACCCCCACTGCTGGCGCACGGACACGCCGATCATCTACAAGGCCATCTCCTCCTGGTACGTCAAGGTCACCGACATCCGCGAGCGGATGATCGAGTTGAACGCCGACATCAACTGGGTACCCGATCACGTCCGGGACGGCCGCTTCGGCATGTGGCTGGACGGCGCCAGGGACTGGTCAATCAGCCGCAACCGGTTCTGGGGTTCCCCGATCCCGGTATGGAAGAGCGACAACCCCGAGTACCCGAGGACCGATGTGTACGGCAGTCTCGACGAGGTCGAGGCCGACTTCGGCGTGAGGCCAGACGACCTGCACCGTCCGTTCATCGACGACCTGACCCGCCCCAACCCCGATGACCCCACCGGGGCGTCCACTATGCGACGGGTCCCCGAGGTACTTGACTGCTGGTTCGAGTCCGGGTCCATGCCCTTCGCCCAGTTCCACTACCCGTTCGACAACGAGGCCTGGTTCGAGGACCACTTCCCCGCCGACTTCATCGTCGAGTACATCAACCAGACCCGCGGCTGGTTCTACACGATGCACGTCCTGGCCACGGCGCTGTTCGACCGGCCTGCATTCGAGAACGTGATCTGCCACGGAATCCTCCTGGCCGAGGACGGTGCCAAGCTCTCCAAGAAACTCCGCAACTACACCGAACCGTCCCTCGTTTTCGAACAGCAGGGCTCCGACGCGCTGCGCTGGTATCTGATGTCGTCGAACATCTCGAAGGGAGGCGACCTCCGCATCAGCGATCCGGGTATCACCGACGTGGTCCGCCAGGTTCTGCTGCCGGTGTGGAATGCCTTCAGCTTCTTCACGCTCTACGCCAATGCCGACGGCCACCGGGCGCAGCTCCGGGCCGACTCCTGGCAGTTGCTGGACCGTTACCTGCTTGCCAAGACCCGCACCCTGGTCGAGTCGGTCACCGAACGCATGGATGCCTACGACCTACCTGGCGCAACTGCCGAGATCAGGGGCTTCATCGACGCCCTCAACAACTGGTACATACGACGTAGTCGCGACAGGTTCTGGGCCAGGGCCTCAGAGTCCAACGACGACGACAAGCGCGACGCCTACGACACCCTCTACACGGTCCTCGTCACGTTCTCGAAGGTTGTCGCCCCGTTCCTGCCGATGGTCATGGAAGAGGTCCACACGGGCCTGACGGGCCTGCCGAGCGTTCACCTCACCGACTGGCCAAACCCTGCTGAGCTTCCGTCTGACCCCGACCTGGTTGCCCGCATGGACCGCGTCCGCGACGTGGCGTCGACCGCGCTGCGGCTGCGTGAGGACAACGGCCTTAGGGTGAGGCTTCCGCTCACCTCGCTAACCGTCGCCGGTGCCGACAGTGAGGCCCTTGCCGGCCTCACCGATCTGCTGGTCGACGAGGTCAACGTCAAGGCCGTCCACCTGACCGACGACCTCGAGGGCCACGCCACCTTCACCGTTCGGCCCGACGGAAGGGCTCTCGGACCCCGGCTGGGAGACGACGTCCAAGCCGTGTTCGCCGCCGCCCGCTCCGGAGAGTTCTCCCTCAACGACGACGGCACCGTTGACGTCGCTGGCCACACCCTCAGTGCCGACGAGTTCGACCTAGCGCTCGAGTCACCTGAGGGGGTGACGGCAGCCGCCCTCGGATCTGCCGATGCAGTCGTCGTGCTCGACGCCGAGGTGACGCCCGAGTTGGTGGTCGAGGGGCTGGCACGAGACGTCGTCAGGCAGGTCCAACAGGCGCGTCGCGACGCCGACCTCGTCGTGACCGACCGCATCAACCTTCGACTCAGCGGAGACGAGGCGGTTCTCGACGCTGTCAGGATCCACCAGGATTACGTGGCCGGGCAGGTGCTCGCCACCGAGTTGAGCCTGGGCGAGGTTCCGGCAGACGCCGTAGATACCGAGGTTGAGGGCCTCGCTCTCCGGATCTCGCTCTCCTCCATCTGACGGGCCTGAACCCGACACCAAACATCGCGTGCTGAGCGCGACAAGCGGTGATCCTGACGCTGCTCGAAACTACATCCCCGACCTTGACGAGCGGGAAGCCGCCTTCGCCTACATCTACTTCCTACGCTCCAAGGGATACCTGAACAGCCTGGCATCTGGAACCAACTGGATGTTCCGTGACAAAAGCTGCCGCATGAACCTTGCCTTCGAGGTCGTCAACACGGTGAGGGTCGAGCAACCCCACCTGTTCGTCGACGACCTTCGCTCACGCATCCAGACGGTGATGGACGAGGCGATCGACTGCGAGTACCAGTTCGCCGAGGACCTCCTCGGCCAGGGCGTTCCCGGCATGTCAACAGCCGACACGTGCACCTACCTGGAGTTCGTGGCCGACCAGCACCTCGCCCAACTCGGCCTTCCAAAGACCTATTGGCTCCAAGAACCCGTTCGGCTTCATGGAACTCCAGGACGTCCAGGAGTTGGCCAACTTCTTCGAGCGCACGGTCGCCGCCTACCAGGTCGGTGTCGAGGGCGACGTGGCCTTCGACGAGGACTTCTAGGGATCCTCCGCGTCCGATTCCCCATCCGGGGCACCACGGCGACGACGCAAGGCCAGGACGCCTCCAACGGCGGCAATCCCAACGGCGACTGCCACCCCGGTACCGGCCCTCAACCCCGGAGAATCATCACGGGAGTTGTCCTGCACTACTCCGGCAAGTGTTGAGAGTGGAACTGGAACCGTGGAAGGGGGAGCCTCGGTAGCAGGCTTCTCGTCGGTCGCGGTACCTACAGCAGTTGTCGGGGCAACTTCGGACCGTACCGTGGTAGCTGGGAGCGCCGGGCCCATGGTGGGGCCAGGGACCTGCGCAGTGGCGGCATCCGTATCAGCCGGGATCCCACGAAACGGACCGGTCACCTCGTAGGTGACCCCGACCATGAGCCCCTCGGGGGCGTCACCCCAGTCGACGTCGGGGATGACGTCGCGTGTCAGGCGGTTGCCGGGGCCCCGAAGGGAGCTGAAGTAGAGGCGCTCACCCGCCGGATCAAAGCACGGACCGGAAACCTCGGAGAGCCGGTGGGTCGGGTCGGCAAACCTTGCAAACGGTGCCACGTCGCCCTCGACACCAATCAGGACCAGTTCCATGTCGCCCCTGTCCTCGGCCACGTACAGGTCACCCGAGACAGGCGCCACGGTGAGGTCGGCTATGCCGGCCAGTGGCTGACGGTTGCCCACGCCGTCCCAGACCAGCTCGTAGCGGCGATTCACCAGGTCAACGGCGTGGACCCGGTTGTCGAGGCTGGTCGTGAGCCAGAGCCAGCCGTCCTGACACCAGACACCACCACCCACGGCCGTCACGAAAGCCCCGGGTACCTGCTGGCGTGAGGGAGCCTCCCCGCCTGAGGGGTCTGCCACCGGACCCCAGCCGACCGTGCCGTCGGCATCCAGGATCATCGCCTCCAAACGACCCGCTGACAGGTCACCGAACTCGTCGGGAGTAAACTTGTAGAGCAGGCCGTCACGCTCAGCCTCCGTCAGGTAGACCACACCATCGACTGGGTTCACCGTGGCTGACCCGTGGCGACGACGCCCCAGTGCGGCACGGGCGACCGCCGGCTCCGATCCGGACGGATCACACTCCCAGACGATGCCCTCACCTTCGAAGTCCTGCTCGCACGACATCCATGTGCCCCACGGCGTCGGACCACCATCTCTGTTCGAATGGCTCCCTGCGAGAATTCGGTAGGCGTCAAGCACCTCTCCGTAGGGGTCGAAGTGGACTGCCGAAGCACCGCCCATTGGCTTCCACGGTGTCAGGTAGTCGTAAACGGCGCTGTTGCAGGCGTAGAACCAGCCACCCGTACCATCGGCGAACGTACCGGCACCTCCCGGGAAGAGAGGCCACTCGTAGCCGCTGGCTCCCACCGGGTCGCCGCTCACTGCCACGACCCGCGACGAGAATCCTTCGGGGAGGACCAGACCGTTGCGATCCGGTAATCGACCGGCGGTCGACCCGTACGGGCCCACCCCCGGCTCGGCGGCAACGGCCATCCCCCCGCGCACACTCAGGCCAGCTCCTGCAGCGAACGCCAGGCCCCCCTGCAGCAGGGTCCGCCGGTCGAGTCGACCATCCGGACCCATGGGTCCCTCAGGAAGTGGCCGGAAAGGGGCCACCCAGGGCGTCCAGCAACCTGTCTGCTGCCACCGAAGGGGTTACCTCGGCGTCCAGGACGCTGCGCTCAAGTTCCGGGAGGATCTCAAGGACCGCCGGATTCTCCCTCATCGCTACCAGGAGCCGATCCTCAAGCATCGACCACATCCATGCCAGCCGCTGTTCACGCCTGTTGTCGTCCCACTCCCCAGAGGCCTCGAGAGCCTCACGGTGGGCTCCAACCTCCTGCCAGATCACGGCCAGGCCCTCGCCGGTCACCGCACTGCAGGTGACAACCGGTGGAGTCCACGAAGGGCTCACCGGGTGGGTCAGGCGCATGGCAGCCGAATAGTCGCGTGCGGCTGAGCGGGCGTCTGCCGCGGTGTCGCCATCGTCCTTGTTGACGGCGATCATGTCGGCCAACTCCAGCACACCCTTCTTGATGCCCTGGAGTTCATCACCGGCACCGGGGAGTATCAGTAGCAGGAAGAAGTCGACCATCGACGCGACCGCAGTCTCGGACTGGCCCACCCCGACGGTCTCAACCAGCACCACGTCGTAGCCGGCCGCCTCCAGGAGGACGATTGTCTCGTTTGTGGACCTGGTAACGCCGCCGAGGGTTCCGGAACTGGGCGATGGACGCACGAAGGCGTTCGGATCGTTGGCCAGGCCCTGCATACGGGTCTTGTCACCGAGGATGCTCCCCCCGGTCACGCTGCTGCTGGGATCCACCGCCAGTACTGCTACCCGGTGGCCCGCTGCGGTCAGGTGGCTTCCGAGGGCCTCGATGAAGGTGCTCTTACCGACACCGGGGACACCCGTGATGCCGATCCTGTGGGCACCGCCGTCGTATCCACCCAGGCCCGACAGGAGGGCGCGGGCATCAACCCTGTGGTCCGGTCGGGTTGATTCGAGCAACGTGATGGCCCGGCCGATTGCGGCACGGTCGGCAGCCAGAATGCCGTCCCTCAGGTCTGCCAGGGTGCCCTGCAGGTCGGCGGTCATCCCAACAGCCCGAGCAGGTCGGCAGCTGCCTCTGCGACAACGGTTCCGGGAGGGAAGATGGCTGCAGCCCCGGCGGCGATGAGGGCATCGTGGTCCTGGTCCGGGATTACCCCGCCGACCACCACGACTATGTCGTCACGTCCGAGATCGGCAAGTTGGCTCCGCAACTCTGGTACCAGGGTCAGGTGACCCGCAGCCAACGAGCTCACCCCGACCACGTGGACGTCGTTCTCGACAGCCTGCATGGCCGCCTCGGCCGGCGTGGAGAACAGCGGCCCGATGTCCACGTCGAAGCCCATGTCGGCGAACGCTGTGGCGATCACCTTCTGCCCACGGTCGTGTCCGTCCTGGCCCACCTTCGCGACGAGGATCCGGGGTCGGCGACCGTGGTCGACCTCGAATGCCTCAACGAGAGAGCGCGCGCCTGAGACCTGGTCGCCGTCACCGACCTCGCTGTTGAAGACCCCAGAGATGAGTTTCACCTCCGCTATGTGACGCCCGAAGACCTTCTCCAGGGCATAGCTGATCTCGCCGACGGTAGCCCGGGCCCGGGCCGCGTCGATGGCTACAGCCAGGAGGTTGCCGTCACCAGAGTCGGCACAGGCGGTCAGCACATCAAGGGCTGCCGTGCAGGCAGCCTCGTCGCGCTCGGCACGCAGCCTCGCCAGCCTTGCCACCTGGTCAGATCGGACCTGGGCGTTGTCCACCCGGAGTACCTCGATGGGAGGCTCCTCGTCGGGACTGTACCTGTTGACGCCGACCACCGTCCGACGACCGGAATCGATCCGGGCCTGTGTTCGGGCAGCGGACTCCTCGATGCGCAGCTTGGGTATCCCGGCCTCGATGGCGCGGCCCATCCCACCCCCCTCGACCACCTCCGAGATGTGCTCCATGGCCCTCGCCGCCAGATCAGCCGTGAGGCGCTCGACGTGGTAGCTGCCACCCCAGGGGTCAACGACCCGACATGTGCCGGTCTCGTGCTGCAGGAACAGCTGCGTGTTGCGTGCGATCCGTGCCGACGCATCGCTCGGAAGCGCCAGGGCCTCGTCCAGCGAGTTGGTGTGGAGCGACTGGGTGCCCCCCTGGGTGGCGGCCATTGCCTCGACGCAGGTACGAACCACGTTGTTGTGGACGTCCTGCGCGGTGAGGCTCCAGCCCGAGGTCTGGCAATGGGTTCGCAGTGACCGTGAGCGGGGATCCTGCGGGGAGAACTCGGACATGAGCCTCGACCAGAGAAGGCGGGCGGCACGGAGCTTCGCCACCTCCATGAAGAAGTCCATGCCGATGCCCCAGAAGAAGCTGAGCCTCGGTGCGAAGTCGTCCACGTCGAGGCCCGCCGCGATAGCGGCCCGGACGTACTCGATGCCGTTTGCCAGCGTGTAGGCCAGCTCCAGGTCGGCGGTGGCTCCCGCCTCCTGCATGTGGTAGCCGGATATGGAGATGCCGTTGTAGCGGGGCATCTCGGAGCTGGTGTGGGCGAGGATGTCCGAAACGATCCTCATCGACGGCGTCGGTGGGTAGATGTAGGTGTTGCGGACCATGAACTCCTTGAGGATGTCGTTCTGGATGGTTCCGGTCAGGCGGTTCTGTGGGACCCCCTGTTCCTCTGCCGCAACCACAAACAGGGCCAGGATCGGGAGCACGGCGCCGTTCATCGTCATGGACACGCTCATCTGGTCCAGGGGGATGCCGTCGAACAGGATGCGCATGTCGAGGATCGAATCGATGGCGACGCCCGCCATGCCGACGTCTCCACCCACGCGTGGATGGTCGCTGTCATAGCCCCGGTGGGTGGGTAGATCAAAGGCCACCGACAGGCCCTTTTGCCCGGCAGCAAGGTTGCGCCTGTAGAAGGCGTTGCTCTCCTCGGCGGTCGAGAATCCGGCGTACTGGCGGATGGTCCAGGGGCGGCTGGCGTACATGGTCGGGTACGGGCCCCTGACGAACGGAGGCAGGCCGGGCCATGTGTTGACGAAGTCCAGGTCGGCGATGTCGGCCGCGGTTGTGAGGGGACCAACCGGTACCTGTTCAGGCGTGTCCGACGCAAGGTCCAGCGGACCGCTTCCGGTCTCCTCTGCAAGAAGGTCCGCCCAGTCGACTCCGGAGGCCTCCTCCGGGGCACCGAGGTCCACGTCAGTGAAGTTCGGGATCGTCACGGTGCCACCCGCCCTTCGAAGAGATCAGCGGGTCGGCGCATCGGAAGAGGACCATCCGGTGCAGCAGGTGCCTCGGGCCGGACGAGGGGCACCTCATCGGGGTTCGGGAACTGTGACACACCTGTTACCACCTCGGCCCCCGAGGCCAGCCCGGCCTCCCTGGCAGTCCAGGCGACCTCCGCCTCAGCGGCAATCCGTCCACTGGCTACAGCTTCGACCATGCCGCCGTCGGCCTCAATGGACACGAACCGGTCCCAGACCGCCCCGGCCAGGCGCTCGGTGAGATCCTCGATGTACCAGGAGCCACCAGCGGGATCCACGGTCCGTGCCAGGTGACTCTCCTCCATCAGGAGCAACTGGGTGTTGCGGGCCATCCGGCGACCAAAAGCGTCGGGACGCCCGACAGTGCTGTCGAAGGGATGCAGGGTCACCGAGTCGGCACCTGCGACACCCGCTGCAAACCCGGCCGCCGTTACCCGAAGCATGTTCACCCAGGGGTCGACACGGGTGATCATGGCTGCGGAGGTGAGTGCCCGTTGGACCTGGGCCCTGCCGGTGCCCTCGGCACCACATGTGGCGGCCACCCTGTCCCAGCAGCGGCGTGCCGCGCGGAACTTGGCGATCGTCATGAACTGGTCGGCCGAAGCCGAATAGGTAAACGCCATAGTGCTCAGTGCACGGTCGACCTCGACACCTTTGTCCTCAAGGGCACGCAGGTAGGCGACACCGGTGGCTAGCGAACATGCCACCTCCCACGACGGTCCGAGGCCAGCATCGGAGTACGGCGTCGAGTCGACCGAGAGCGCGCAAACACGGCCTGCCTCGGCAACCCTGGAGGCCACCTCGACCATCAAGGTGTCCACCACCGCAGGTGTCCCGTGCCGGGCTGCCACGCCCAGTGGGTCGACACCCAGGTCACCTGCCCGATCCCCTGCGGGGACGCCCCGTTCCTCCCAGAGGTCGACCAACCAATTGGCAGACTCCACACACCGGGGGCCCGGAACGAGGGCAACCGCCACCATCTCGAGGTGCACTCCTGTGAGGGTCGAATCCAGGTCTGACATACCGTCGATCTCGATCGCAACCGGATCCAGCAACACCGACGTGGACCCGTTCTCCAACTCGTCCAGAGCAGCGACGTTGGCTGCCTCTGGCCCGGCGTCGAGTATCAACGACCTCACATCCCAGCCGCCGACGAGGCCGACAGCAGCAGAGCCACCCCTGGTGTGGGGGCTGGACCCGGGAACCCCCAACATCGGCTCCACCATGTCAGGGTCGTCGGAGCGATAGAGGGCCCTGATTGGTATTCCATCATCCGTCGTGGTGGTGAGGGATTCCACCGATCGACCACCCAGCGATTCCTCGGCCATGGCAACCCACAGGGCCCGGTCCGCAACCTCCAAGTCGCCCACCTGTGCTGGAAGGCCCTCATCCGACATGCCGAGATGGTAGGTGAGGCCCGCCCCGACAGTGGAAGCCGTGTAACTCATGACCTCAAAATCAACGTCACCGACAGTAAGCGAATCGTCCGAGCGTGTGAGACTCCACGTCCGTGACCGAGCCTTCCACCAAGACAACGACCGGGCATCCCCGCCGGTGGATCATCCTCGGGATCCTGAACCTGTCGCTGATAATGATCGTTGCCGGCGTCAGCTCGCTGAACCTGTCGCTACCCTCGATCCAGCGTGCCCTCGGTGCCACGGGCGTGCAGTTGGTGTGGATCAACGCCGCCTACGCGCTGGTCTTTGCAGCGCTACTTCTCCCGGCAGGAGCCCTCGGCGACCGCTTCGGACGACGTGGTGCACTTCAGCTCGGCCTGGTGATATTCCTGGCTGGTGCAGTCTTGGCAACCCGCAGCAGTAGCGCCGAACAGATAATCCTCTGGCGCTGCGTCATGGGCGTTGGGGCAGCCTTCACGATGCCTGCAACCCTCTCCATCCTGACGGCGGTGTTCCCACCCGAGGAGCGCTCCCGGGCAATAGCAATCTGGGCTGGCTTCGCCGGAGCCGGTGGGGCCATCGGTCTGCTAGCGGCCGGCCTGCTGCTGGAGTACTTCTGGTGGGGCTCGGTCTTCTTCGTGAACATTCCAATCGCCCTGGTGGCGTTGACAATGGTCACGCTCCTCGTACCGACCTCGCGCGACACCCGGCAACGCCCCCTGGACCCTGTCGGCGGCCTTCTCACCGCCGGTGGCCTCGCAGGCCTCGTCTACGGGCTCATCCAGGGGCCCGAGTTCGGCTGGTCGAATCCGTTCGTCATCGGCGGGTTTGTGGCGGCCGTCGTGCTGTTGACCGCATGGGTCCTCAACGCCCGCCGTCAGACCGACCCGATGCTGGACCCGGCCCTGTTCACCATTCCGCGCTTCGGCCTGGCCAGCCTCACCATCACCGCCTCCTTTGCCGTCATGTTCGGAATGTTCTTCGGCCTGGCGCAGTACCTACAGTTCGTCATGGGCCACTCCCCGCTGAACACCTCGCTGCGGGTCATCCCCTTCGCAGTCGGAATGGTCGCCATCGCACCACGCGGGCCACGCCTTGTTGAGCGCTTCGGCGCAGGGAAGGTCATGGGAAGCGGCCTCCTGCTGGCAGCTTCCGGCTGCATCGTCATGTCGCTGCTGTCGGCCAGTTCGCCGTACCTGCACGTGCTGGCAGGAATCATCATGCTTTCCTCCGGCATGGCTATGACCTTCCCAACCGCGACCACCGCCATCGTGGGTTCTCTCCCTCTCGACAAGGCGGGTGTGGCATCAGCGGTCAACGACACAACGCGTGAAGTCGGGGCAGCCGTTGGCATCGCTCTGCTGGGAACCCTCCTCTCGGCCGGCTACCGGCGGGACCTGGGCGACACCCTGGACTCCCTACCCCTACCTGCTGAAGCGCTGAAAGCTTCCCGCGACTCGGTGGGTGCAGCCCTCCACGTGGCCCGAAGTGCACCCGGCAGCGCAGGTGAGGCCATCGCCATGGCGGCCCGCTCGGCCTTCGCCAGCGGATACTCACTCACGATGATCGCAGGCGCGGCGATCATGGCAACG
>Ga0066867_10001826_pt1 | contig 10507 bp, 13 predicted proteins | sample ETN01SmetaG_4_FD_65606 | JGI IMG/M metagenome (GOLD analysis project Ga0066867, IMG submission 65606) | Marine microbial and viral communities from oxygen minimum zone, Eastern Pacific Ocean - ETNP2014F12-01SV261 | ecosystem: Environmental > Aquatic > Marine > Oceanic ... | reverse complement strand
ACTTTTTTCATTGAATAAGCATTACTTTTAGTTTGTCTAGATACAATCGTAATATTCCCTTTGTATAGTTTAAGCTTAACAGATCCATTTACTTTATTTCTTTTTTGGTCAACAATTTTTTGAAGTTTAAATCTTGCTTTTGAATACCAATAACCATTGTAAATGAGTTCTGCGTATTTTGGCATTATCTCATCTTTTTTGTGCATGGTTTCTTTGTCTAATGTTACTGATTCAATTGCTCTATGAGCATTAATTAATAAAGTTCCACCAGGCGTTTCATAAATACCTCTTGATTTTATTCCAATAAATCTATTTTCAACCAGGTCAACTCTGCCAATTCCATTTTTTCCGGCAATAAAATTTAATTTTTCTAAAAGTTTTGATGGAGACATTTTTTTACCATTCACTGCTATTGGGTTTCCATTCTTAAATCCTATAGTTACAAAAGAAGCATTGTTAGGTGCCTTTTCTGGAGCGGTTGTTCTTTGGAAAATAAATTCTGGGGCTGAATTTTTTGGATTTTCTAAAACTTTTCCCTCAGTTGATGTATGAAATAAGTTATCATCAACAGAAAAAGGTGACGCGCCCTTTTTATCTTTTGGAATTGGTATTCCATTTTTTTTTGCATAATTAATTAAATCAGTTCTTGATTTTAATTTCCAAATTCTCCAAGGAGCAATGATTTTTATTTTTGGTCCAAAATAATGATACCCTAGTTCAAATCTTACTTGATCATTTCCCTTTCCTGTTGACCCATGAGAGACGGCGTATGCTTTGTATTTTTTTGCAATTCTTATTTGATCTTTTGCAATTAAGGGTCTAGCTATTGATGTTCCCAATAAGTACACACCTTCATAAAGTGCATGACCTCTTATCATTGGAAAAACATATTCTTTAACAAATATGTTTTTTAAATCATTAATTATTATTTTTTTTACACCCAATTTTTTTGCATTTTTGATAATTTTTTTTTTATCTATTTCTTGTCCAATATCAGCGGTGTATGCAATAACTTCAGCACTATAATTTTCTTGAAGCCATTTTAAAATTATTGAAGTATCAAGACCTCCTGAATAAGCGAGTACAATTTTTTTTGGCATTTATTTTAAGAACAATTTTTTTTTGCAGAATTATAAGCTTTAGTAAATCCTAAAAGTGAATAATGATCTATAGTTTGTGATCCAGATTTATTATATCCTGTAACCATAATTCTAGATCCTTTTTTAAGAGTTTTAATTAATTTTTTTTCAACTTTGTTTTCAGATATCCAGGCAAAATTTTCTTGTGCTAAATCAAACTTGTATTTTGACTTGCCAGATTTTGCAATAATTGAGTTTTGATTATTATATTCGTATCCAGATGTAATACTAACTTCATCTGATACTTTGTCGTTTGGTCTAAAACTTACAAATAATCTTGCATCTCTTTGGTTTTTTTTTGGGGCTTGCAAAACTGGAATTGATTGAGCAAAACAAATTTTATTTTTACCCTCTATAAAAATTATTGTCTCCCAATCTTTATATTTTCCTATTTTTTTTACCTCTTGAGAATAAGCATGAGAATTTAAAATCAGAATTAAAGAAATAAATAATAATGTAATTTTTTTAATCATGGACATGGGTTTGGGTAAATTTTTTGTATATCATTTAAATCTTTTATCAATTCTTCAGACAATTTTATATTTACACTTTCAATATTTTCTTTCAACTGTTCCATTGTCGTAGCACCAATTATAACTGATGTCATAAAAGGCTGGATTTCACAAAACTTTAAAGACATTTGAGCAAAATTGACGTTATATTTTTTTGTAATCTTATAATATTCCTCAACAGCATTTTCCATGTTAGGTTTTTGATACCTTGTCCAAAAATCACCGTCTCTCTCAATTCTTGAACCTTTAGGTAAATTTCCATTTCGATATTTGCCAGTTAGGTAGCCCGAAGCCAAAGGTGAATAAGCCAAACATCCTATTTCATCTCTAATTGAAATTTCAGCTAAGCCAACTTCATAACTTCTGTTCAATAAACTATATGGATTTTGAACAGACATCATTCTCAGGAGATTAAGTTCTTTTGATAATTGTAAAAATTTATTTACTCCCCATGGAGTTTCATTAGACAAGCCAACGTATCTTATTTTTCCTGATTTAATATATTTTTGTAATTCTGACAATACATCTTCAATTTTGTTCCATTCGCGTTCATCATGTTCATGTTTATAGTCACGTTTACCAAAAATATTAACATTTCTTTCTGGCCAATGAAGTTGATATAAATCTATATAATCTGTTTTTAATCTCTTTAGACTTCCATTCAATGCTTCTTCAAGATTTTTTCCAACAAAACTATTTTCGCCATTTCTTAAGTAGTCTCTTGCTGGCCCAGAAACTTTAGTTGCTAATATTATCTTGTCTCTTTTTTTGGTTTTTTCAAACCAATTTCCAATTATGATTTCTGTATGACCAAAAGTCTTTGCTCTTGGTGGAACCGAATATATTTCTGCCGTATCCCAAAAATTTACACCTTGATCTAGCGCGAAATTCATTTGTTCAAAGCCTTCTTGCTCAGTATTTTGTTCACCCCAAGTCATGGTTCCCAAACAAATGGTGCTAACATCAAGATCTGTATTACCTAGTTTTCTATAATTCATTAAATATTAAATATTTTTTAAGGTTTTTATGATATCTTGAATAAATAGTAAAAGCCTATTATATAAATGGTATGGAATTTAATAAGCAAAATATATTTAACAAAGTAAAAGAAGCCACACAATCAACCGTAGTAATGGATGAAGGCTTAAGAGCCTACATGTTAAAAGTATATAATTACATGGCAACAGGAATTTTACTAACTGGAATTATAGCTCTTTTTTCATTTAAAATGTCAGTAGTAACTGATGCGAGTGGAGCCATAGCTGGATTTACAAGTTTTGGAAATGCTCTATTCTTTTCTGGATTAAAGTGGGTTGTAATGTTGGCACCTCTTGGAATAGTTTTTTACATGAGTTTTGGAATAAAAAAAATGAGTGCCGCTAAAGCTCAAACAGTGTTTTGGATATTTGCAGCTCTTATGGGTTTATCTTTATCATGGATATTATTAGTTTATACGGGCGTTAGTGTTGCAAGAGTATTTTTTATTACATCTGCAACTTTTGGAGCAATGAGCATTTATGGATATACAACTAAAAGAGATTTAACAAAACTTGGCTCTTTTTTAATGATGGGTCTAATTGGAATAATCATTGCATCTTTAGTTAATATATTTCTAAAATCTACAATGATGTATTTTGTAATTTCAATTTTAGGAGTATTAATTTTTGTTGGCCTAACTGCATATGATACTCAAAAAATTAAGAATATGTATGCTGCATCTGATAGCGGTGAGCTAATGGGCAAAAAAGCAGTTATGGGAGCTTTAACTCTTTATCTAGACTTTATAAATCTATTTATAATGTTGCTAAGACTTTTTGGTCAAAGAAGATAAAATTAAAGTTTTTTCCAATTTGTATTTTTAAGTAAACTTTCCAATAAATAGGAATTTTTTAAGATTTTACCTTTTGTATCTGTAATTATATATTTTAAGTTTTTATTCATAGGTTTGAAGTTCTTACAGATATTGTAAACAGCATTTTCTGATGAATTTTTAAAGACACTGAAAGCAACCTGTTTACTAGATATATTTAACCCGTAATCTTTCCATGAACCGTCAGAAACCATTTTAGCATATAAATCTAAAATTATTTTAAGCTCATCTTCTTCAAAAAAATATTTGTGTTTTTCATTTGAGTGTGAATTATTTACTACTAATTTTAAGTGTTTATTCATTTGTTTTATATTTATTTATTAACCTAACCTGAAAAGCCGTGAAAATAAAAGTAATTGGCAGAAGTCCCCAAACTTTAAAATTAACCCAAAATTCTTCTGATTGAGTTCGCCAAACTATTTCATTTAATAATGCTAATAAAAAGAAAAAATACATCCATCTATGGCTTAATATTTTCCAACCTTCTTCACTTAATTTAAATGCATTTCCAAGCATTTTTTTTAATATAGGTTCACTTGTAAAATGTTTTCCAAATAATAAAGCTAAACCAAAAAGAATATTAATTATTGTAGGTTTTACATAAATAAAAATAGGATTATCAAAATAAATTGTTAATCCTCCAAAGAAAGTTATCAATATACCACCCAGCAAAGGTATCATTGGTAATCTTTTTTCAAAAAACCAAACTATCCCTAGAGCTATTATTGTGGCTATAATAAATGGAATAAGTGCGACTTTAATATCTTTACCACTACTATAATATATATACAAAAATATAGCCAAAGGGCCAAAATCTGTGACAAATTTTAAAAGAGATTTATTCACTGTAAATTTATTAACAACTTAACAAATCATTAATATTTTTTCTATTGATTTTTTTTTTCAAATACCCATACTAACATTGTGCCAATTCAAAAAGCAAAATTTTCAATAGGAGACGTTGTAAAGCATAGACACTTCGATTTTAGAGGTGTTATCTATGATGTAGATTTCGAATTTAATAACTCAGAAGAGTGGTATCAATCTATACCAAAAAATGTAAGACCTAGAAAAGATCAGCCTTTTTATCATCTATTAGCAGAGAATGAAGAAATAACATACGAAGCTTATGTGTCAGAGCAAAATTTATTACCTGATGACTCTGGGGAACCCATACAGCATCCATTAATTAATGAGATTTTCAGTGGAAAAAAAGGAACTGGATACTTTAAACCGTCTAATTAAGTTCTTGGCCAATATTTAAACACATTTAATACAAATGTTAGACAAAGATTAGGTTTACTTTAATAGTACTTTGATCAGGAGTTCATTCATTCTCTATTTTATCTCCCTCAGAGCTTCTGATCAAAGTAACTCTTTAAAATAATTTTCCTAAAAAATATGTTATAAAAAATTATGTTTGAATATTTTAATCCTTACAGAATATTTAAAATAAATTCTAATTTACAAAAAATTGTATTTTTTTGTTTTATATTAGTTCTAAGTATTGGTTTAATAGAGGCTTTATTTTTATCACCAGAGGATTATTTGCAAAAAGACTCGGTTAGAATTATGTATGTACATGTTCCAGCAGCTTGGATTTCTTTAGGTATATTTTCTTTAATAGCATTATTATCAGTTTCAATTTTTTTATTTAAAAATAAAAATTTAATTTTAATTTCAAAAAGTTTAGCACCGTCTGGTATGTTATTTACCTTGATAGCATTGGTAACAGGATCAATTTGGGGAAAACCTACCTGGGGAACATGGTGGGCATGGGATGCAAGAATAACTTCAATGTTAATATTATTAATCCTTTATATTTTGTATCTTTTGACTTTTAGAATTTTTGAAAATGAAGATAAATCAAATAAAATTTCATCAATAATTGCAATTTTTGGAGCTATAAATATACCAATTATAAAATTTTCAGTTGATTGGTGGAATACACTTCATCAACCAGCGTCAATTAACTTAACTGAGAAATCTGCAATTCATTCTTCAATGTTAACACCATTAATGATAATGACTGCGGCATTTGCTCTTTTTTCTTTTTTGATTTTTTTGATGAAATATAATACAGAATTGATAAAAGTTAAGAATAAAGGATTAAAACGACTATGATATCAGATCTTATCTCAATGAATGGATATGGAGCATACGTATGGACTGCTTTCGCTTTTACATTAATTGGTTTTTCGTGTTTATATTTCATTATAAAAGTACAATTGAAAAAAGAGCAAAAAAGATTTGAAGAAAATTTCTCAATGCTTACTGAAGAAAAATATAACGTTGCTAGCAATCAAGATATTTATAAAGAGATTTTAAAAGATTTAAACGCGAAAATTTAACTTTAGTATTTCATGTATGGTAAAAAAGTTAAATTAAGGTTCTTATTCCTATTTCTAATATTAACTGTATTAATTCTCACTGTTTATTTAGTTTTAAAATCTTTAGAAGACAATGTGGTTTATTTTATCTCCCCTACTGAAATAAAAGAATTTGGTGAAATAGATTATAATAAAAAATACAGGGTCGGCGGGATGGTTAAAAATAATTCTGTTACTATGAGCAGTGATCAAATAAATTTTATTATTACAGACTTTAAAAATGAAATAAATGTAAAATTCTCAGGAATTGTCCCCAATCTTTTTTCAGAAGAAAAAGGTGTTGTAGCAGAGGGTTTCTTAAAAGATAGGAATTTTTTAGAGGCATCAAAAATTTTGGCAAAGCATGATGAAAATTATATGCCACCAGAAGTTAAAGAAGCTATAAAGGATTAGCGAGTTGTTAAATTTAATTGGTAATTATTCTCTAATTTTTGCATTATTAATTTCTTTAATATTAATTATTTATTGTTTCATAAAATTTAAATCAAAAAAAAATTTAGATTTTAATCTCATTGTAATAATATTTTTGCAATTTACATTGATTTCCTTAAGTTTTTTTACATTAGTTTTTGCTTTTATAAATTCAGATTTTAGTAATTTAGCTGTTTATAATAATTCACACACAAGCAAACCATTATTTTATAAAATTTCTGGAACATGGGGAAATCATGAGGGCAGTCTTTTGCTTTGGTTGATGGTTTTAAGTTTATTTAGTTTATTTTTTTTATTCAAAACAAAAAAACTTTTATCTTCATTCAGAGTTTTAACAATTTTTTTTCAGCAAATAATTATAGTTGGTTTTCTTTTCTTTATTATTTTTACATCAAATCCATTTCAATTAATTTTGCCTACACCAATAGAAGGACTTGGATTAAATCCAATATTACAAGATCCTGTATTAGCAATTCATCCACCAATTTTGTATTTGGGTTATGTTGGGTCATCTATAATTTTTTCTTCCTCTCTAGCAGCTTTAACTTGTAACTATGTAAATAAAGATTGGGCTGCCGACATAAAAAATTGGTCTCTAATTTCTTGGATATTTTTAACAATAGGTATTATGCTAGGATCCATTTGGGCCTATTACGAATTAGGCTGGGGTGGATTTTGGTTTTGGGATTCTGTAGAAAATGTTTCTTTAATGCCATGGCTTTGTTTAACAGCATTATTACATAGCTCTTCAGTTTTGGAAAAAAGATCAATTCTTCAATCATGGACTATCATTCTAGCTTTATGCACATTTATTTTGAGTATGAGCGGAACATTTTTAGTTAGATCTGGAATTTTAAACTCAGTACATACTTTTGCAAATGATCCAGAGAGAGGAGTGTTTGTTTTAATTTTTTTAATAATTTTGGTTTTAATTTCTCTAATATTATATTTTAAGTTTAATCATTCTGAGACAACATCAAAATCTTTTTTTCTTAGTAAAGAAACAGCAATCATAATTAACAATTGGTTTATTATGTATTTTCTTTCTGTTGTTTTAGTTGGAACAATCTACCCTATTTTTTTAGAAATTATTACAGAAGCGAAGATCTCAGTTGGGCCGCCATATTTTAATCAATTAATTGTTCCTTTTTTAATTCCTTTTTTAATTCTAATGGCTTTAGGATCAAAGCTAGATTGGATAAAAAATAAAAAATTAAAATTAAATATAAAGAAATTAACTCTGTTGATTTTATCTATATTAATTTCTTTTTACATTGTTAGAAACTTAAATATTAAAATATTATATTTAACCGTATTAATTTCAGCAGCTTTATATTTATTTTTTACTACAATAATTGATTTAAAAAATAAAAAATTAAAATGGTCACAAAAAATTTCCCATTTAGCATTTAGTATTTTAATACTAAGTATTATTTTAAACAGCGTGTTTAGTGAAGAACTTTCAGTAAATATGAAAGCAGGAGAACAAAAGATAATCTTGAATAAAACAATAAATTTTGAAAAAATTACAAAACAAGAAATAGATAATTATACATCTTTAATTGCAGAAATTGAAATTAACCAAGACAACAAAAAAATAAAATTTTATCCAGAATTAAGATTCTATAAAGTGTCAGAAACTATTACTAGTGAGGCAGACATAAAAACTAACTTGTTTAACGACAATTTGCTTGTTGTTAATTATTTAAAAGACACTGATTATTTAAATATAAGATATCAAAAAAAACCATTTATGATGTTGATCTGGCTTTCGGCAGTAATGCTTGCTTTAGGTGGCTTGATAGGCTTGAGAGATAAGTTAAAATGAAAATTAGATTATCATTTATTTTTTTATTTTGTTTGATTTTATTTGTTGCATTTGTTTTTTATAAAAGCTTATTCGATGATAAGAACTACGCCCCAAAGAATATAAATAATAAAATTGAAAACATTTCAATAAAAGAATTTTATACAGATAAAAATTTTTATCTAAAAAATTTATTTGAAGAAGAAACATTAATGGCAATAAATATATGGGCTTCTTGGTGCATCCCATGCAGACAAGAACATCGGTATATAAATAAACTTTCAGAGATAGATAATTTAAAATTAGTAGGTTTAAATTATAAAGATAAAAAAAATAGTGCTCAAATGTTTTTAAGAGAACTTGGCAACCCTTTTGATATAATTTTAACTGATACAGATGGAACAAAGTCTATTTTTCTTGGTGCTTATGGAGTTCCCGAAACTTTAATTTTAGATAGAGAATTAAAAATTATAAAAAAATATATTGGTCCAATAAACTCTGATATAGTGAATGAAATTAAAACTATCATAAAATAATTATGAAATTACTAAAATTAATTTTCTTTTTATTATTTTTTATTTTTTATTTAAATAATGTATATGGAGAAAATTCAAAGGTAGACGAAATTTCAAAAAATCTAAGATGTTTAATATGCCAAGGACAATCAATATATGATTCTCAGTCAGAATTTGCTTTAAGTGTTAAAACTCTAATATCAAAAAAATTAGAGAAAGGAGATTCAGAGAGAGATATTTATGATTTTTTAAAATCAAAATATGGTGACTGGATTGTATATAAACCTGATTTTAATAAATATACTTTAGTTTTATGGATATTCCCTTTATTATTGTTTCTTTTTGGAGGCTTTTTAATTGTGAGAAAAGTATTTATAAAGGGGAATAAAATATGAAACATTTAAATAATTATATAAAAATTTTATTTTTCTTAATTTGTTTGAATTCTTCGACAGTATTTAGTGAAGAAAAAAAGGAAATTATTGATGACCATGAATTTAATTTTTATTCTGGTATGTTTGACTTTAGTGATGATGGAAAAAGAGCCACCTTATTTGGTCTTCAACATCAAAACGAAAGTCTCACTAGAAAAAGTTTTTTAGGCACTATATCTCCAGTAACTGGTTTTATGATGACTTCGGATAATGCAACTTATGCGTATACTGGCGTGCAAGCTCAATATAAAGTTGGTAAAATAAATATTATTCCAAGTTTTACACCTGGTTTGTATAGCGATGGAAATGGTAAAGATTTAGGCCATATAATTGAATTTAAAAGTGAAGTACAGTTATCATTAGATGTATTTTCTAACAGTGAGCTAGGTTTTTCATATAATCATATTTCTAATGCAAGTCTTAGTGATAAGAACCCTGGGGCAAATAGTTATATGTTTAATTTTCTTAAAAAGTTTTAAAAAGGATTATGAATTTAAAAAACTGCCATAATTTTGATGATTTTAGAAAATTAGCAAAACAAAAATTACCATCTCCCATATATAACTATATTGATGGTGGTGCTGATGACGAAATAACTTTGAATAGGAATACTGCTGCATTTAATGATTGTGACTTAATTCCAAATGTTTTGGCTGATGTCGGTAATATAGATACGTCTACAACAGTTTTAGGACAAAAAATTGACTTTCCACTTTTTCTTTCTGCGACAGCTATGCACCGTCTTTATCACCACGAAGGAGAAAGAGCTACCGCAAGGGCAGCAGAAAAAATGAACACTCTTTTTGGAATTTCAACTATGGCAACCGTTAGTATTGAAGAAATAGGAGCATTAACCAAAGGACCAAAGTTATTTCAACTTTATATTCATAAAGATAGAGGTCTAACAGACAACTTAATAGAAAGATGCAAGGAAGCTGGTTTTAATAGTATGTGCTTAACCGTTGATACAGTTGTAGCAGGAAATAGAGAAAGAGATCATAGAACTGGATTTACAACACCTCCCAAATTAACATTAGCAAGTATGTTAAGTTTTGCATTACACCCTGGTTGGACCTTAAACAATTTGCTTCATGAAAAATTCACATTGGCAAATATCAATCATATGACCCAAGAAGGAAGTAAAATTGATAAGTCAGTTATAGATTATATTAATAACCAATTTGATCCATCGATGAATTGGAAGGATGCTGAATATTGTGTTAATAAATGGAATGGCCCTTTTGCTTTAAAAGGCGTTATGTCAGTTGAAGATGCCAAACGTGCTATTGATATTGGTTGTACGGCAATAATGATTTCTAATCATGGAGGAAGACAACTAGATGGTTCTAGAGCTCCCTTCGATCAGTTGGCCGAAATAGTAGATGCTGTTGGAGATAAAATAGAAGTA
>Ga0066867_10001822_pt1 | contig 10522 bp, 10 predicted proteins | sample ETN01SmetaG_4_FD_65606 | JGI IMG/M metagenome (GOLD analysis project Ga0066867, IMG submission 65606) | Marine microbial and viral communities from oxygen minimum zone, Eastern Pacific Ocean - ETNP2014F12-01SV261 | ecosystem: Environmental > Aquatic > Marine > Oceanic ... | reverse complement strand
GCGATCATTGACAAATTATAGGGAAAAGAATGGATAAATCAATTTCTAGACAAATTGCTGAATATGCAGTTGGATTAAAATTTGAAAACCTGCCGGAGAATGTAATTCATGAGGTGAAACGCTATATGTATGATTCCATAGGCTGTGCCTATGGTGGGTATCATACCAGGGATGTGAATATCATCCGGGACATTTATATGGATATGGGCGGCAAGGGCGAATCCACTGTTCTGGGATTTGGCGACAAGTTACCGGCTGTCAATGCCACGTTGATCAATTCCCTCATGGTCCGGGCGCTGGATTTTAATGATATTTACTGGAAGGAAGATCCCTCTCACCCATCAGATATCATTCCGGCAGCCTGGGCAGTCGGAGAACTGATAAACACCAATATGAAGGATGTTATGGTGGCTATTGTTCTAGCCTATGAATTTGAGCAGCGTCTCTGTTTATTTGCAAAACCAGGTGTCCGCGAACGGAAATGGCACCATGCTACACTCACTCAGTTTGTCTCTCCCATTGTAGCTGGAAAGCTTTTGGGACTGGATGTGAATCAGATGGTAAAGGCTATTGGGATATCCGGTTCTCATAACCATACTATTGGCTGCCCTACAGCAGGGAAACTCACCATGATGAAAAACACTGTAGATCCCATGGCTGTTCAATCCGGTGTCTTCGCCGCATTGATGGCACAGAAAGGCTATTCTGGCACGGAAAAAGTATTTGAAGGTAAGGAAGGCTTTATGGATGCATTCATCGGATGGAATGCCAAGGATGAATCACTGAATCCCACTGATATGGAAGGTCGGGACGGTGTGTCATCCTGGAGCTGGGATGTGGATGCCCTTGTTGGGGGATTAGGTGATAGCTACAAAATAATGGAATGCGGTATGAAGGCATTTCCAACTGAAGCGTTAACACACACTCATTTATCCTGCGTATTGAGTGCCATGATTAATAATGACCTGAATTACACAGATATCCAGGAAGTGAAGGTTACCTGTTTTGCTCAAGCCTATGATATTTTGTTTGATCCTACAAAGTACCGCCCTGAATCTAGAGAAACAGCTGACCATTCACTCCCTTATTGTCTGGCTGTAGCTATGGTAGATAAGAAAATTACTACGGAATCATTTTCCGATGAAAAATTGAATGATCCCAGAATATTTGAAGTTATTGATAAGATCAAAGGTGAGCCCTCACAAGAATTCGAAAAAATGTTTCCAGAAAAACAACCCTCCAGGGTGGTCATCACAACCAATGAGGGGAATGAGTATTCGGAATATCTTGAATATCCAAAGGGCGATCCTCTGGAGCCTATGACCATTGATGATCTGGAGAATAAATTTAATTCCCTTGCAGGTGATAAATTTGACTCAGGTGCAAAAACTCAACTAAAAGAACACATTTTCAACTGTGAAGATATGTCTGCCGGTGAATTTATGGATAACCTGACTGTAAAATAATTTTTTATGACAGCTCCACTCTCAATTTTCAAATGTATTGAATGCAGCAAGGAATATGATATCCGGGACATCCGGTACCGCTGTGACTGTGGCCACCTTCTGGAAGTCATTCATGATCTGAATATTTCTATTCCCAATGCTGGTGATTGGAAGGCATCACTGGATGGGCGTATGGGAGAAACTGCTTTCTTCCGCTATCAGGACATTCTCTTTCCTTCTTTGCCAAAAGAGAGCATTATTTCGCTTCAGGAAGGCGATACTCCCCTGTACGATATATCTCATAGATTCCCTGAATTCGGCAGTTTGAAACTGAAGCACGAAGGTATGAACCCTACCTTAAGTTTCAAAGATCGGGGTATGGTGGCTGGCGTGTCCTGGGCGAATGATCTGGGCTGTAAACATGTTATCTGTGCATCTACAGGTGATACATCGGCAGCCATGGCAGCCTATGCTGGAGCGGTACCCAATATGCAGGGTATTGTGCTGCTTCCCAAGGGAAAAATTTCTCCCGAGCAGCTGGCACAGGCCATTACATATGGTGCCCGTACGGTGGGCATTGAAACCGATTTTGACGGCTGTATGAAACTGGTACAGGAGCTTACTGAAAAACACAGTATTTATCTCTTAAACTCCATGAATTCAGTGCGCATCGAAGGGCAGAAAGCCATCGGCATTGAAACACTGCATCAGATGAATTGGAAGGTGCCGGACTGGTTTGTGATCCCTGTAGGAAATGCCGGAAATATCTCCGCTTTAGGGAAAGGTCTCCGGGAATTATACGAGTTGGGGATTATCGATAAGCTTCCCCGCCTGGCTGGTGTACAGACTCAGGGAGCATCTCCGTTGTATAAAAGTTATAAGAATGGATATGCAGAGCTCATACCTCAAAAGGCAAAACCAACCAAGGCGTCAGCCATCCAGATTGGTGACCCGGTAAGTTATCAGAAGGCTGTAGGGGAACTGCAGCATTTTAATGGTATCGTGGAAGCGGTTTCTGAGACAGAACTTATGGACTGGAAAGCACAAATAGACAAGCTGGGGATTTCCATTTGTCCAAATAGTTCCGTAGCTGTGGCAGGGACAATCAAATTGAGGGATGCTGAAATTATAAAAGTAAATGAAGACGTTGTTGTTATTCTTACTGCACATGGCAGTAAGTTTTCCAATGCATCGGTAGAATATCATGAGGATAGCTCCAATACTTTTGCTAATCAAACCAAAACCATTGATCCCTCTTTACATTCTCTGGAAATGGTGTTAGACTTATGAATTCAGTAAAAGTATTTTCTCCCGCCTCTATTGGTAATATCGGCCCAGGTTTTGATGTTTTGGGTTTGGCGATCGATGGATTAGGAGACACAGTTGAAGCCCGCGAGATTTCTGGAAATGAAGTAGTTATAGAAAATATTTTTAATGCGGATCATGATATATCAAATGATCCTGGCAAAAACACAGCCGGGATTGCTGCAAAAGAAATACTTCGTGCTTTGGGTATAAAAAACGGAGTAGGACTGACCCTCACAAAAGGAATGCCCTCTGGTTCCGGATTAGGAAGCAGTGCTGCTTCTGCAGCAGCAGGTGCATATGCAGTAAATGAATTATTTAATGGTGGTTTATCGGAAGATGAACTCATACTGGCAGCAATGAAGGGAGAAGCCTACGTAAGCGGAGGATACTTTGCTGATAATGTTGCTCCCTCTATTTTGGGAGGTGCAACTCTCACCCAATCTATTGATCCTTTAAAAGTATCAAAATTGGGTACAATTGATGAACTCATTTTGGTGCTGATAATTCCAAACATTCAAATTCTTACCAAAGACTCCAGAGATGTAATACCGAATAAAATCGACAAAAGAAACTTTATTACCAATATGGCCAACACTGCCAGTATAACAGCCGCTTTCTGTAAAAATGATTATGCTTTATTAAAAGACAATTTAATTGATGTGATTATTGAACCTGCCCGTACAAAGCTCATCCCGGGGTTGGCAGATATTAAATCAGCAGCGGTAAAAGCTGGTGCAGATGGATGTACCATATCTGGATCTGGTCCTGCGATTTTTGCAATTTCCAACTCACAACAAAAAGCAAAAAAGATTAAATATGAGATGGAAAAAGAATTTAATAATCACGGAATGGAATGTTCAGGATTTATTACTACACCTTCCAAGCTTGGTTCAAGAAAAGTGATAATGGAATAATATTCAATGCCTTTTTTTGAATTAATCACTGAAAAATTCGTACACAAGGGCAAAGAGCCTGCCAGGAATTATCGTACCCGTATTGGGAAGTTTCAGGGCTGGATTTCGATTTTCATTAACAGTTTTCTTTTTTTTGTCAAACTTATCATTGGCTTTCTTGTAGGGTCTGTTAGTGTACTGGCGGATGCCGTCCATACATTATCTGATGTATTATCCTCCGGTGTGGTCATCTGGGGTTTTCATGAGTCGGAAAAACCGGCCGATGAAGAACACCCGTATGGTCATGGACGTGCGGAATATATTGCCACCCTAATCATTGCCGTTCTTTTGTGTGTTGTGGGAATTGAATTTATTGAATCTGCTGTAAGCAGGATTATATCCCCTAGTGCCATATACCCGGAATGGTGGATGATTGCAGTAATTGGTGGAACGATTCTATTAAAAGAAGTTACCGCCAGGTATGCAGAATTCCTATCTGCCAGGATTGCTTCAGGAACTCTTCATGCTGACGCTTGGCATCACCGGGCTGATGCTATTTCATCCTTCATGGTTATCGTGGCAATGATCGCAGGCAGGTTTGGATATCATCAAGCAGACGGCTGGGTAGGACTTGGAGTAGCTTTATTTATTATCTGGACAGGCATCCAAATTTCCAAAAGCGCTATTGATGATTTAATCGGGAAACCACCAAGCTATGAAGAAGTGGAGGATATCAGAAATATCGTTCAAAAAATTGATGGAATTCTGGGGGTTCATGATATTTCTATCCATCGGTATGGACGGGACAGGTTTGTCAGTATTCATATTGAAATAAATGCCACAGAAACCCAAGGGAGGGCGCACGATATTGCTGAGGAAGTAGAAACAGCATTGAGCCAAGCCTACAATGTGGAACCGACCGTACATATTGATCCTGTCCAACCAGAGAACCCCATGGTGCAAAAAGTAGGTTCCTTTTTAGATGTAACTTGGAGCCAGGATGAACGGATCACCGATTGGCACGATCTGCGGGTCATTGAAACGGAGAGGCATAATGTAATTCTGTTTGGAGTGAATACCTCTGCCGGTCTTAATCAGAGTGGTACGATTTCCTGTTGTCGGGAAATTGAGGACTCAATAGCAAATGAATTCCCGAATTATGAGGTAGAAATTAAGATTTCTCCATTATACAGGTTCTGAGTTCTTCCTTAATTCTATCCCAATTTTAATATTACAGAAAAAATAAATGTAGTTGTATCCAGGTCAGAAATAATCCCAAGAGGAGTCCGGCGAAAACCTGCGATACGTTATGAGCTTTTAAGATGACACGGGACCATCCCACCAGAATCATCACCCCGCTCATCAAAATTGGGAAATGAGCACCGTGAACCCATAGAGCAACGATGGGGACTGCAACCCCGGCGGCATGAATGGATATTTTCCAGTATCTGGTAATGACCATAATTATGACTGTGTTGATCATATAACAGAACATAAGTCCTTGTGTAAGATTTCCTGCATTCAGAAAACTCAACACAAGGAATCCTGCTCCGGAATAAAGTATACCAAGGAACAAAGGCATGAACCGCTGTTCCTTGCGGGAGGCATCCAAATCCGATATTCTCCCAGTTTTTTTCAGGATAAGTACAGTTAATACAGGAATCAAGTTGGAAAAAAGAAAACAGGAAAAGAAGATTGCATTAGCATTCTCAGGAATATGTGGGTGATCAAAAATGAGAATTCCAAAAGCGCCCAGTGATATTATCATTGGGTTGAAAATGATGGAGGTAAAAAGGGCCAGTTTTTCTCTTTGAAATCGCAAACTCTTGTAAATACGAAAAGTCATAGATTAGTGAGTCTCAGAAGTTATTAGAAAGTGGGGCTGTATTCGCCAAACACTGTGCGGAAAGTGTCGGCTATTTCACCCATGGTACAATCGTTTTTTACACATTTGATGATCAGGGGAAGGAGGTTATCATTTCCTCTGGCACCAGTTTCCAATTTGTCCAGATGATTCTTGACTTGATTATTGTCCCTTCCTTGCTTGAACTTTTTCACTGCTTTAATCTGTTCTTTGACAGCATCCGTATCAATTGATTGTAAATCAAGTTCCTTTGGGGCGTCTTCCTGAAAACGATTGACCCCTACAACAACGTGTTTTTTGGAATCCACTTTTTGTTGGTAATCATAAGCACTCCGGGCTATTTGGTTTTGAATCCAGCCCGCTTCAATAGCTTTGACAGCACCCCCCAGGTTATCAATTTCCTGAATCAATTGCCGTGCTTCTGATTCCAGTTTATCAGTCAATTCTTCTATGACATAGCTTCCTGCCAGGGGATCAGGATGATTGGTCATTCCCGATTCGTAGGCGATAATCTGCTGGGTACGGAGCGCCAAGCGGACATTCTCATCAGTAGGCAATGATAGAGCTTCATCCTTGCTGTTTGTGTGAAGGGACTGGGTTCCTCCCAGCACAGCAGACATTGCCTGAATGGTAGTGCGAACCACATTGTTTTCTATCTGCTTGGCTGCCAAGGTAGAGCCTCCTGTTTGAACGTGGAACCTGCAGTGTAACGCTTTTTCATTGGTAACACCAAATCGTTCTTTCATAATTGTTGCCCATAGCCTTCTGGCTGCCCGGAACTTGGCAATCTCCGTGAGAAAATCGTTGTGGGCATTGAAAAAAAATGACAGTCGCTTTCCAAATTTATTACAGTCAAGGCCTCTGTCAACCGCTGTTTGAACATAGGCAATGCCGTCTGCGATGGTGAAGGCAAGTTCTTGGGCGGCGGTACTTCCAGCCTCCCGGATATGATAACCGGAGATGGAAATAGTATTCCAGTTAGGGATATGATTGGAGCAAAATTCAAAAACATCTGTCACCAGCCGCATTGAATGTTCCGGTGGATATATGTAGGTCCCCCGGGCGATGAATTCTTTAAGAATGTCATTCTGGATTGTACCTCGTAGTTTTGAAGCAGGAAAGCCTCTTTCTTCAGCGGTAACAATATATAATGCCAGCAGGGTCGCTGCAGTGGCATTTATAGTCATGGAGACGGACACTTTGTCCAGCGGGATATTATCGAAGAGCAGTCCAATCTCTCTTCGGGAAGTGACTGGCACTCCAACTTTTCCTACCTCGCCTTCTGCCATGGAATTATCGGAATCATATCCGATTTGAGTGGGAAGGTCAAAAGCTACGGAGAGTCCGGTCACACCATGATCCAGAAGATATTGAAAGCGTTTGTTTGATTCCTCTGCTGTTGTGAATCCGGCGTATTGACGCATGGTCCAGAGTTTCTTCCGGTACATTTCGGAGTAGAGTCCTCTGGTAAAAGGATATTTTCCTGGGGCCTCTTTTTTCATGGGGTGGTCAGGACATTCCCCGGTCTTTTTTAATAGTTTGATAAGCATCGTTCACAGCTTTGAATTTTTCTTCAGCCAAGTCCTGTAGATCCTCTCCTAGATGTGTTACTTTGTCTGGATGGTATTTTGAGGCCATTTTGCGATATGCTTTTTTAATTTCTCCATCGGTGGCGGAAGGACTGACTTCCAATATTTTATAGTCAGAGTGTGTGTCCCGAACAAACATAGACTGAATAGAAATAAAATCATTTTCATTTATGTTCAAATATCCTGCAATCGTGTGGATGACTTTGATCTCATCAGGGTGAATATGTCCGTCTGCCTGGGAAAGACCAAAAAGGATGTGTACCAGTTCCAAGCGACTTGGGTGGTCCATTGATCGCTGAATCTGTCGGCAGACATCCCGAAGTGGATAATCCTGTTTCAGGATATCTTTTAACAGGATCATGAAATCTTTTACGTCATTTGTTCCGAACTGCTTCTGGAGAAATTGTTTAACGTAATCTAATTCGGATTTCAGCAGTTGTTTATCGGCTTTCATTACTGCACCCAAAAGGACCAGAAAAGAAACGATAAAATCGCCAGGTTTCGTCCGTGGATAGGGTCTTGAACTTGCGGTGCTAAAGCTCCCAAAAGATGATCCGCCCTTCTGGTCAGACATCGAGGCCATAGCATACCCGATAACAGCCCCAATTGGGCCTCCCATGACCCATCCAAGCCCACCCCACAATATGCGTTTGCCCATACTCATGGCATTGTTATTGGTTTTTTTGTTGTTCCTAGTTTAAAATTTATTTTCATGAGCAAATAAATGGAGTTTAAATTTAATTTCATCTTTTCTCGAGGATGTTTTTACCTTTCAAACCGTTCAGAATACAGAATATTATCTAAATAAAACACAGAAAACTAAGCAGGATTCTCATGGTGAAAAAGCTATATTCCGCCATGGAAATAGACCTCAAAACGCGTGTTGCGTTATGGTATCGACGGAGATTACGTCGGGGACAATCCTCCGGGAAGGCAGTGAAATTATCCTCATCCAAAGACAGATTACGATCGGTCTTGTTCTTTCTTCCTGACAAAATTGAGCATATTAGAATTGTGGAATATTTCATAAAATCCATCAGTCATTCTGAATTAAATGGAACTGAAATCCGATTTTTATGTTCACAGAAAGCAGGCACACGTTATCTGAAACTGATAAATACAGGAATCCAAATGTACAATGAAGAAGGACTTGATCAATGGGGGCTTCCCCAATTCCCGTTGGAGAATCGAATTTGCAAATTAAATGCAGAAGGGATTGCGGACCTTGATCCGGAATTTAATCCGGTTCACGCCTGTCTTGCTCGAGCTTCCAATGCCTCAATCAGGATTGGCTTTGATTCACGATTATCGGATCATTATTACAATGTAACCTTAGAATTGAGGGAGGCTGCTTTTCTGGAAAAAAGTTACCTTAAAATGGAACAATTATTGGGATTAGCATGAAATACTATATTTACGAAAATAAATGCGCAGAGGATTTTGAACCACTGTCTCTTACGCGACCAGCTTTTGATCTTCGGTGTGGTCCGTTCACATTCTTGGAACGGCTCTTTAAATTGATTCCCGATTCAGCAGAGGTCTCCTTAATTGTGCGAGAGAATCTGGTGAACCTGGCCAGGGAAATGTACCCTGATTTGAAAGTTAATCCTGGTGATATTGAACAGGGGATATGGTTATTGGGAAATGTTTTCTGGAGGGAAGATGACTTAAAGCAGATTACGAAGACTTCAAGTGAAATATTTCAAAGTGAGGATATGCAGATTGGTGCGAATTTATCTCAACAGGAGGGAAGTGACTGGATGAATGCGGGAGGACCTGTATCAGCGGATTTACAATTAGATCTTCCCACCACGAAATTGGATAGTCTTCCTGTGAATTATTTATGGGAAATTCTGCAGAAAATCCCCTGGACAATGGAAGAGGACACCCGGCATTTTCCAAAGAGGAATGAAATTGTTAACAGTGACCAGAACCTGCAGGTCATCAATCCCAGTAATATCTGGATTGGAGAACCCGACAAAGTCAAGCCAGCAGTTGTAATTGATGCTTCAAAGGGTTCTGTGATCATAGAAAAAAATGTGGATATTGGTCCGTTTTCATATCTGAAAGGTCCTCTTTTTATTGGAGAAGGGACAATTATCTCCCCCCATTCTCAAATAAAAGAAAGCGTTTTAGGGCCTGTCTGCCGGGTGGGAGGTGAAGTAGCAGGAACAATAATTCAAGGATGGTCTAATAAGGTACATGATGGATATCTTGGGGATGCATTCCTTGGGGAATGGGTCAACCTGGGTGCAGGAACAAATAACAGTAATCTGAAAAATAATTATACTTCTGTTAAGGTTACAGTGAATGGTAAGATCATCGATACGGGAAGTCTTTTCATCGGGTCTTTTATAGGTGATCATTCCAAAACAGCTATTGGGACACAACTGAATACGGGTACTTCAATTGGAACTGGATGCAACATTGTCTCCAAAGGATTTCCACCAAGATTTATTCAACCATTTACATGGCTTATGAATGGGAAACATGTATCCACTAAAATAGAAACGTTTATTAAAACGGGGGAGACGGTTAAATCAAGGCGGGGGCTGTCTTTTTCAGCGGCAGAAAGAGAATTATTCAATTCTCTGTTTGTTCAGAAAAAAAATAAAGGGGTATGAAAACTTTTTATAACAAAGTGTTGACCAAGTGGATGTCGCCTGTTATATTGTCGCCCGATTTTAGCATAGGTTATAAATGTTAGAAGGCATTATTTGTCCAGTTTGTGAAACAACCCTTGAGGAATTAGATCTCCGAAAGTCCTTAATTTGTATCAGTTGCAAAACAGATTTGCGCGATAGAAAATTTTTGGATTTTTTGGAATATTTGATGGCAAATGGTATTGTAGAAAATCTTGATTTCTTTGATGTGGAAGTGTACAGCGAAGATATTGAACGACTTGCGCCGGAGGATGAAGAGGAAATAGATCCAGCCGAATTTGAAAAGAAGAAGGAGACTTTCAGCCTCTATGAAAATGAAATGGTAAGGCAGCAAAGTGAGGATGAAGAGAAATATAAAGAACCTTCATACGAAGAGTTTAAGGGTCTTGATGAAGACTGGGAAGATTTTAACCAGGACGGATTTAAAGGATATTAATTTTAGGAAAGTAGGATTATTATGGAGAAAAAACCAAATACCCAACAGATAAATATTGAACTAGATGAAAGCATAAGCGGAGGAGAATACTCCAACTTTGTAGTTGTGACCCATTCCCCAGCAGAATTTGTCATGGATTTTACACGTCTTCTTCCTGGAGTGCCGAAAGCAAAAATTCATTCCAGAATTGTAATGGCGCCTCCTCATGCAAAGGCATTTCTTAGAGCTCTTGGTGAAAATATCAAGAAATTTGAGAGCAAACATGGTGAAATTAAAACACCGGGGCAGGATCGTTTTTCCGGGTTTGGAGTCAAGCCGCCGAAA
>Ga0066867_10001802_pt1 | contig 10576 bp, 7 predicted proteins | sample ETN01SmetaG_4_FD_65606 | JGI IMG/M metagenome (GOLD analysis project Ga0066867, IMG submission 65606) | Marine microbial and viral communities from oxygen minimum zone, Eastern Pacific Ocean - ETNP2014F12-01SV261 | ecosystem: Environmental > Aquatic > Marine > Oceanic ... | reverse complement strand
GATCGTTGTCAGGGTTGAACGTCGTGCACGGACTGAATATGTCGACAATCGAGAATCCACGATGCTCGATCGCCCCCTTGATGATGTCGGTGAGATGCCTGATGTCACCGCTATAGCCGCGGGCGACGTAGGTTGCACCATTCATGATCGCCGAAGTGATTGGGTTGATCGGTGGTTCGATACTGCCAAACGGGGTGCTTTTCGTCAGCATCCCCTCCCGGCTGGTCGGCGACACTTGCCCGGTCGTGAGTCCGTAAATTTGATTGTTCATGACCAGATATGTGAGATCAACGTTACGCCTTGCCGTGTGGGTGAAGTGGTTGCCCCCTATGCCGTATCCATCCCCATCGCCACCGGTTACCACAACGTTCAGTTCATGATTGGCTAGCTTCGCCCCTGTTGCGACCGCCAGTGCTCGACCGTGAAGAGTGTGCATTCCAAAGGCGTTGAAGTAGCCGGGGAAGTTCGAAGAGCAGCCAATTCCACTTACAGTCAGGATTTGATGAGGCTTGAAGCCAAGCTCTGAAGTGGCTCTTTGCAAGCTGTTCAGTACCCCGAAGTCGCCACAGCCCGGACACCAGTCAGGATCGACCGGTCCTTTGAAGTCTTTGGCAGTCAATTGAGGGAGCGAACTGCCATCGTTAGTTTTTGCAATGGTCGTCATTTTGCCAATCCTCTTTAGACTTTCAATACTTCTGTGGGTATGAAAATATCGGTTTCGCGAGCAAGGTGTTCCAGCACGCCTTCGACTATGTGGTGCGGTGCGAAAGGCTCGCCATCATATTTGCGAATGTGGCCATCGACAGATAAACCTGTTTCGCTGCGCATATAACGGTAGAACTGACCGGAGTAGTTGTTCTCGACCACTATCGTCCTTTTGGCTGAGTTCACGATCTCAGTCACTGCGTCGGTATGGAATGGCACGATCCACTTGACGGGCAGGTGATTGACATTGACCCCCTGTTCCTGGAGCAACTCAACAGCTTCCTTTATTACTCCCCAGGTCGAACCCCAGCCGATTAGCGTAACATCCGCATCGTCTGGACCTTCCAGCTTGGGAGCCGGAACGTCATCGAGAACCATACTCATCTTCCTGCCACGCTTTTCAACCATCATTCGCCGCTTGGTTGGATCGGTGAATTCGTCGCTGAGAAGTGTGGAGTCTTCATCATGCTCGTCCGTGGCAACCACGTGAACGTATCCTTCGACCCCAGCGATCGCCCGCGGGGAAATTCCACTTTCGGTGTCTTCGTAGCGCTTGTAGCCATTCTGTTGAGCAGTTTCGGTAATTAATGCCCCCCGGTCTATTGCCGGTTGCATATCGATCTCATCGGGATCAAAACTGACACGCCCTTCACCAATCAAGAGATCGATGAGAACCATGCCCGGGCACTGATATTTATCGGTCAAATTGAACAATTCAGGCATGGTTTTATATGCATCTAATGCGCTCGTGGGAGCAACGATAAATTTCGGGAAATCACCCTGGCTGGCGCCTAATGCCTGCCAGAGATCGCCTTGTTCGGTCTTGGTCGGTACGCCTGTGGATGGGCCAGCGCGTTGAACGTCGATGAACACAACCGGAATCTCCATCATTCCCGCGGCGCCAACTGCTTCGGTCATAAGGGCAAAGCCACCTCCCGAGGTGGCGCACATCGAACGCGCTCCCGCGTGTGCGGCACCAATCACCATGTTGGCCACACCAATCTCATCTTCGATCTGGCGGACCATTATTCCAAGGTCTCGGGCATTTTGAGCCATCCAGTGGAGTACACCAGTGGATGGGCTCATCGGATATGCCGCGTAGAACTTGACCCCGGCCACCGCGCCACCCAATGCCACCGCTTCGTTTCCAGCCCACATGGCAAGCGGTTTCGGGCCCGCAGGAACTTGACCCGTTTCGATAGTAAGATTTTCGTTCGCGTAGTCGAATCCAGCCTGCGCCGCCGCGATGTTTTCATCGACGACTTCCTGCCCTGCTCGGGCGAACCTGAAAGATAGACTATCTTTGAGAGCGTCAAAGTCTTGTCCCATCAACGCCATCACGGATCCAACCGCAATCGTGTTCTGGATCAACCTGTTGCGACTCTCGGTTAGTTCCTTGACTGGAAGAGGACATAGTTGAACACCAGTGGGGACATCGCCCGGGATGATCGTGTCTGCGTTATAGACCACCGTTGATCCAGGACCCATGAGCGAAAGGTGGCGATCCATTGTGTCCTGGTTCAAACAGACCAGTAAATCGAGCTTGTCGCCATGGTTGTCGATTTGTTGGTCGCTTACGCGCATAAACAGGAGAATGTGTCCCCCACGAATGATCGATTGATACGCGTTATACGTGTACATGTGGAGACCGCGTCGAATGAAAATCCTGGCGAGGATGTCACCGGGTGTGGCAATTCCCTGACCTGCCTCTCCTCCGATAGCAAGAGTAAAGTCAAAGTTTCTCGAGTTCAAAGGCTATTCCCTTCTGGCCTGTTTTCAACCTAATATCTTAGTCCACACTACGGTCCGATGTCGCATCGCCAGTTGCATTCGCATGCGATCCTGACCCTCACATCCCGTGGTCTAACGAAATGACACGCAAATATTTCTCAAGACATTCACGAATTAGATACTTAAATTAAACCACAAGTTATGCGATGCTAGTAAGTCCAAATTTTCTCTACCGGGGTGAATCAGGGGAGAGTAATATCATACAGTTGAAATTCAGTAGAGACGGCATTACGTGAGTCTAAATCCTGATCGAAGTTACGAAACGGTGAAAATTTAATGTCTGGCAAATTCGATGTCGCCATCGTTGGCGGGGGAGTAGTTGGCTGCGCTATCGCCCGCGAGTTAAGCCGTTATCAACTCAAGGTCGCGGTTCTCGAAAGAGCGGCGGATGTAGCGCGCGGGACCAGCGGTAAGAACAGCGGTGTCGTGCACACCGGCATCAATGTCCCGGCAGACTCAGTTAAAGGCAAGTACAACGTCGCTGGGGCCCAGTTTTTCGAGCAATATTGCGCCGATCTAGACGTCCCATTCGATCGTTGTGGCAAAGTCATTGTAGCACTCGGCGAATCGGAACTACCCGACCTTGAGGCGCTCAAAGCTAAAGGTGAAGCGATTGGTGTCCAACAACTCGAAATCATCGATCGAGACACCCTCAAGAAGATGGAGCCGAATATCGAAGGCGCAGGGGCGCTCAATGTTCCAACCGCGGCGATAGCCTGTCCGTACACACTCAACATCGCGCTTGCAGAGTCGGCGGCAGCTGGCGGTGTTGAATTCATGCTCAACACTCCGGTCCTAGATATCAGCGGAGAGCAGGACTCATTCGAAATCAAGACACCGAATGGCACTGTAAGTGCCAGTCTGATAGTAAATTCAGCAGGATTATTTGCCGACAAAGTCGCAAGAATGGTCGGTGTGACCAGATGGCGCATCTGGCCGTGCCGTGGCGAGTACCTGATTCTGGACCGTAGTAAGGGTGACATGATCAACAGCATGGTCTACCCCGTTCCACCAAAAGGAGGGGCGGGCCTCGGCATCCACATTACCCCGACTACCGACGGGAACATAATCCTGGGTCCGTCCGCCGATTACACTAATGATGGAGATGATGTCAGGACCACTGCAAAGGTCAGGAGACAGCTACTGGCCGAAGCGACAGAGTTTTTACCAGTTATATCCCCTCGTGACGTGATCACCGCATATTCAGGAATGCGTCCCAAGTTGGTACCTTCCAGCGTGGGTGGATTTGGTGACTTCGTCGTTGCAGAGGTTCCCGAAGCACCCGGTGTAATGCAACTTGTGGGCATCGAATCGCCGGGACTAACCGCAGCACCAGCAATCGCTGAAGAGGTGTCAAAATGGGTGAGAGAGCGACTGCCTGTTAAAAAGAATCCTGATTTCAAAAAGACCTGGTCGTCAGTCCGACGTACGAGGGAAGAAGAGCTTGGTGTAATCGATGAACTGGTGGCAGAAGACCCAGGTTATGGTGAGATTATGTGTCGCTGTGAAATGATCACCCGTCGAGAAATCATCGACTCAATTAACAACGAATTGAACGCCACATCGGTCAACGCCATCAAATACCGATCAAGGGCGACAATGGGTCGCTGTCAGGGCGGATTCTGTGGGCCTAGAATAGTTGACCTGCTGATCAAGCACGGTGGAGCGCCGGAATCGCTTACGCTGAACGGAGGCGGATCATGGATGTTCATGGGATCCACCGAAGATTTACGCGCTGAGCGAAAAGCCGAGCGAGCGAGAGCAAAATAATGGTAGATCCCAAACTAGTAGATGTAGCCGTTATCGGCGGAGGACCAGCTGGTCTTGCCGCTGCCGCAGAAGCGAAAGGTGCAGGGGCAGATCGGGTGGTTATGATCGAGCGTGACGAACGTGTAGGAGGGATTCTCCCTCAACAGATTCATGATGGTTTTGGTACGAAAGTATTTAAGGAGGCTCTGACGGGACCTGAATACTCTGCTATTTATGAGGCCCGTGTGAATGAGCGAGGTGTTGAGACGTGGCTTAAAACCACTGTCACTGGCCTATCACGAGATCGTGTTCTGACTGTGCGATCAGACAGAGGAGTTCAGACCATTAAGGCTGGAGCAGTCATACTTGCAATGGGCTGCCGCGAACGCACTCGCGGCGCAATCGGAACAGCCGGCACACGACCGGCGGGTGTTTACACCGCAGGAGCCGTGCAGTACTACATGAATGTAAGTAATCTTGCTGTGGGGCGAAAAGTAGTTATCCTTGGCTCTGGAGACATCGGCCTGATCATGGCCCGTCGCATGACTCTGGAAGGCGCTGAGGTAGTTTGTGTCGCCGAGATCCTCCCTCAGCCCAGCGGCATCGCCGGAAATATAGTCCGCTGTCTCGAAGACTTCAACATCCCACTGTATCTGAGTACAACCGTGGTAGAAATCCACGGCAAAGAGCGTGTGACCGGTGTCACACTTGCGGAAGTGGGTCCAAGAATGGGTGAAAAAAAAGGTACCCGTCGATTCATAGAGTGCGACACATTGCTTCTCTCCGTAGGACTGATTCCCGAGACGGAGCTCGCAAATGATCTGGGACTTTTGATGAGCCCGGCAACCAACGGTGCCATCGTTGACGAGTCATTCCACACTTCAGCACCCGGAATATTTTCCTGCGGAAACGTGCTACAGGTGCATGACGTTGTCGACTACGCCACGCTTGAGGCCGAAAAGACCGGAATTGCCGCTGCAAAATGGGCGATGACCGGGAAACTGCCTGATTCCAAGATCAATATCACTGCCGGAGCGGGTCTCCGCTACGTACTTCCGGCGACAATTAGCGGTGAGGATGCAATAGATTTCACGACGCGCCCGTGGGAAGAAGAACATGACAAATCAATTGTGTTCAAGAGCGGTGGTGAAGTCCTGCGGCGTCTGAAAATGCCCCACATGGAACCGGCCGGGATGATTCGTGTCAGGGTCGGCAAAGGCCGTTTCCGACACGTTGCGAACAACGAAATTACCGTGGAGGTAGAAGATTGAAATCCACGATTGTCTGCATAGTTTGCCCCGTCAGTTGCCCTGTCGACGTCGAGTGGACAAAGGAGGACGGGGTTCTTGGAATCAAGAACCAATTATGTAAATTAGCTGGACCGTACGTAGAGTCAGAGCTTTTCGATCCCCGTCGACTGCTGACAACCTCAATGCCTGTCGACGGAGGAGATTGGCCTCTGGTTAGCATCAAGTCATCTCCGCCAATACCGAAAGACATGATGCTCAAGGCCATGGACGAGATCACTGGTGTCCGAGTCAAGGCCCCTATCAAGGTGGGTGACGTTTTGATAACGAACATACTCGATACGGGATGTGACATGGTGGCCACACGCAACGTCAAGAACGTCTAAACACCAGAACATGATGAAGTTGTCCTAGCTGAAGGAGAGAAGGACACCGATGCGTTACTAGATCGAGGTGTTGTTGCAGTTGGAACCGTTGCAGGAGCGCAGGAGATACCATGCGATGAATCCCTTGAGCGTGCTCTGAGTGGAAGAACTGTTTACCTGTGGACTGATAACGGTGATGTCGGCAGAAAGCATATGGATAGGATTGCCGCACAGTTGTTGAAGTTAGGTGTCGATGGGGGGATTGTCGTTTTCTTATCTAACCTAGGTCTGGCACCGATCTCATTGCTTCTGTAATTTCTTCCTGTGGCAAAGCGTAATCAAGCATGTCTCCTGAAAAGTAACTATCGTAAGCCGAAAGATCCAGATGCCCATGACCGCAGAGATGGAAAAGTATGTTCTTCTCTTCACCCGTCTCTTTGGCAACCAAAGCCTCGTCGATAGCTGCTTTCAGGGCATGAGTTGGTTCCGGAGCAGGGATAATTCCTTCAGTGCTTGCAAACAAAACAGCTGCTTCAAAACAGGTAGTCTGGTGGTAAGCCCGTGCCTCATAAACACCTGCTTCAAACAGTGCGCTAATCAATGGCGCCATGCCATGATAGCGGAGTCCGCCGGCATGGATCGGGTTTGGTACGAACGAGTGTCCGAGCGTGTGCATTTTCAGCAGTGGGGTCATACCAATGGCATCGCCAAAGTCATATAAGAAGTTACCTTTCGTAAGCGATGGCGAAGCTTCAGGTTCAACCGCAATAAATCTAGTGTTTGTTTTCCCTGCTAAATTGTTGGCCACGAATGGAAACGAAATTCCGGCAAGATTTGATCCTCCACCAGCACAACCGATGACGATATCAGGATAAGCATCTGCCATTTCCATCTGCAAGATGGCTTCTTGGCCGATGATCGTCTGATGCATCAGCACGTGGTTTAATACCGAACCTAGGGAGTATTTTGAATTTGGGTCGCCAGCAGCCACTTCAACCGCCTCAGAAATTGCAATTCCTAACGAGCCGGGCGATTCGGAATCCTGTCCAAGAATAGTTCGACCCGCATTAGTTTCGCTGCTAGGGCTAGCGGTTACGGTTCCACCAAACGTTTCCATCATAGATTTGCGGTATGGTTTCTGGTCGAAACTAGCTTTGACCATGTAGACCTTAGCTTCAATACCAAACTGTTGGCAGGCAAACGCAAGTGCACTGCCCCATTGACCCGCGCCGGTTTCAGTAACAATCCGCTTCGTGCCTTCTATTTTGTTGAAATAGGCCTGAGCAATTGCTGTGTTGGGTTTATGACTTCCAACCGGGCTAACACCCTCATATTTATAAAAAATTTTTGCGGGAGTACCGAGCGCTTTTTCCAAACCAATTGCTCGAATCAGCGGTGTCGGTCGCCACATACGATACATTTCGCGAACCGGATCGGGGATGTCAATCCAACGATCTTGACTGACTTCCTGTTGAATTAATTCCATAGGGAACAATGGAGCGAAGTCGTCTGGTCCAGCCGGTTGCCCTGTTCCGGGATGAAGTGCCGGGTCAAGTGGTTCCGGCAGATCAGCCTGCACGTTGTACCACTGTTTTGGAATATCATTTTCCGTCAGGAGAAACTTTTTCTGATCAGCCAATTTAAGCTCCTACAAGAAAAGCCCAACATTTCCATACCGACTTTTCTGTTTGATTTGAGATTAGGCTACCCGTAAGTTGTGTATCCTTTACTCTCTTGTTCGAAGCCAGAATTTTATGTCTCGATTGAGTGATGTAATCGCTAATAAAGTGAGGGTTCCATGAGATATCCACTGGACTGGATAAGCATACTAGCTCTCAGGCGCCTTTTAAGATGACTCAAACTATCACACACTAATGGGTGTCAGGTAACAAGACAGATATACTTTGCAAACAAGTTCGAGGGGACGCTCGCCGATTGACCAAACGTAGCGCGTCACGTGATTGGCATATGATTGTCGTTGCAATCGCTACTTATTGCTTCTGGACATCGTTGTACTTCTACGTTCCAATTCTTCCCCTACATGCAAGAGAACTGGGTGCAGGTTTAGGGATGGTCGGACTCGTGATCGCGTCATACGCGATCGGACAGATTTTGTTGCGGATACCGATTGGGATCGGATCCGATATCTTTGGAAGAAAACCATTTGCCGTCGGTTCATTGTTGGTCAGTGCCCTGGCTGCGATAGGGCTTGGAATTGCACCAAACCCGTGGAGTCTGTTTGCAGCTCGAACTCTCACCGGCATTTCCGCTGCTGGATGGGTAGCGATAAGCGTTTTATTCTCATCTTATTACCAGTCAGGCAACACAGTAAAAGCGATGGCCATGATTCTGACAGTCAACTCACTGTCACTAGTGACCGCAACATTCATCGGCGGAATAACAGCTGATTATTTTGGCAATGTGAGCACATTTTACATAGCTGCAATAATTGCATTCATCGGAGCACTTTTACTACTCACCATCCCGGAACCCAGAATATCGGACACCGTTCAATATTCGATTCATTCACTTCTGGGCGTCATTCGATCATCACTTCTATTACGAGTTTCCGTTATTGCAATAACCTTCCAGTTCGTCACCTTCGGGGTTAGTTTTGGATTCCTACCAGTGCATGTCGAAAGCCTCGGGGCCTCAAAATCCGTGGTTGGATACATTACAACTATCGGATTGATTGCAACTGTTGTCGGTACGGCAACTTCGGCATGGATGGTGCGCAGATGGGGTAGCACTTCAACAGTATTAATCGCTGTCATCGCAACACTATGTTCGCTTATATTGATGACTGTCACTACTAGCCTGGCAGCACTCGGTTTTCTTCAGATCTTGAATGGATACGCCAGAGGGTTGACGAATACCGTATTGATTAGTCTGGCACTGGACTCTGCACCCGCTGCTCTGCGCGCGACGGCTATGGGCTCCTTTCAGGCCCTTTATGCGATCGGCATGCTCGCTGGACCAGCGCTATCAGGCCCGATAGCGGACACTTTCGGTATAGAAATGGTCTTCTGGATTTCGGCAGTTGTTACAGCTTTAGGGGGATTACTGGTACTAATAAAACCATTACCAAGTCAAAGATTCTGACTTATCGCCACTTCCAATTCAGAATATTACTCGGGTAAGTTATCAGTGCAATTAGTTTGTCTATGATTAGAACTTCTACCCAATTGTGATTATCACAGTCGGACGTAAACGCTTGAATATCTACTTGGTAAGCTTACAATTTCAAGACGCCATTTCTAATGTTTGAGTCCATCGGGAAACTCATAATATCCTCATGTCGTTAGCGATTAACATGAGGAATTAGATATTCCCCTGAAAAATCTCCAAGCAGGACACTATTGCCAACTGTGAATTGCACTCAAAATGTTCGAGGGAGCTGATTTTTGTTCTACGAAACCTCTACTTTCAAGAAACCATCTCCACATCTACGTGATGACAGATTCCATGCACTCGTCATGTTACTTCCTAGAGAGTCAAAACGATTATTAGCTCAAGCTGTTCTGCAGGTTCCAGAGGTCCGCCGAGTTCTCAAAAAAGGATGGTTTGTACTCTCTCGGGGTGTTACTCCCGCCTACATACTGGAAGAACTGACTGGACAGCCCACAGATAAAGGGAATAGTACGGCAGGAATCGTCACCAATTCTAGATTGGCAAGTGTTATTGAAGAAGACCGACTAGGTCCTTGGGTTTTTAAAAATGGTCAACTCTCTGAGACTGCCGCACCGGAAGCCCTCTCGCATTTCACTTCAAGCGACGTTTCCGTCAAGGGTGCAAATGCCGTGGATTGGAATGGGAATATTGGTGTACTGGCCGCGGATGGAATGGGTGGAACAGTCGGAGGTATCTGGGGAACTCTTACAGCCCGTGGTTCACACTGGATTGCCCCAGTAAGTTTGGAGCGTCTAATACCATCTGTAATTGAAGCAGCACGAGTATGCGGTAACCATTTATGGGATCTCACGATGGGACAATCTGCCGGTCTCATGCCGGTGGTCAACGCACATGTGATTACAGAGATACAAGCACTCGAAATCTTAACGGGTGTCAAAGCTACCCACGTTGCATCCGGCGGAGTAGCTGGTTCCGAAGGAGCTGTAATCTTGTCTCTTTCAGGTCAAGAAACTACTGTTAGACAGGCATTCGAACTCATCGAAACAATAAAAGGTGAAGCACAGTTCGATCCCCCGAGGCTAATTCCTTACGTTAGAGAACCAGTGTCAGCCCCAAAGCATAGCCCAAATTAACAATCCCCAAACGGGTTATGTAATACCGATATATTTCTTCTCAGGTGCGGAAGAGATATTGAGCACCGGCTGCATACGGCGCTCCAGATCAAGATCTTCCATTTGGAAACTGGCATCCCAAATCCCAGGACTTGTCAGTACTCTGGCGCTACCAATTTCTTTCGTCAATGGTTCATTCACTCTGGTAACAATCAGTAAGAAAAGCTAGGCAGGACGCGAAGGACACAATAAGGATCTCGATCCGACCTAACTTTCAACATGCCCTGGAAGCCATGACCCCCACTAATTCCAGAGCTCCACTCATAGGGGCATGCCCACAATTTAACACTGACTCAGCACCCTGATCTGAAGAAGAACAACCAACTGCAACCGCCATTAGCAGCGACATCAGTGTTATTGCTTGTAGTTTCGACATGCCGATACGCTAACACCCGGATGCACTGTTATTACCCAA
>Ga0066867_10001798_pt1 | contig 10588 bp, 8 predicted proteins | sample ETN01SmetaG_4_FD_65606 | JGI IMG/M metagenome (GOLD analysis project Ga0066867, IMG submission 65606) | Marine microbial and viral communities from oxygen minimum zone, Eastern Pacific Ocean - ETNP2014F12-01SV261 | ecosystem: Environmental > Aquatic > Marine > Oceanic ... | reverse complement strand
CCACAAAAACTGCATGTGACTTCGGACCGTTCATCACTCGCTGAAACAGAACCAATGACTTCGCCCGCTTCTACAAGTAAATTAGCATCTTTGCTCTTAACGATCACGGGATTATAGAAACGCAGAACCCATTCTCCATTTTCTTTCCATGTTTCAGTATGAGCTCCGCAATTTTTGCAGAAACCGTAATCCACACCACACCTTTCTTCAGTGACCATATCCATCATGTTTTCTGAACCGGTCCTGCATTCCAATCCGCATTCTATGCACTTGTAAATAGAGAGATCGAACATAATATTATTAAAAACTCAATAGTTGAGATGTGACCCTAATTCCATTCCAGGATGATTTGAATTGTAGATAGAATAGCATCCTTAGGAAAGAAAGATAAAGGAGTTAAATAATAAATATCGCGGGAAAAGTAGTATAAACTTTTTTATGCAGTCATGCAGATTGACCCCTTACTTGGGCCCTATTGATCTCTTTTCAACTGGAAAATATCTTACGTATTAAGAATTGCCGTTATTTTTCCATCATGGTATGATTTAAAAAATCAGTTGGATTATTACAGTATCATTACAGACAAGAGAAAAGGGAGGCCGTTAATGAAAGGGAAGAAAAAAAAAGTATCCAAGGTTGTAAAAGTTTTATCCGAAGTATATTGGGCTGAAATAGGTGCCGTTGGTATATACATGGATCAACATACCAAATGCTCGTCGATGGGTTATGAAAAATTAGCTGGTATGTTTAAAAAAGATGCCATTGATGAGATGAAGCATGCTGAGCAACTTGTTGAACGAATTTTGTTTCTTGAGGGGACTGTGTATAACGAAAAGCATATGGTTCCGGAGGAGACACAAAAAGAGGTTGTGGATATGTTGAAACAAAATATCGATATCGAAATTGAGGCCGTCGATAGGCTTGGCGTCGGGATTTCAACTTGCTTTACCGAAGGGGACCATGGCAGTAGATTATTGCTTGAAGAAATTCTAAAATCAGAAGAAGCCCATCTGGATAAGCTAAAAACATTCTATGAAAATATTCAAAAATATGGGGACCAGTTTATCGTGACTCATTTGATGTAGTTCTTTGTTCTGTGTTATTTATAAGTTTTGTGTATTCCGCATTGCAATTACATTTTTCTTTATTAGAGATTTAATTCTATTAAATCTTTTTATTTTGTTACTTCTTATTTATTAGCTAAACGTTTCCAATTTATAATCACTAATCAAGACGCGACCCCAGACCCGTGATTCCGGCACAGCTGGGTTTGGAATTTTAGATAGGATAGCAGAATTAGGAAAGAAAGATAAAGGAGTTAAATAATAAATATCACGGAGAAAGTGGTATAAAAGTTTCTAATGCAGTCAAGGTTAGGCACTGTTTAGGCGCTGTTTGGTTCTTCCTTTTACAGCGGCTTATGCAAGGCGTGGACTTTATCCCCCTAAGGTATGGTGTCCCCCGATTTCAATGGAATATTCTCCTTATATACATTGCTATAACTCCAAAGATAAAGACTCCCGCCATACCATTAAGGAACCATTATATAATTTTATCCCTCTCTTCTTTCTTAACGGTTTCAAATGTCGAGTATGGTGAAACTTGCCGTGCAAGAAAGTATGTTATTCCAAGAAGAATGAAAAATAACTTTTAATCGCCTTGCATAAGTTTCAGTGCTTTGCTTAAGTCGCTGTACTCTGCATAATGTGCTGCAAAAGGAAGGATCAAACAGTGCCTAAAAAAACAAGAACCAAGCCTTGCATAAGTCGCAGTAAAAGGGAAAACCAAACTGCGACTAAACAGCGGTTAAATTACTTTTAGAAATAAAAATGATAAAGGAATGCTTTGCACAGGTTATATTAATGAAGAATAATATATGTTTTTAGTGATATCAAGGAAAAGATGATTTCGGCCATCCCTGGCCTCAACCCTTCGGGCGGCTTTCCTTCGGAAACCGTCCAATTTTATCATCGTGATAAAATTGTGATTCCGGCAAAGCTGAGCTTAGCTCTGCGTCAAGTTTTGTATCGTGGTAAGAGTGAAAATGTATTTTATGAATGAGCTACTCTATGCAAAAGTTCTGAAATAAAACTTTGATACTTTACTCCTAATTTAGTAGATTTTTTCTTTATTTTCTTTAGGTCTTCATTATTGATCCTAATGTTTAAAACCGAGTCTTTCTGTCTTGCTTTAATAGATTTGGCAATATCTTTAAATTCTTCCTGGCTGATATCTACAAATTCACCACTAATTAATGATTTTTCTATTTCTTTTTCTTCGTTTGTAAGTATAATTTTCTTTTTCATACTTTTTCTCCTTTAATAATCCTGGTGTATTTTCGTGAAGGATAAAGAGTTTTTAGAAATACATCCCCATTTTTCTCTTTAACATAAGGAACTATCCAAATATATTTGTTAAGCTCAAAAAGTATAATATTTTGATTTTTCTTTTTAGGGTGTTTCTTTACGGAAATTAATTTCCCTTTGTTTAATAAATCTTCAAATGATGTTCCCCGTTCAGATTTAAGTTGTTCGTTTTTGGAAAGATCCCATTTAATCTCTCTCATCACTTAATGATATAATATTTATATTGTATATACAATTGTATTTTTAAAAACGATCGCATTCCCCTCAAGTAATCTGCTCACTGCCTACTGCCCCCTGTCTTCTGTTTTTCTGCCCACTCTGCCAGTTTTTCTCTGCGAATTTTTACGTTATGACGGATATCAACAGGAAAAGATTGGTAAAAAAGCACGTCAGTTATTTCTCTTGTATGCTCGAATTTTTGGCCGGTATCGAGCAGTTCTTTTACAATCTGGTTTTGAGACAAGGACCGGTCCGTTTTCCCTTTTTTGAGTTCGATAATGATAATTGGCCGTTGATTATTTTTTGGCCCAATCCCAACAAGCGCGGATCGAAAGACGGCGGGATGTCGGTTAAATATAGCTTCACAAGGAATTGTTAGCAAAGTTTTGTTTTTTGTAATGACCCGTTGATCTTTTCTGCCGCAAAACCAGAGTTGGTTGCTTTCGTCAAAATAGCCAATGTCTCCCATCCTGTGCCATACGGTACCGCCATCTAAAATTTTAGCGAGGGCAGTCTGTTCTTTCATACGGAAATATTCACGGGTAACACTATCCCCTTTAACAACTATCTCTCCTTTTTCACCTTTTTTGAGTAGAAGGCTGTCATTCCATTCGGGGATGGGGTCGTCTGTTATTTTTATAATTTTAATGGTTATACCCGGAAGAACCTTTCCCACGGATGTTCCCGCTCCTGTTTGGCTTTTAGTTTCTGTTTTCAGTCTTTCCGACCCGCTTATCGAAGCAATTGGAAGCGCCTCTGTCGCACCGTAAGGGGTAAAAGTATCCGCGTTATCCGAAAGAATGTTCTTAAATCTCTTCAGGACATATTCCGGGACCGGGGCCCCTGCCATAAGAATACGTTTTATAGAAGGAAGGCGAAGGTCGTATTTGATACAATATTCTCCCACCCTGTCCCAGATTGCCGGTGAACCAAAGGAAGTCGTTACTTCATATTTTTCTATAGCCGAAACAATTTTTTTTGGGTTTACCTTGGCCGGTTTTGTGGGATCCATGTCGGGGATAACGCATGTCATACCGATAGCAGCGCTGAACAGGGCAAAGAGGGGAAAAGCAGGCATATCCACGTCTTTTTCGCAAATACCGTAGTGAGATTTGATATGTTCTACCTGGGCCATGAACATACCGTGCTCGTAAAGAACACCCTTGGGAATTCCGGTACTGCCTGAAGTGAAAAGGATTGCTGCCGGATCGTCTTTTTTAGTTTCAATAGGAGGGAAATCACTTATCCCCTTTTCTCGAACTGTTTTTAGAGTAGTTCCTTCCCAAAAAAACTTTCTGCCAACAGTAACAGAGCATTTGATTGAGGAAAAAAATTTTCGTCTAAAAGTTTTGATAAAATGTACTATCGGTATGGTTATCAATGCGTCAGGTTTCACCTTTTTAATGCATTCCAAAAGGTTTGATATACCCATTCCCGTGTCGATCAGGATCGGTATCGCGCCCATCCTGAAGAGGGCAAAAGTAAGAGCTATAAACTGAGGGCCCGGTTTCACCATTAACAGCACTCGCTGACCTTTTTTGACACCTATTTTTTGCAGTCCGGAAGCATAGAGGCTGCTTTCTTCGTTGAGTTGAGAAAAAGTGAGATGAGTTAATTCGTCGTCTCCTGCTGAAACCACTGCCGTTTTTGCGGGCATTTTTTCTGCCATGAGGGGTAAATAAGAGGCTACATTAAATGTTTGATTTTTATTCATTAAAAAAACAACCCTGGATACCCTGTCCGGAAGCACGGAGTTTTTTACTAAGAATTTTATTAGAGGACAAGCTGGAAAGTATATTATTGAGACGATTTTATTTTAAATGAGCTATAATATCATAAGTCGATCAAATCCGTAGCCAGAATCTTATAATAAGTTGACATTAAAAAAATCATACTGATAAACTATTTTTTAATATGAAGAAAATCGGCAATTATGAAGTTTTAGATAAGATAGGAGCAGGAGGCATGGCGACCGTTTACAAGGGGCGCCAGATATCTCTTAACCGGTCGGTTGCGATTAAAATCCTGTCCAAAAAGCTGACTGAAAGCAAAGAAATAGTAGAGCGTTTTAATCGGGAAGCCCTGATTATTGCCCGTCTCGCTCACCCTAATATAATCCATATTATAGATCGTGGAGTTGTAAATGGGAGGTACTATTTTATTATGGATTTTGTGAAAGGCAGCGATCTCTCAAAGGTTATTAAAGAAGGAATTTACAACTCGAATAAGAAGATTGATCTGATTATTCAGGTATGTAAAGCCCTCTCTTTTGCTCATAAAAATGGAATTATTCACAGGGACATTAAACCGGCGAATATTTTGATTAATGCCGAAGGAGACGCCCTGGTATCTGATTTCGGAATTGCCCAGCTATTGGATAAGGGTAATGAGGAGCAACAACTCACAAACGATGGTGCAATGATGGGAACGATCGCTTACATGTCCCCGGAACAGAAAGTAAACGCGAGGACTGTGACTTCGGCATCAGATATCTACTCTCTTGGAGTTGTGATGTATGAGATGTTTACCGGCACAAAACCTCTTGGCCACTTCAAACGCCCTTCTGAAATCGATTCAAATATACCCAGGCAACTTGAAACTGCCATGCTTAAGTGTCTTGAGACAAAGCCCGAAGACCGATTCAAATTAGCTGATGATTTAAAAGATCATCTCCTTGAGATTCTCCAGGGAGCTCACATCCAAAAAACTCAAAAAGACCAGGCGCTCCATGAAATCGCGAATTTGAAAGATAAATTTTCACTTCTCGATATTATCAAAGAAGATGATTTTGGCGGGGTCTATCTTTTTGAAAAGAAGGAAACCAAAAAGTTGATGATAATAAAAAAGATCATAAATCAAGCAGACGGATTTGTCGGAGCAAAAATTCTCAGCAAACTGGAACATGAAAACATCATTAGTATTTATGGTGTATCAGGGAATAAAGACCTTTTTATAATTGTAATAGAATATGCCAGCGGTGGGAGTTTGAAAGACAGGTTGATCAGAGATCACCCCGCGAATGAGACACTGAAGATGTTCAAGGGTATATGTCAGGGACTTTCTTATGCTCATAAAAATAGAGTTGTCCACGGTAATATCCGCCCGTCCAATATCCTGATTACTGAAACAGGTGAAGCCAAAATCACTGATTTCGGATTGGAGGAACATTATTCATCCGACAAGAACAAGGTCAACTGGTATCATCCCCCCGGTGAAGCAAATTCTTACTCGCTGGATATTTTCGCGGCTGGCGTAATATTCTATCAAATGCTTACCGGCTTGGCCCCGGACTGGCAGAAAGGGAGATTGGTCCCTGCCGGTAAATTCAGACAACTTCCGCTAAAAATTCAAATGATAGTTTCTAAAATGACATCCATTGAACCGGCGAACCGTTATGAAAACCTTGATATGATAATCGATAATATAGACTCTGTCCTGCAGCAAGAGGAAGCAGATGAGAAAAAAGAGAAAACTCCTTTCCGGATGAACCTGATAGTTTGGATAATTCTTTTTCTTATTGCGGCGGGAATCGCTCTATTTTTCTTCAGCAGGTAAATATGGCGGAATCAATTATTTTGACGCTTCTGTTACATATAAATGGCAGGAACAAATTCGTATTTTCTGTTTCACTCCGACGAGCTTTTTAATAATTTTTTTCCCATCTACAAAAGTTCCGTTTCTACTCCCGAGATCTTCAATATAAACCTTACTCTTTTTACACCATATCCGCGCGTGCTGACGGGAAACTGACTTATCCGCCAGGCATACATCATTTTTCTTAAGTCGTCCGATTATCAAACCCCTGGTAGTTATCATATGCTCACTCGATTTTTTCTTATCTGAAAGAAGGACCAATTTATATTTGCGCGAAGAGGAAAGTGCAGTAGTGGCTTCCGTTTTTCCCGGAAGAATTGTGGTCACTTCAGAAGGCTGTTCCGGTTCTTCTACTGGTGGAGGGTCCAGAAATGTTATGGTAATATAGCCAAGCACTATTTCATCTTCGTTTTTTAATGCTCGTTTAGCGGATATTTCCTTAATATTTACAGTTACACCCATTTCGCTTTTCAGGTCTTCAATAAAATAAGTATTATTTTCAAAGTAAATTCTTGCATGCTGCCGTGAAATATATGGCTCATCCAGTACAATATCACATTCATGAGAACGTCCTATAAGTAAGCTTTCTTTAACCAATGGAACTGTTTGCGTTAACTCATCTTTTATTCTTATCTCAAGATGGGGTCCTGTCCGGCGCAACTCTTCTTCAATTTCATTTTCATTCCAGAAAGCTTTAAAAATTTTAAAGGCTTCTTTTTTTCCCTTTAAATGGGTTTTCTTGATGAAACGGCAAAGAATCTCATCTTTATTTGAAAGAGAATTATAAGTATCTTCGGAAAGATATATCTCTCCAGGTTTTGCCAGTGCTTCAAATCTGGAAGCAACATTTACAACATCACCAAAAATATCGTTTTGCTCAACAATCCCTGAGCCGGTATGTAATCCTATCCTGATATGAATAGGAATGCTGTCTTTCATTTTAATATTAATCTCGTTAATAATTTTTTGAATTTCAATTGCCGCTCTCAGTGACTTCTGGGCATCTTTAAAATAAGATAGTGTCCCGTCACCCATCGTTTTTATCATCACACCATCATTTTTTTCAATGATGGGAAAGAGAATATCGTTTTGACGTTTGATTAAAAAACGGATAGCTATATCACCTTCAGACTCGGCAAGAGCAGTGGAATCCTTCATGTCTGTAAACATCACAGAGATTTGTTTAATAAATTTTTGTTTAAGAAGATCGTCTAATCTGGCACGCTCATCTAACAACTTTTCTAAATCAGGTTTTTCCAAATCCCCTTTCTTATTATCATCTTCTGAGACCATTTTTTTGCCAGGAAAGTTCTTTTGGAAGATATATTAACTTAAATTATCTTTTAATGGAAGCCGCAATTGGGTAACAGGCCATTTGGGTTGGATGATATCATTGCTATAATGGCTTAAATTCTTTTTTGAACACTCCTCAGAAAACCTTGTTAAACGTGGCTTTCTGCTTCCCCTTCCTTCATCAAGTTCAGGACAAGCTCTGAGCGTGGAAGAAAGAGATTCTTCGCGGAGTTTACACTGAGCGAAACGAATGTGCTCAGAATGACAAGTGAAGGGCTCAGAATAACATGCGAGGCACTCAGACTTGTCCTTGAAAGAAGTGAAGGAATGACAAGGCGCACTTTGGAATGATAGGTGCTTTACAACTTTCTAACCGGATAAATCAGGAAGAATTTAGTTGCAAAATAATTCTGAGAAAAATAGCGAAGTTGTAAGGTTAACTTTGAAAGATACGTTTGTCGGAGATAAAAGATATAATCTTTTAAGTAAATTTGATCTCACTGCTGAAATGAATCACTGTTGAGCCGAGTTTTATTTCATCACCGCTCTGAAGGAGTACAGAGTTAACCTTCATATTGTTATGAAGTATCCCATTGGTGCTGGCCAGGTCTCTCAGTTCCACCATGGTAGGACTTTTGATTTCAATGCTTGCGTGTTTTCTTGACATTAAAGGATCGCTTATTTTGATATCCCCTTCGGTCCGTCCGATAATGGTCAAACGGCTGTCTATAACCTTTTCTATCTCTTCATTATTAATTTTATAGGTTAATGTGATTTTACAGTCTTTCGGCGAAGATTTCGTTGCAATGCCTCCTGAACCTGAAAGGGCATGGCCTATTATAGTTCTACTTGCTATTTCAGTATGATCAGTGTTTTCTGAAGATTCGATATCTTCCACGGCTTTATTCTTTGACTCATCCGGTACAGCAAAATTAAAGGAAGTACCGCATTTTTTACAATTCAACTTTATGCTGCCTTGCTTTGGAAATTTGCTTGGAGAAATATTATATTTTGTCTGACATTTTGGGCAACTAATTTTGATTAAATCTGTCATATTTTGTCTTAAAAACTAATATTTATTTTATTGTTAAAACTGTATCAAAGCTCGGTGCTAAACTCAAATTTTTTTATTTGTAATTGATTGTTTTTAAACAAAAAATACGAATTGACTTTTAGATTCGGTTGTGCTTGAATTGAGAAAACTAAATGGAATCCCTATGTTTAAAGGCTACAAGATAAAGAAGCTCCTTTCGCAACTTTCCCTGGCAGGTTCGGAGGATTCGCGTTCCGAATTAATCTCTCAAATATCCGAAATCGGAAAAGCCGCCTTTCCCTATGTAAGTGAAGCGTTTAGAAACAAGCAACTAACTGCTATACACGGTTCCGCCCTGCTTGAAGAACTCTACGATGAATCTTTAGCAGATGATCTTCTTGCTCTAACAGGGGACAAATATGATGCGGTAAGAGGTGCGGCAAAAAAGTTAGTCCTTTTGAAAGCAAATAGTAAAATTGTGAAAAAATTGATAGAAAATCTGGAAAGTCCGAATTCCTATCTCAAGATAAGTTCTACAGAACTGCTGTGTGAAATTAAAACCCAGTCATGTGTTTTAGACCTGGTCTCCCTTTTTAATAGGGGTGGGGCTGATGTCAAATTGAATGTTATTAACATCCTCGCTGCAACAGGCGGGGACATAGCTGTCAAGCTATTGATTAACGCGTTAAAATCCAAGGAATGGAGGATAAGGGTTCGTGCGGTTAAAAGTCTTGGTAAAATGAAAAGCAATAAAAGCGTAGAACCTTTGATGGAAATCCTGTCAGAAAAAGACCCGCAGATGAAAAAGAGCGCGCTCGACGCGCTTATGGAAATCGGTGATAAAAAAATAGCTCCATCTGTTCTTGTCCTTTTAAAAGATGAAGATTTAATGATTCGTCAGAAAGCAGTGGATTGCATTTATGAAATAGGCGATTCACAAGTTATTCCGCAGGTTTTAGAGCTTATGCAGGAAAAGGATGTCAATATTAGACGTTGCGCTATCGAAATAATTAATAAAATGAAAGATCCAAAAGCGGGAGAAGCCCTTGTCAAGGCGATGAAGGATTCTGACTGGTGGGTCAGGAATGTTGCTATGGAAGCCTTAGCGGAAATCAAGGGAGAAAATACCGTAAGTATTTTGATCGCAATGTTGAATGATTCGGATGAGAATATCCGGCGTTGTGCCGTAGAATTTTTTAACAGAGTTTCTGACCCATCCGCCGTAGAACCCCTCATTGGACTTTTGAATGACAAAGACTGGTGGGTAAGAGAAAAGACGGTAAGCGCGCTTGGAAGACTGAAAGACCCGAGAGCCATTAAGCCCCTGACCAAACTGATTAATGATGAAGAAATTAAATGGGTAATTCCGGGCGCATTAGCAAAAATTGGAGGTAAAGAGGTTATCGGGCCTATTGTTGAGTTTCTTGGTGATGATCAGAAAAGAGTCCGTATAGAAGCGATCAGGGCTTTAAGTGCATTAAAATTTAAAGAGGAGATTATACCGGAAATTAAGCATGCCCTGGAAGACCATAATGAAGAAGTTAGATCGGAAGCCACCAAGGCATTAAAAAATATTACGGGAAGGATTTTTGAGGCTAAAGATAATAAAACTCCGGAACAGCTTCAAGTAAAGAAAGTTTTTGGCGCGAACCATTCAGAAGGCAGCATACTGTCCGAAGCTATTGTTGTTGTTGACCTTTGTAATTCAACAAACATTGCCAATAAATATGGCGATGAATTTGCGCTCAACCTGACCAATATACTGACCGATGCCGTTAATCCAATTGCCAGGCGACAAAAAGTTCAGTTCATGAAAAGTACCGGAGATGGATTTTTAGTCACATTTCCAAAGATCAAAAACGCCGTCCAGTTTGCAGCGGACCTTAAAAACAAAATCGGGAAATACAATGAAACGGTTGAAGAATCAAAAAGGATAGATCTCCGATTTGCCATTAATTGTGGTGAGACTAGGATTGATGCAAAAGGAGACAGGCTTGGTGTCGCCACAAACATGACTTTTAGGGTGGAGGGTGTTAAGGCGGAAAACCTTATCGAAGTTGAAGATGGTATTAAAAAAGAGGAA
>Ga0066867_10001787_pt1 | contig 10630 bp, 9 predicted proteins | sample ETN01SmetaG_4_FD_65606 | JGI IMG/M metagenome (GOLD analysis project Ga0066867, IMG submission 65606) | Marine microbial and viral communities from oxygen minimum zone, Eastern Pacific Ocean - ETNP2014F12-01SV261 | ecosystem: Environmental > Aquatic > Marine > Oceanic ... | reverse complement strand
ACAAATGCGGGATTAAATTGATTGATCACATCATCGCTCACTTCAAAACAACAGGATTTGATGGATGGACCAATTAGTACTTCAAACTCATTTGTTGAATGGCCTTGGTCCATCAGTAATTTGGATGACTTCCACAGTATGCCATTTACCAATCCTCGCCAACCCGCATGGACAAGCCCGAAAACCACTTCAGATTTATGAACAAAGTAAATGGGTAAGCAATCGGCAACCTGCACCGAGCAGATCAAATCGGGATTTGCTGAAAAAACTCCATCCAGGTTATTCACTCTCCCCGCTGCCCTGATAACGGATACATTGGTGGAATGGATCTGCTGCGGTATGATCAGCCTGGATGGATTCAATCCTGTTACACTGGCAAATTGCTGCTGATCCTTTTTCCCATCAAGGAGCAAAGATGAATGAGAAAAAACAGCTTTTAACCTTTCATTCCGGAAAATAGGGGAATAATCAGACCAGTGCTGTGCAGACATTAAGGTATGGTGACCTGCAGTGAATCGCCGTTATATATGCCCACAGAACGGATAGAGTTGTGTTTGTATTCCAACACTTGGGCTGACTGGTTGCTGTTTTTATTTTTTCCGCCGAACTGGATAGAGGTTGTACGGCCATCAAAAGAAATCTGTTTTTTCAGGTTTTGATAAAAGGATCGACGGGTGCCGCTGGATCTGGAACTGATAAGATTAATGAAATCACCATGGTCAAAGCCAAGGGCATAATAATTGCTGAATTGCAGTTTTTCATTCATCACCATGGAAGAACGAACATCACTAATAATGCGCATGCCCTGCACATGAGGGCCAATCACGTCCTGGTTTAGGACATCCATATCCAGCCAGTTTTCATTACCAATGATGACTGTCTCTAAATTGTACAATGGAACCTGTGTGCCCACATAGGTGAGTTCGCCAGCACGTAGAGGCAGATATAACGCCTGGATAGTTTTTAAAAATATTTTGGCCGAGTCCCGTTTACTCATGATTTCGGCCCCATCCTCATCTGGTAAATCAAAAAAATCATCCACATCCACGTCAAATAGTCCTTCCAGGCTGTCAATAGCCATATCCATCACATTTTCTGAGGTTTTTTCCCCCGGTACCAGGGCCCAGGCTGTACGCCGGATGGATTTAAACTGCCGCGCTATATTTTCCGGTTTTTCATGATACCATTCCAGGGCAACAGGTTCGATGCCCAACTGGTTTAATTCGCTGATAAAATATTTAGTCATCTGCAAAGAATGTCCATCTCCAGGTGATAATATGGCAATCTGCTCCAGATCCATTTCCTGCACCAGTAACTGGGCGGTCCGCTGGGCAATGGTTCTGTCTGTGGGAGAAAGAAAAAAAACATTATCAGCCAGGTCAGCCAAACCGGTCAATTCAGTTTTTGGAATCAATATCGGGAGCGATGACGTGGTTCCAGAAGCAATGAGTATCTGAGAATCCGCAAAAGGGCCTAATATGCCGGTTATTCTGCGGTTCAAAGCGATTTTTCTAAGGATCTCAAATGCTTTTACATTGCTGCTTTCTGTATCAAATACAATAAAGCGGACTGCAATCTGATCCAGATTCTCATCTAAAAATTCCGAAAGGCCTACCAGATACGACACACTTTTACCCGCATCGGTACCCGTAATGGGCAAAACAACAGCAATCGTACTCTGATTAAAAAATTTTCTATTCACGGCCTGCGATAAAGACTCGAAAAAAGCCTGGAATCCCTGGGGAAACTCACTGGACATTCTACCACTCAGTACCAGCTCCAAATCATAGCGGTTACCGTTTTTCCATGCTGCGTATGCTCTGGTCAGATTCAGAATAGCCCGGTTTGGTTTGTCTTGTTCCTGGAAAAGCAACCCTTCCAGCCGATGGGGATCTATATCATTGGCAATGCAATTCAGGAGGCGTTCATCGATTTCTTGCAATCGGATCGAATCTACAGCCAGAGTACGGATACGGAGATAACGCTCAAATGCAGATGTAACCTGTCCCTGCACAAGCAATATATCACCCATAAGAATCTGGGCATGGTTTTCATAAGGACTGTCAGGATAACTGGTTAAGTATGATTTACAAGTCCGAAATGCCTGTTTCCACTCACCCTGGTGGTATTGCGATTTGGCCAGCATGAGCTGAGCTGCGGGGTCTGCGTAATCTTTGTCCTGAGTCAGGATGGCATGGAAATAATCTTCTGCAAGTCCAAAACGGGCTTGATTGTATTGTTCCAGGGCCTGTTGGAAATGCACCCGGTATCCCAAGGAATCCAGGGTAATATTTGCGTCCAGAGACTGACAAATAAGCGGTAGAAAGACAGCCAGAACTTTTTGAAAAGAGCGCAAAGGCAATTCCTTTTGTTGTTTATGCCTCGTCCCAGATTTTATCCAGTAATCTTCCCTCCAGCTCTAGTGTATAACCTCTTTCTGAAAGCAGATCAGATTGAAGTATACCATGCCTTTCACCAACAGCAATTATTTTTTTCACCAGGGACTGTTCATCTTTACATTTGGTTATTCTGTAAAACGATGTTATGAATTTCCCATTATCCGCATCCGTAATGTTTTCATGGTTCGCCTTCAATTCTTTGGTTTTTAGGAAAGCTGATAAAAAATTCTCTTCATAATTATCAGCCCATTTTTTGACCCCGGACATTTCTTTCAGTGTGCCGTTATCATTTAGAATGGTGATCAATTCATTCACAGCATACACCCAGGCATAGTCCACCAGAAAATCCCGGCATGTTTTGAGCTGGAAATTGGAATACTCTGCCTGAACCCAATTTTCTTCAGCCAGGACATATACAATCTTTTTCATGATCATTTTTTGCTTTGCAATATTTCTAAAATTTTCTTTATCAATGATCAGGTCTGAGATATGTTCTCTAAACTGCTTATTGTTAAACTTTTTTGACATCAATTTTTCCTAAGCATTTATCATTTATGTTACCACACTAAACGGGTAAAATACATAATCAATTCCTGAAACTCCACAATAAAACCCCATTACATTATAAAAAATTAACTGTTTAAACAGAAAATGGTTTCAAATTCGATTAACCGTGATTTCCTACCGGGTTAATAGTATAAAAATCTATATACGGTTTTCGCCACCAAAAAGTCCTGGCTTGAATCCCGGCCCGTGTCAATCAGGAATTTTACGGCTTCGGCCAGATTATTAAGGTCATCGTAAAAATAATATGTTCGAAACAATTTATCATTCATTTCCACAAGCTTGCCATCTCCGCCATAGGTAAAATTATTTTTTATTTCCCTATATTCACCCGTATCACGGACAAATTCCACATTGGTTTCAACTTCCTTTTTGCCATTTGGACCATAAAAGTATTTTACTGATTTTAATTTCACTCCGTCCTGTCCGTAGCGGCTATGCTCAACCAATTTTCCGGACAGGTCGTAATCGTTGAGCTCTTTGCCAACAATATTTCCGCCGGGTTCCTGGACAATTTGTTCAATTACATTGCCCTTTTCATTGTACCGCAGGATTTTTTTTTCAATCAGGTAATGCTGATCATTGTAAATCAGTATTTTTACTGTCTGGCCTTGTTCGTTTGTTTCGTATTCGTATTTCCGGTAGGTGCGGCTTTCCAAAAAGCCCCTGGGGTTGTAATAACTGTATGATACTTCTACCCTGGCACCACTGGTATCATAATGAACGACCTGGCTGGATAACAGCACCATTATGCTTTGTCCCGCAGTTTCTCCGGCTATATATTCATTGATTTCCCGGGACATGATCCCTTTTAAAGGAATTTGTCGTACAGTGTCAGCCGTTTTATCCGCTTCCAGTTCTTCCAGTTCCAGGTTTTCCCGGAAACTGTTCCGCTCGGACCATTCCAACCATTCGCCCTGTTTCCTGCCATCCTTGATCATTCCCAAGGGAATGCTGAGGTCATTGTCCTTCTGATACACAAAACCGCTGACTTTTTCCTTACTGAAATTCTTGTAGAAGAGACCGTCCACTTCTACAATATCCTTAATGTTGTGTTTTTCCGTCTGGGAGAAGGCCAGTGAGAAAAGCAAAATGATCATCAGCCAGGTTTGTTTCATTTTATAAAGTCTGGATATCAATGTATTATAGGTTCACTCTTCAATGAGCAGGCCTTTTTCAAAGATTCTCTCCCGGATTTTATGGCCCTTTTCATCCCAGGTGTAGCTGATACCGCTGCCATCATAAAATTTTCCTGTTTCCAGACGCTGGCCGCTCTTGTACCAGCGTTTGGACAATCCATCCAATTGTCCATTGCGGTAGTGCTGTTCGGACTTTTTCTGCCCATTATTATACCATTCCGTGATCCGTCCATTTTTCACACTGACATTGCTCAGAGCGTCTGCAATAAAATTTCCCTGGTAGCGCAGTTCTCCTTTTTCATTCCAATGGTGAACCAGACCATGGATTAGATCACTCACATAGGTTTTTTCGCTTTCTTTATTGCCATTCTCATACCATGTGATCCATGATCCGTTCTTTTTCCCTTTCTTAAAGCTGTGCTCCAGTTTTTTCTGGCCGCTGCGGTACCATTCCGTTACCATTTTCACCTCACCAGCTTTATCGAATGTTTTTGAGCGGAATTTATTGCCATTACCATGGAAATCCACTTCCTTGACCTTGTGATGGCTGTTTTCTGTGATCTCCAAATACACCACCCGGTCCAGGACACCCTGTTCACTGCGTATCACCTCCTGAATGATATCCTGCCCCCACACAGCCAAAATCGGGATGAAAAATAAACTATATAAATACTGCCGTTTCATTGTCTGTAAGTATGTTTCCAGAAATTAAGAATTATTTCAGCAAAACCCCAGAGCAGCAGATTATTGCCTTATACTTAAGGTACTAGGGGGTTAGAAACCTGAAAGCACAGATTGTGCTAATATTACTGAAACTCCAACCCTTATGATTGCTTATATAAAAATTTTACATTGAACTATTTTTTATCAACTTTCCATTCCGGTAGTTTCTCTCATATTCTATACTGCCATCCTCATTCCAAGCTGTCCATTTTCCGTGGGGCACGCCCTTTTTCCATTTCTTTTCACTGGCTTTCTTTCCATCTAAATACCATTCTGTATCCAATCCGTATTTTTTCCCGTTCTGATAGGTTACTTTCATCTTTTCTTTATTATTATCGTACCAGGTAGTAAACAAACCTGCCTCTTTTCCATTCTCAAATGTACCTTCTGATTTTTTATTTCCATTGGAGTACCATTCACTTTGCAGGCCATGTTTTTTATTACTTTTGTAGCTTCTCAGTGATTTCGACTTCCCATCTTCGAAATATTCCCACTCTGTTTTATCCAATATTTTTCCACTTCCAAAGTTTGCTTCAAATGTTTTATTTCCATCTTCATTCCAAATTGTTAATAAACCATCTTCCTTTCCTGCTTTATAGGTACCCTCAGATGCTTTTTTCCCATTCTTGTACCATTCAATATTTAATCCGTCTTTTTTTCCATTTTTATAGATCCTTTCGGATTTGTTCTGCCCGTTCTTGTAATATTGCCATGAATGAACTTCATTTAACTCACCGTTTTTGTATGTATTTTCTGAATTTTTCTTTCCATTTTCATACCAGGTAGTATGCAGGCCATCTTGTTTTCCATCCTTATAACTTCCTTCCTGCATGATCTGTTTATTCTCATACCAAGAAGTCCATTTCCCAACCCACAGATCATCCTGATATTTGCCTTCTAGTTTCTTATGACCATTTGCGTGCCAATCCGTGAATAATCCATCCTTTTTCCCATTCTTGTAAGTACCTCTAAACATACTGCCATCATTTTCATACCAAACATTCCAGGACCCATGTTTTAACCCATCCTTATAGTTTTCTTCCTCATATTTCTGACCATTCTCATACCATTCTGTGTGCAAGCCCTGTTTTATCCCTTCTGTAAAGTTCCTTTCTGTCTTTTTCTGCTTATTGGGGTGATATTCCCACAATTGATTATTAATTAATTGTCCGTCTACATATGTGCCTTCTGATTTTTTCAGCCCGTTTTCATACCAGGTCGTGAACAGTCCATATTCCTTTCCTTCCTCATAGTTCCCCTTTGATTTCTTCGCGCCGCTGTCGTAACGATGAATGATTTCGCCATTCCATATTTGCCCATTTCTTGTTTCCTTTTGGATATTTCCATCCTGGGCATAGTAGATAATGATATCCTCATTGATGCCAGTTGTATATAATTCTCCGGTAGAATAATATTGAAACGTTTTCTTGTACAGAAGCTGGCTTGAAGAAAATAATTTTTCTTCAATTAACTCTCCTCTTGAATCCCACATATGCCATAACCCATCTTCTCTATCAGCGGAATACAGGCCCCTTGACTGTGGTTTCCCATCTTCATGCCAACTGATGTATACGCCATTCCGTTCACCATCCTTATACATTTGTTCTGATTTTTTCGTCCCATTTTCATACCAGGTTGTAAATAATCCATTTTTCTTCCCATCCGTGTAAATCACCTCTGTTTTTTTATTTTCATTCTCAAAATATTCCCATTCGGTATTTTCCAGCAATTTTCCATCACTATATGCACTATCAGATTTCTGAAGGCCATTCTCGTACCATACAGTAAGCAACCCGGTTAATTTCCCCGCTTTATAAACTCCTTCTGTTTTCTTTTGCCCATTTTGATACCACGATATATATTCACCAGATTTTTGGTTATTTTTATAGGACTCAATAAACTTTTTTACACCGGTATCATAAAACCCTTGACGGGCAGTAAGTTCTTCATTGATGTCTTTACCTTCGAAACTGAGAACCAATTTTTTCAATCCATTGTCATGCCTTTCAATAACAATTTCATGTATTTCAGGCTTTTGCGCATAAGAGATAGACCAAAAAAACAAGATTAGGATTTTGACTAAAGAATTTTTCAAAATGGATGGTTCCTTTGTATTATTTTGGAATATAGTATGAGATATTATTAAACTATTTAGAAACTATAACTACGGCACCACTACTCAATTACAAATTTTTAATGCTTATCAATATTTCAATTTCAGTCGCCAATCACATACACCTTTATCACAATTGAAAAGAAGAGCAGTTGCACGATCAGATGGTCTTTCATTTATTCTTCTTTTTTCTTCAATTTCTCTGTTAACTCATTCACCTTCGACAATTTTTCCCATTTATCCCCTTCAACCATACTCAATATCATATTTTTAATGAAATCTTTGTATTCAGGATCTCTGCCTGCACACAGTTTATCGATCAACTGTTCTAATTCTTTTTCTTTCTTTGTCATTAAAGTATCTTGTAGTTACAATTTACGTACAATCACTCTATAAAATACAAAACCCCCACGATGGGGTTGATATAAAAAGGCTCTACGAATGGAACCAACTGTTGAAATATGGGATGAGGGAAGGAAGGAGTGGGTTATAAGTAAGAGTTGATTATTTCTTCACAGAACCATCTTTGTTCCATTCTTTTTTAGAAATTAATTCATCATCCTTGATAGTTCCTTCATACATCTTCTGTCCATTTTCATACCATTCAGTACCTAATCCATCTTCTTTCCCATCCTTGTAAGTTCCTTCAAAACTCTTCTGTCCATTTTCATACCATTCAGTAAATAAGCCATCTTCTTTCCCATCCTTCCAAGTCCCTTCTTCTTCTTTCTGTCCATTTTCATACCATTTAGTAACTAATCCATCTGGTTTTCCATCCTTGTATGTTCCTCTAAAATTCTTCTGTCCATTTTCATACCATTTAGTAACTAATCCATCTTCTTTATCATCCTTGTAAGTTCCTTCTCCCCTCTTCTTTCCATTTTCATACCAATCAGTATTTAATCCATCTAGTTTCCCATTCTTGTAATTATAGTCATATATCTTTTTCCCAGTACTATGAAAATAAGACTTCCATCTACCTTCTCTTTTCCCATTACGTATATTACCTATATAAACTATTTTAGGATTACTTTCTTCACCAAAATAACCATACACCTTACCCGTAATAGGTTTATCGCTAAACTTTACAGTATATAACCCATTATCCATTTTTATGAGGTCATTAGAATTGTATTCTTTTTGACAAAACCCAACTGAAAGAATTAGTAGTGATATTATTAAATAGTTTTTCATCTCAGACAAAATTTACATACAATCACTCGATAAAATAAAAAAACCCCACGGATTAGGTGGGGTTGGAATGGGTTAGGTGGTTTTTATTTAATCACAATTAGAGTTGTCTTGGTTTCCCACATACTCTTCAACACAAGATGGATATGGAGGACAGAGTTGGTTGTTGGTAATATTGAAATAAGAAGAATTACTCCAATCAATATTCAAATCACAGATACTCTCTGGTATTACTCCTGTGAGTTGATTATCATTCAAGATCAAATTAATCAGATTGGTCAGATTTCCTATCCCATGTGGTATCCCTCCCGTGAGTTGATTATTTTCTAAACTTAACTCAGTTAGATTAGTCAAATTACTTATTTCTAGAGGGATTGATCCTATGAGTTGATTATTGTATAAAAACAATCGATTCAGATTGGTCAGATTACCTATCTCAGGTGGAATTGATCCTATGATTTGATTATCCCGTAAATTCAAATAAGTTAGATTGGTTAAATTCCCAATTTCAGATGGTATCATTCTCGTGAGTTGATTACCATATAAAATCAAACGAGTCAGGTTGGTTAGATTCCCAATCTCTGGTGGTATTTCTCTCGTAAATTGATTATTACCTAAATGCAAACCAGTTAGATTTTTCAGATTCCTTATCTCTGATGGTATTTCTCCTGTGATTTGATTATTGTTTAATCCCAAATAACTCAAATTGGTCAGATTTCCTATCTCTGATGGAATAGGACCTGTTAGTTGATTCCAAACTAAATTCAAATAAGTCAGATTGATCAATTTCCCTATCTCTGATGGTATTCCTGTTAGTTGATTACTACCAAAACTCAAATAAGTCAAATTGGTCAGATTTCCTATCTCTGATGGTATCTCTCCCGTAAGTTGATTACCACCTAAATTCAAATAAGTTAGATTGGTCAAATTCCCTATCTCTGATGGTATCGAACCTGTAAGTTGAATATCGAGTAGATATAACGTATCAGTATCTTCTACTGAGTAGGTTACATCCCATAAGGTTACTTCAGTTGGAGTTGTATCTAATACTTCTTCTTGTTGTTCTTTTTGTTCTTCTTCACAAGTAATAAATACAAAAAATAATAAAGGGAATAATAGATACAGTTTTTTCATCACAGACGAAATTTACATATAATCAGTCCATATAATAAAAAACCCCACGATGGGTGGGGTTTATATAATTTGATCAATCACCCATCAATACTCACTCAACAGTGACACTTTAAATAACAGAGGGTGGGGAAACTATCTTCCCTTTCTTGTTTTTGAACACATAGTAACTACCCATCATTTTAATCCTACCCAATATTACAGAAAATATCAAGATAGAAAAGTAATACAGGATAAAGTATGGGAACTACATAATAAAGGATGGGGATACACAAAGATACATCACTATTTAGTGGATAATAATTATGAGGTTGGTAAAAGTAGGACTGTTGTAGATAGTATGATTAAGAAACGAATTAAAAAAGAACGAATACTTAACCAACCTATAATAATAGATAGGTTTGTTGATTTCAGAATGAAGGTTTTAAGGAATTGAATAAAAAACCCCACGAAAGTATGGTTGATATAAAAAAGGTTCTACCCATTACAGATAGAACCTCTTAATTATATGATATTATTTACTATCTATTCTTTTGTGAAATTATAAGTCATAACATATTCCCACATATCATCTGTTTCAGGTTCAGTTATAGTCATCACTAAATTATTTCCTGTAAGTGTAAAATCCCATATTTCAGTATCACCATCACTTGGGATAAGTGTTAGTTTATTTCCAGTATCACTCCAAGTTCCACCTTCACTACCATCATTACCATCTATTTTCCCTTGTAAAGAATACACACCATCATCACCTAATATGAATACCAAATAAGTATTAGTACCATCGTGGTTGTGTGTAAAAGTTGAGACAGGTGTGGTTTGTATTTCGACAGATGTACTAGTCAAATTATAAACACCTATTAATGGGTTTACTGGGTCTGTTTCTTTTTCATCTTCACAACCAATAGTGAATAGGATTGATAACGTTAATAATGAGTATAGTAATTTTTTCATCAAAACCTCCAAAGGTTAATCAAATTTAGGGTAGTTGGTAAAAAATAACCTGAATTAAAATAAAACAATTATTAGGGGTTCTAAAAAGTTACCCCACAATCAGAAAACGTAAGGGAAGGTGATTGTGGGGTTTTTAGGTAGGGTAGGTATATGTCTTATTTTTGTCTATATATACTTGGAGGTCGACAATTACCTACGATGTTTTTCTATAAATTCGTACAAATCCTTATGTGTACAGAACACCCTACCTTTAACTTTTATAGTTGGTAGTCCATACTTAGTCACCCAATCGTGAAAGGTTGAAGATGGAACACCGAACTGTACTATAATTCTTTTTCTTGGTATTAAGGTTACTGATGGGTGGGTATGTGTACTACCGAATTGGTTAGTATCTAATTTCTGTAATCCTAAAGATA
>Ga0066867_10001785_pt1 | contig 10634 bp, 13 predicted proteins | sample ETN01SmetaG_4_FD_65606 | JGI IMG/M metagenome (GOLD analysis project Ga0066867, IMG submission 65606) | Marine microbial and viral communities from oxygen minimum zone, Eastern Pacific Ocean - ETNP2014F12-01SV261 | ecosystem: Environmental > Aquatic > Marine > Oceanic ... | reverse complement strand
CACAAGGTAGCGAATCGTAGGAGTGTGACCGTGTTACCCCCGAATCACCCTTCTCCTACCTTCTCTCAGGATTTTCTCCCCCCTTTTGGTTTAAAGGGACAACCAAAAAAACCCGTGTATTGAATTCACTATAGCGAGGAATTTAAGCAGCAAGAGAGGAGCTTTTTGAGCTGAATATCCCCAGAGAGGTTATAGAAAGGGTGATTCAGTAGTCACACAAAGTAAGACTCATGATGCAGCAGGTGATCACGGCGATTAAGGACGTAACACATAAACCTGATCAGCACACTCAGGCATAAAAAAGCAGCCCCTAACAGGAGCCGCAAAGTGTGTCTCACTGAGACTGTCTAAGACTGAGTCAGTCTGGACACTTCCAAACCCGTGATTGACGTGCGCCGACAGCTCGTCTGATCGTCTTGCGCTCGTAGCCAAGACTCTTGAGAACGTCGGTGATCGAGTTGTTCATTAGTTGTTGCTTACCAACATCGAGGTTCAGCCAGGCATAGCAATCAGACAAGGTCACGTAACCCCATTGGCCAGTAGGTGATGAGGCGTCATGGTGATAGCCAGAACGACGACCCTGGTCCAGCAATCTGATGAGAGCTCCCTCGATGGCATTCTCCTTGGCGAATGAAGAGACGTAGTCAGCGATCTCGCTGATCTCCCAGCTTGAGAATGTATGGACGGGATCATCGAGATAAGCCTTGCAAGCTGCTGACCAGATGGAATCCCTATCTTTTTTGAGTCGATCTAAATCGATGATCTTGAGATTGGGATCCTGCTTACTGGGGACGACGCCTTGGCAGATGATTGGCATGAACCGTCTGTTACCTGTTGGGTCGGTTAAGAAATCGGCGTTGTTAGTGGCGCCGGCCATCACAAATGATCTTGGGAAAGATTTTTCGTTTTCATATTTGCGAGCAGATCTATCGACTGCAACGCTTAGCAGGTTCTTGAGCGACTCCTTGTGCTTCCTAGCGAAGTATCTTTCCGCCTCATCAAGGACAACGATCCAGCCTGCATGTAATGCATGAGGACGATCTTTGATGTACTCGATGCCTTGCTGAACAGTTGAAACCCATGGGTAGGAGCCAGGGCTATTGGGGTCAGGTGGTGTGAGGTATTGGAAGAAGGTTGACTTACCGCTGTTCTGTCCGCCAATCAGGATCGGCATCCAGTCATGGACGCAGCCTGGAGTTCTAATTCGCGCCACAGCACCGATAAGAAAACGCTTCAAGATGAGATCAGCGAGCCGTCCACCGTTTGGCATCGTTGGATTTTGAACTTCCTCGGTCGAGGTGCCGAGTAGCTCAGTAGCTAGCCGGTCAAAATAAGGACATGGCTCGACCTTGTTGGCCACGCGGTCGAAATACTCTGTGACCGGATTGAATTTATTCTCATAGCCAAGCACCTGAGCTGTGTCATAGGTGGCCGTCTTGGAATAGATCTTGCCAGCACCTCTTGAGATGCGGATGTAAGCAGTGGAGACATCATGGATCGGTTGAGCGTTGTCGCCGTAGACAAGCTCTTGAGTCATCTCGTTCTGCTTGAGCTTCGGGTAAAGACGTTGCAGACGCTGCTTGATCGTTTCGATTTCATCTTCATTGTTGCCAGATCTTCTTTGAGGGGGAGCTTCGGAATTATCGACATCGCTAGGCGTGTCGAACATATCGGCTTCAATGAACTCGGGATCAACTTCTTCTTCTTCGCCTTCCTCGATGGGCTCGATCTCTGGTGGAGCCACAGTGGCGATACTTGTCCAGGGTTTGTCTGGGCTGAAACAACTTTGGGTGTATTCGATTGGTTCATATATCAGTGATGGCTCATTCGGATCGCCAAGGAAATCCTCATGGTCATAGCCAGCGACTCCTAGGCCAAACATTCCCAATGATCTACTGCCGGTGTCATCGCGCAACTCCTCGGGCAACGACTTGCGCCAGTCGCCGTCATCTTCAGAAGCCAGGTAAAACAGTGTGCCCAGAGTGCTGCCATTAAATCCATGGAAGAATTTTTCATTGCCAACGCGGCTTGAGTTGCCTCCGCTGCCATGGTGGCCACGGCTTGCCCAGTCGCTCCAAGCCGGGAAGAGGCGATCACCACCAGCGGCACATGCAGCAGTAATGCGAACGAATCGATCACGATCCCCCTCTGTTGTTGGTTCGAGGACGGACTCCAATACATAGATGGCCGTCTCCAAAGTGTTTTCATCGCAGTGATCGCTGCTGGAATCAGGCCGCATCCGTGCTGCCGCTGCCTCTTTGTGGGCATCTTCAATAATGTCTTGCGATAGAAATGCCTTTGGCTGCCATAGCGGTGAGCTGGCTTTGTCATTGCCGTAATACAAACGGCATGCATCGGTACAGGATTTATCGCCACCAAGCGCTCGTGAAAGAAGGGTGGTGACAGCTTTATATAGAGCAGGATCTGTCATCGTTTCGGCTAGCTGGAAAATCACCCGGAATCGATGTCCCCCTGGTTGGTGACTCGCAGTTGTGTATGCCCAGGCAGCCGAGGCAGCAAGAGGATGCTTCAGGAATTGATCAACTGACAAGCCGCTGTCGATGTCAACGCACGCCAGATCAGACGACTCGAACGCCGCGCTGCTTCGATGGGGGCTGAGCATTGCCGCAGCAATGAATGCTCCTCCAGCTTCAACATGTTTCTTGAGGTCATTGAGATCTCCTTTCTGTCGCTGCCAACCCTCGGCAAAGCTGGTCTCCCAATGAAGGGGCTTGTTGCGAATAGACGGATGAGTGCTGAAGCTGATCATCAAAGCTAATGTTGTGGGCACACATACAGTGTGCCAGGGGTGTACACCCCTACGTCACAGCACTGTGATTCCAAGGCATCTCAGCGACTCTTGAGCACTCTCGCTCATTAAGCATGTGTTATGCGTGGCCATTTGGACTTCCATTCTCGTGGTCCATGCCCTATGGTTTTGGTACATAGCGAACATGCAGTGCCTACCAAGAGGACTAGCAAATCCAATTCAAATGGCAGCCGCAAGAGAGTGCAGGCGCTAAGAACGCCCGTGGAGAGATTCATTAATGTGTTGACCACTGCTTTAGTCGTCAACAAGATGTCGCAGAGGGAGCTGTCCGAACGAATAGGTGTGACCATCGGCACCCTCACAAAATATCTCCGGGGCGAGGTAGGGCCAACGAATTGCAAGGCACATATTCAAGAGAAATTGGCTGAACTTCGTGGGGTGTCACTCGATTCTCTTTTGAACTACTACAGGACTGGTGAATTCGATGATGATCAAGCCATACTCAAGAAAGACGCGGTGATTGCCTGGTTGAAATCCAATGCTGGACAGGAGGATTTGCTGGAGTTATTAGAAGCTGCCACTACTGTTCAGAAGCGAATGATCGATGAACAGTTTGAAAGCTTGAGGAGCCGTAAAAACATTCAGCCTGCGAAATGGGATGACGCAAGATCAGCAGCTTATGGGCAGGCACTGCGCGAGACATTTGAGGATCTTTCCATTCGGAAAGGATTGTCTGAATGGGACGCCTGGGCGGACTTCAGGACAATGAAAGAGCTGGCAGACAAGCCGCAAGATTTTATGCAGTCACTTCAGTCGATCCTTTCTGGTAAGTCCGAACTCAAAGGTGAGCAGATGACGTATACCATGAATCTCTACGGTGATTGCCCAGGGCGGATTGCGATGGAGGAGTGGGCCACAACTTCATTACCTGAGCTGAAGCAGCTTTGCCACGCCTCTGCTGCGTAGGACTATCTACCAGGGCTATGGAATGAGAACTCCATCAGCGCAACATTTAGGAACTGCTTGATGGCCAGGAGTCGGTTGCGTTCATCTTCTGGTCTGCCTGGGTAGTTCTGCCAATGATCTAAATGGAAATTGACCGTCTCGAATAGTTGGCGCACTTCGGATCTTCCTAGTGTTATGACGATGGCCGCCCTATCTTCTGGTGAATCTGATCTCTCAGCTAGCAATCTTTTCAGCCTCTTCTTCTTTTAACTCACGATACTTCCTTACGCGCTGCAGCCAGCGTGTGCGGAACCGGCCAAGTTCATCGCCATGTAGATAAAAGGATTGGTCGATCTCTGGTGTGGAGACAATGATCTGGGCGGTATCAACATGCAGGCCAAGTGTTTCTTCCACGGCCAAAGCATATGCTGCAAGCTGCAATCCACACTTATTTAATTTGGACCAGCCTGTGAAGTTGGCCCTGTTGTTCTCTTTTGGAAAGTAGCGGCAGTAGGGGCTATTGCTTGTTTTGAAATCTCCTAGAACTACTACGCCGTTACGCATGCCAACGATGTCAGGGCAACCGCAGAATCCATACTCATGAGACCAGACTCTGCTGATGCCATCCTCTCCTACGCAGTGTTGCCATTCATCTCGCAGGGGTTTTTCACTCCACAGGAATGAATCAAACCGATCTAAATGTTGGGGTAGTCCTTCCCAGAACGGTAGGTATTCCTTTGGGACTTCAGGTGGTAGCCCGCGAATGTATCGTTCGCAGGCATTATGAATAGCAGTACCCCTAGCCGCTGCTTTCTCTAGCCCGCCGGGGTTTTTCTTCTGCCAATTAGAGAGAATCTTTTTCGAGTGAGCGCTTGAAGTCTTGCCGAGGATTGTCGTGACTGATGGATATGCTTTGTCTGCTTTATCAGTGCGGTAATGCCTCTCTCCATTGACCTCAAATCGGGTAGGAGCTGGCATACGTTTAGCTGCTTATCAACTAGAACGTAACCAATTGATACACGACGAGTGCTCAGTCGTGCAAATGCAGAAGATTAAGCAGTCTTTTTAGGTGGGCGCGGATGAATCCATCCAGGGTCTGGCCTGCCTTGAGCGATGGCTAATGCTCGACGGTAAAAGGCACTATCTGTTTTTCCTGCATCCTCAAGCGCGATAAGGGATTCAATCCACTTACGCCGAGTCCGGTTGTTCATTTCCTGATTGTTCATCTTTTTTCCAGGGATCTTTTAGTAGTTCGGTAAGACTGCTCACGATATCTTTGCCTTCTTGTTCACTGCGATATGCACCTAATTCTTCTAATAGTTGTCGAGAAAGAACGGTGCCGCCTTTCATAATCTCCTCGAAGCCGAGGTCATCTTTCATTAATTTCTGTGCAACCACTGGGGCTAGGACTGATAGGTAAGCGCTAGTGAATGCGTCGGGCAAGTAGCCGTTGAAGCTGGCACCGCCAGAAGTAAAACCGTTTAGTAAATAAAGTAGTTCTGAGTTCTGAGCTATTAGTCGTTGAAGAAGCTCATTCGTCAGACCTTGTTGTACATTAATCGATGTCAGCGCACCCATTAGCATTTGGGTGATCTGATCTTGATTTAGCTGCGGCTGATTGGTCGTCGAGTCCATGGATAATTTTTGATTGGTCGAAGTTTCTCACCAACATCAAAGCCGCACGCTGGACTGGATTGATATCTTTCCAGAGCAGAGCAACATTGTCATATCCATGAGTTTGCATCAGATTGCGTACATCATCTCTAGTGCTGGCGGCCTCCAATGCATCAAGGATGTGAGTGTTATCAGAGGGTGATGAGAAGTCCTGGTGGTGAGGTTTCTTCAATGTAGTCATAAGAGCGAATGAATCTTTTCTCAGCGAGGTTGTCGAGGGCTCTTAGCTCTAGTCCTGTGGGCTCGTTGTCGAAGGGGAGGAACTTAAAAGCTCCATCAAACAATCGCGGCGCATTTACTATTTCCTGCTTGAGCTTGCGCTTGGCATTGTCAATCACGGCACTCTTTGAACGCATGATTGGGGTTGGATATGAGAGCGCATATGTGTCTGGCATGATGCAATTGCATGAGAGTTGTGCTGTATAAATGAACTAGGTTATTTCACCTAGCGATCCTTAGAAGTCTTAGGTTGTTTGACCTCTTATGGGATTTGTCTTGCACTTTGAAAAGCTAGAGCCTGGTGCCACCTTGAAGTGTTCACCCTGCACAAAAGTGGATAAAAAATAGTATGTGTCTTGCATGAAATTACAGGAGCGAAGAAGTTAATAGGTCAGTAACACATAATTATTATGGCTTGGACACACCTCACCATCCTTCTTCTGGCATTGCGCCGGTCAATTCCTTATCGGCCCCAAGCTCGTCTCTTGCAGTGGGTGGCAGTCCCTTAAGTTTTGCATCTGCTGGCTTGCCATCGAATGGTTCGGCGCCATCGAAGAGGGCAGGAGTCCACACTGTGTCTTGTGTTGGCTTCCATAGCTTGAGTGCAGCAGCGCCTGGTGCCTTGAAGATGGTGTCGACTGCATAGGAAGTGGCATTCCCCTTCACTACTTTGGTAATAGTGAATTCCAGATTGAGGATCTGGTCTGGCGTGAGGTGAGTGTCGTCCTTGGCCAGCGCTCTTTCGATGGCTTCTTTGATCGTCGCCTTGTCGATGATGGCCACAACGATCTTTTTCCTCTCCTTGCAGATGGCGGTGAACGCTAGGAAGGGCTTGGGATAGTCCTTGTCTTCAAACGGGACGGTCTTTCCTTCCTTGTTCTTGCCGGTCTTACCAGGGCCGTGCTCCCATTTATAAGAGATCTGATCTATGTAGTCCTTCTCTTTGGGCTTGGTTGCTGACCTGATGACCTCTTTCTCTAGGGTGAAATACTGGAAGCCTTGGATCCAATGGCCGGAGCTGAAGTGGCCGCAGGGCCTGAGCGTGATCGATTCGTTGGGGCCTAGTTGGCTGGCATAGAACTGCCTGTCATCATCGATTGGCTTTTTTTCCTTGCCTTTGTCGCCGGCATATACATAGTCAGTTGGGAATTCAATAGCCATGGTTAACTCCAGTCGGGGGGCATGTGATCTGATTCGCCAGTGAAGGCGCTGTGGTCGTATCCAGAAGCGGTGGTCCCCGCAGCTGGATCATTAGTCGCTTTGGATCCTTGGTGGACTTTTAGTTTTCGGCATTTGATTTCGACGTAGCCTTCGCCCTTGGCCGAGGTGAGCTGCGTCAACATTCCATTGACTTCGACGAGAGAGCCCTTAGGCACGTCGATCAGCCGCTGCATGGAATAGCCGTAGCCTCGAACTTTGAACCAGTCGGTTAGTTGTTCTGGCTTCTCTTGGCCGTCTTTCTTGATGTAGCGATTGACGGCAACAGATCGAGAGGCGGACTTGCCTGACTCGGTCGACTTGGCTTTACCGCTGAGTCTGCCAACGATGGTGACATTGTTTAGAAACTGATTGGCATGGCCATCACAGACGGAGCTGGCATACAGGATTGCGTTACTTCCATCTGCATCCAAAATCAGTTCGCCTTCGACGATGACGAGGTCTTGGGCTTTTTTTGTGGCGAAGGCTTCAGCAACCTTGGTGGATTTGCGGGCTCGGATGAGCACCGATACTGGTTCCTTGTCAGGGGTCTGAGCGCAGGCTTCCCAGACCTCGACGCCATCTCGAATGTCCGTGACTGGCGCCGCCCCCAAGGCCAAGACAAATGTTGCGATAGACAAGTGTTGATTCCAAGTGAGCAGAACCTAACGCCGTTTCAATTACTGGCAAGCATTTCGTGTGCTCTGCGTCTTGCAAGTTCGATTATTAGCTTGCAGCAAACATGGGAAGCCAGTCAGGAACAGGGGGTATGGCCTCAGCTGTTTGAGGCATGATCATGATCACAACGTTCTGATCGGCGGACTGAATCCTGAGTGGCCCACCATCTAGTGAGCTGAATGTGAGGGATGTGTGGGCACCGCCAAGGGCCTTGATCGCCTTTTGTAGGTAGGTGGCGTCGTATCTACCTGCTGTGGCAGACATCTCTGGAGTCTTTCCCCAGCGACTGATGATGCTGACCATTGCATTGGCCAGTGGCGGGAACTCAGCAGCAGAGAGTTGGATTGGAACCTCTACTGATTTGTTTGCTGATTTTTGAATGGTCGTCACCGTGGCCATTGCCGTGCAGGTTTCCTTGGCAATGTTGGTGATAGCAATTTCTCTTTCAGCAGTCTTGATCCCTCGCGCTGCCTTGGTCAGATCACTGGTAGGCAGCACGTTGATTGCTTGATCAGCGGTGCCTGCAGGGTCGAAGGCGAGGCAGGCGATGTTGCCTTTGTCAGTCGATGCCACGAAGACCCCACCGTCTGGTCCAGGGCTAATCTGAACGGCTTGGTATGGGGTGTATGCCCCAGTGAACTCTGCGGCTATAGCAATCAGGGCAGAATTAAGCTGCAGCGACATTGTGTGCTTCGGCGTGCAACGTGACAGACCCACTGAGGGTAATCACATTACCTAGCCAGCGCCAACGGTATTGGTTGTGAACGACTTCTAGGCGTTCGTTTGCCTCGTTTAATTCTTCTTGGCTAATCGTTGGAGTCCATCCAGGCTGAAGAACCTCAGCGCTGACTATGTGGACTAACTCGGCTTTCTTCCTTTGCATATATATTTTGCGGGAATTCACACCATAGCCGAACTAGTTCACACATTTCATCCTTTCGATTCGCTCTCAATAGAATGGATCGACTCGTGGAATATACGTGGAATTCATTGCGATACTTGCTGTAATTGGATTGCTGTGGGGGATTGCAAGCGACATCTTAGGTAGCAGTTCATCGCCCTCTGCTAACAGTGTGACCGGCTGGATTGTGGGGGAGATTAAGCACCACAGTAAGCGACATAGGAAGCCTGATATTCCAATTATTGGTCTCAATAAAGTCCAGAGCTGCGCCTCTCTAAGACGTACTTGCGAGAGGAAGGGGGACGCTGCTGTTGAGTGTGGAAAGATGATTGAGATTGGTTACGCTTACCGCAGGCAATTGTTGCGTGACCCTGATATCAAGACAGTCGATGTAGCAATCATGGGAACACATTTGGTATTGACTGCGTACAAGGACATGCCTGGATAAAGTAGTACCAAGATGCACTCGTTACAAAATAAAAAACCCCTTGCCCTTGCACAAGAGGTTGATTGAGTCGGACTTACAGTCGAGTGAGAGTGTCTACTCTCTCAGTAACAAACTTAGTGGCGCCAGTGCATGATCTTGGACGGCCCCACTCCGCGAACAGAACCCTAGATACTGTTTCCCTTGACTGTCAGATGCGCAACAACACATCGTTTTCTATCCCGTCCAGAATAGAGTCGTTAGGAAACGGGCAGTTCGTTATATCGACATGCCGGGTTCTAATTAAGCGGGGCCATTATCCTTGAGTTGTTCGACGCATTCGTCATGACATTGACTGTCATTGACTGAACATTGCGCCTCGCACTCAAAGTATTCGTCTACCGGATCATTGGGATTTGGATCAGGTCGTTTGTTGTTAGTGGATTTAGCCGAGGTCATGTTGATGAGGAATCAAGACGGTCTATGTATTGCTTGGCAGCATTGATTGTTCTGAACCGTTTGGATTCGCCGGAGATAACTGCCAGCCAGCCAGCCTGAATAGGCTTAATGACATGTCCTTTGTGGGGGTAAGTTTTTGCCATGGAAAGAAGAGCTATGATGAATGAAATCGTCGAGCCTTAAGAGGCCGCAACCACAGAGTCAGACGACGGGGACTCTGCTGTTTGGAGGACGTTGCTATGGCTTCATTGAAGTCGTTCCTGAAGAGGTTCTGTGCTGCTCAGTCAGAGACTGTGTATCGTGGGATTCCTTATCAGAAGAAGCACTGGGTCTGCTCAAAGAGCTGATCTTGTAACCTGCACGAAGGCCACTCGCATAACTGGTGGCCTTTCTTGCGTGCTCAGGATTCCAATGGTCAAAGACCTCTGGTGGAATCGTTTGATCCTTAGGCGTGATCTTGATCATGGGTGGAGGTTGTGTGCTCCGTCTTGCAGAGCGTAATACGTGGACGGGTGTTGGGCAAGCGCCTGTAACTTTTAGTCAGAGCAAGCCATCGCTGCTGCCTTCTTTCTCGTGCCATGAGCTGGGAATGTGATGACGAACTTCCGATCGGCTCTGGCGCAGAGGGGGCTGCCGTTACCGCAAGTCGAGCACTGGATTTTACTATTGGGCAAGGTTTGTGGGCATTGCTTGAACTGAACGCCGCGTCTCTTGTAAGAGGGCTTGAGGCCTTCTTCTGTTACGCAGCACACAGGCCATCCCCCTTTGAATAGTGCCGCAGCAGAGGACTTGCTTTCGGTAGAGAGGTTGACAGTGAAGCCTTCTTTGTTGCTCCATTTGAGCATGTGTGCGTTGTGCGGCGTGAGTAGTAGGTGTGTGTAAGTCCATTTCCTAGGTAGGTGACTTACTGCCCGAACTAGATCCGCGAAGTATGCGGCCAGTATTTCTCCTTCGTAGTTCCATAGATCTCCAGCAACGTTGTGCCTGAAGAACCAGAACGGTTCGAGAGCTTTGACATCTCCGATGAATTCTTCGGGAGATCGACCTCTCTCTCCTGACGAAACTTTGTCCCAGTGAATCTTCGTGAGGAAGTCTTTTCCATAACACCCTTCCTTCATCCCGCAGCTCTCAGGGCATGTGACCTTGGCTGTAGTGCTGACAGCGATGAAGCCTGTCTTCCTATTGGTTGAGCCTTTTGTGAGACAAGAAAATTGCATGGCACAGTTGATATGGGGCGCATGCAAAAACCCCTCCACTGATTAGTGAAGGGGTGAAGGAGTGGGTCAATCAGGTGATGTTGGAATAATTGTTAGGTGGCCTTGAGCGATCTTGTCGAGCAACACCCCTGCGGAGCCTACGATCTCGCC
>Ga0066867_10001784_pt1 | contig 10635 bp, 10 predicted proteins | sample ETN01SmetaG_4_FD_65606 | JGI IMG/M metagenome (GOLD analysis project Ga0066867, IMG submission 65606) | Marine microbial and viral communities from oxygen minimum zone, Eastern Pacific Ocean - ETNP2014F12-01SV261 | ecosystem: Environmental > Aquatic > Marine > Oceanic ... | reverse complement strand
CCTGTTTTATCTGGTCCAGCCATACCTAGATTAAAAGAAGCTCCTATTAATAAAATTATTGTTAGTGATACTATTCACATAGATAACGACAAATTATTTGATAAACTAGAGATTATATCTGTAGCAGAAGTGTTTTCTGAAGCTATTATCAGAATTAACAAAGGTGATTCAATTAGTGAATTATTTAAATAAAATGAGGTTATAGAAATGAAGGGTTATAAAATTGCAGTTAATAAAAGAGAATTAAGTAGTAAAAAATCATTTGTGAGAAATTTACGTAGTAAAGATGAAATCCCGGGTATTTATTATTCGCATGATTCAAAAGCTAGCATCCCCTTTAGTGTAAGTAAAAAAATAATGAGTGAAGCATTAAAATCAGAGGCTCAAGTTTATCAAATCTCTGTGGGCTCTAAAGCTAGGGATGTAATTATCAAATCTGTTCAATATCACCCTATTTCTGAGGAAATGCTACATATTGATTTGTATGGGGTGAAAATGGATCAAGAAGTTACTGTGAAAATTCCAATTGAAATTACAGGCCAATCAGAAGGGATAAAATCTGGAGGGGTATTAAATCAAGTATTAACTGAATTAGAAATATCCTGTTTGCCAGGGGACATCCCCCAAAATGTTGTAATTGATATTACTGATTTAAATATTGGAGACTCAATACGATTAGCACAGGTTTCATTACCTAATAATGTTACACCAGTAGGTGATGAAGAAATCTTTATAGTATCTATTGTTCCGCCTACTAAAGTAGAAGAAGTAGAGGAAGAAATGGAAATAGCTGATGATGTTGAAGGTATAGAGTTAGAGCCAGACAACACTGAATCAAAAGAAGAAAACAATGATGAGAAGTTTGAATAGATGATTATTGTAGGCTTAGGAAACCCAGGGACACAATATGTTCATACAAAACATAACGCAGGTTATTGGGTTGTAGATAAATTGGCTGATGAGTTTAGTTTAAAATTCAAACTTAGCAAGGGTGAATATATGCATACAAAAAGTGTAGACATATCATTAGTTAAACCTATAGGCTATATGAATAATAGTGGAATAGCATTAAAACATTATATGGATTATTTTAATATTGATATTAGTGACATTGTAGTAGTCTATGATGATGCAGATTTACCATTAGGTAAAATTAGATTTAAATCTAATGGAAGCTCAGGCGGGCAAAAAGGTGTAGAATCTATTATTTATCACCTTAAAAATGATCAATTTTTAAGGTTAAAAATTGGTATTGCAACTAATAAAAACAAACAATCACTTTCATCATATGTACTTTCTCCTTTTAGTAGTAAAGAGAAAGATGTTGTAGAATCAGTTATAAATGAATCTGTTGAAGCAATTAAATTTTTAATTAATAATGATATTAATGAAACAATGAATAAATATAATAAGAAAAACAAGGAGAGCAATTAAATGGAATATATCTTAGAAAATAAGTCAATTTTATTATTGTCCGGGCTATTGGCTTTAATTTTTGTATTTATAAAAGATAAATGGGTATCTAACCAACCAGTAGGGAATGAAAAAATGGCTACTATTGCAAAAAACATATCAGACGGTGCAATGTCATTTTTAAAAGCAGAATATACAATTTTATCTTTTTTTGTGATAGTTGTAGGAGGATTGTTAACATATTTGGGGTCTCAAAATGAGAACAGTCATGCTCTATTAGGTTTTTCTTTTTTAATGGGAGCTATATGTTCTGGTTTAGCCGGCTTTATTGGTATGAAGGTTGCAACTAAAGCTAATGTTAGAACGACAAATGCTGCACAAAATTCTTTAGGGGAAGCTTTAAATATAGCATTTTCTGGTGGTGCAGTTATGGGGCTTGGAGTTGTTGGTTTAGGAATGTTGGGTTTAACAGGATTATATTTATTTTATGAGTCTAATTTTTCTTGGGAGCTTTCTCAACGTTTAGAAGTATTAACTGGCTTTTCTTTTGGAGCATCATCAATTGCACTTTTTGCAAGAGTTGGTGGAGGCATTTATACTAAAGCAGCAGATGTAGGAGCAGATTTAGTTGGTAAAGTTGAAGCAGGGATTCCAGAAGATCATCCATTAAATCCCGCGACCATTGCTGATAATGTTGGAGATAATGTTGGAGATGTCGCAGGAATGGGTGCAGATTTATTTGAATCATATGTTGGTTCAATTATTGCAACTATGGTTTTAGGCTCAGCATTATTTTTAGCAAATGGAAATGATATGAGTTTTGTAATATTACCCTTAGTTCTTGCTGCTACAGGTATTATTTGTTCAATTATTGGAACGTTTTTTGTAAAAGTGACTGATGGAGGAAGCCCACATAAAGCTCTAAATTTAGGTGAATTTTTATCTGCATTACTTATGTTAATTGCTTCCTATTTTATTATTACAGGTTTATTGCCTGAGAGTTGGACGTTAACGTCAGGTGAAGGTTTTGATAAAAGAACAGACACATATTTTGCTACAGGAGCCTTTTTTGCTACTATAGCAGGATTAGTTGCTGGTTTATCAGTTGGAAAAATTACAGAATATTATACCGGGACAGGAACAAAGCCTGTTAATGATATTGTAGCGCAATCTGAAACAGGCGCAGCTACTAATATTATAGCGGGCCTTGGTATAGGAATGATGTCTACCGCAATTCCTATTTTATTAATTTCAGCGGCTATTTTAATTGCTCATCATTTTGCTGGACTTTATGGCATTGCTATTGCTGCAGTAGGGATGTTAGCAAACACGGGGATTCAACTTGCTGTTGATGCGTATGGACCAATTTCAGATAATGCAGGCGGTATAGCTGAAATGGCTGAATTACCATCTGAAGTAAGAACTAGGACAGATGAATTAGATGCTGTTGGTAATACTACTGCTGCCATTGGAAAAGGTTTTGCTATTGCTTCCGCTGCTTTAACGGCCCTTGCATTATTTGCAGCATTTGCTGGTAAAGCCAACATAGATAAGATTGATGTAATGCAACCAACAGTTATGGTAGGGCTATTAATTGGCGCTATGCTTCCATTTGTGTTTTCGGCTCTTGCAATGAATGCGGTTGGTAGAGCAGCAATGAGTATGATTCAAGAAGTTAGAAGGCAATTTAATGATATTCCAGCATTAAAAGCAGCATTAGAAATTATGAAAAAATATAACGCAGATTTAAGTTCTGCTACAGAAGAAGACAGAAAGATTTTTGATGATGCTGATGGAAAAGCAGAATATGATAAATGCGTTGAAATTTCCACCCAAGCATCTATACGAGAGATGGTACTACCTGGATTTCTTGCAATTTTCATTCCAATTTTGATTGGTTTTGGAGGTGGAAAACACATGTTAGGAGGCTTATTAGCTGGAGTAACAGCATGTGGCGTATTGATGGCTATTTTTCAATCAAATGCAGGAGGCGCTTGGGATAATGCAAAAAAAACTATAGAAGAAGAAGGTCGTAAAGGAACTGATGCTCACAAAGCTGCAGTTGTAGGTGACACAGTTGGCGATCCATTTAAAGATACTTCAGGGCCTTCACTAAATATTTTAATTAAATTAATGTCAGTTGTTGCGCTAGTAATAGCGTCATCAATAGCTAACATATAAAGGAGAATTGATTTATGGTATATTATGAAACTATGTATATAGTACATCCGGCTTTAGAGGCGGGCAGATTAAAAGATTTAATTATATCTGTTGAGTTAGCCTTAAAAGAATTGGGAGGGAAAACTCATACAATTGAAGCTTGGGGGAAGAAAAAACTAGCTTATCCAATTAATAAGGAAAAATATGGTATGTATGTTTTATTTCAATTTGAAGCAGATGGGTCTAAAAACAAAGAATTTAATGTAACATTAGATCACAATACTAATATTTTAGCTTATTTAACTAGCAAGATTGATCAAGAACAATTATTATCTGATATTCCATCATTAGATAATCAATTAGGGTTATTAAATCAAAATGAAACGGAAGACAACACTTCTGCTAGTAGTGATAAGGCTGAAGAACAACCTAGAGAAGATTCAAGTGATACTGCAGATGATAAAGATGTAGATAAGATTGAATCAGACCCTAGTAAAGAGGAGAATTAATTATGCCAGGTTTATCTTATCAACAAAAAATATGTCCTTTTAAGGAAAATAAGGACTTAGTTAAAATGATTAATTATAAAGAATATAAATTTTTAAGAAAATTTTTAACTGATCAAGGGAAAATAATTCCAGGTTATGTGACAGGAGTATCTGCAAAATATCAAAGATTAATTGCTAAAGAAATTAAAAAGGCACGCAACATTGCGCTTCTTCCATATCATGTAGATCCTAGAAATATATAAAGGGAGAAAAAATGAAAATTATTTTATTACAAAGTGTGCGTGGATTAGGTGATCCAGGACAAATAGTTAATGTTAAATCTGGTTATGCAAGAAACTATTTAATTCCTAATGATATGGCTATTTATGCAACTAAAGGTAATGTTGCACAAACAGAATATAGAATTGAAAAATCTAAAGAACTAGAAATCAAAAGAATTTCAGAACTAGAGGAGGTTTGTGAAAAATTAAATAAAGTAACTTTAAAATTTGAATTACAAACTTCAGAAGAAGACAAATTATTTGGTTCCGTTACCCCTCAAATGATTTCTGATGCACTGTTAGATAATGGATTTAAGATAGAAAAAAAAGACATTGAAATACCTGAATTAATTAAGACTATTGGAAGTCATTATGTAGATATATATTTACATAAAGATGTTGTTGCAAAAATTAAAGTTAAAGTTAAAGCATTATCTGCCTAATAATATTAAATTAATGTATGTATGCTGAAGTTTGCTTTCCATTTTTTATTAATAAAACTTTCACTTATAAGGTACCTAGCCAACTAGTGAATAATCTTCAATGTGGAGATTTAGTTGAAGTTAAATTTAAACATAAATTATGTAAAGGCTTTGTAGCTTCTATATCTAGCACCATTTCCTTTAAAGGGCAGTTAAATAGTATTTTATCTATTGATGATATCAATAAAATTCCTCATGATTTATGGCAAACATTGTTATGGATGTCAAATTATTATGTTACCCCTATTGGCAAAATTACACAAACGACGCTATCCTGGGCTTTTAAAAATAATTTTGTTAAAAACAAATCTAGTGTAGATAATGATAATCCAATATCGATTGATTCTTTAATTTTAACTTCTACTCAAAATCATGTATATGACCAGATAAATTCTTTTTTTTTAAAAGACCCCAAACCTCAATTTTTATATGGTGTTCCAGGTAGCGGCAAAACAGAAATTTATTTAAAATTAACACAAGATTTTTTATTAAAAAAGAAATCAAGCCTTATATTAATTCCTGAAATTGCTTTATCTTCTCAAATTTTTTTAAGATTTAAGAAATATTTTGGAGAAAAAGCATTATTATGGCATAGCCAAGCAACAGACTCTTATAAGAAAAAAGTTTTAAATAAATTAAAGGAGGATACCCCTTACATCATTATTGGAGCTCGTAGCGCACTATTTACACCTTTAAATAATTTAGGACTTATTATTGTGGATGAAGAGCATGATTCATCGTATAAAGAGACTGAGCGTCAACCTTGTTATAATGCTAGAGATTTAGCTATTATACGTGCTCGATATTCAGGTTCATTAGTTCTTTTGGGCAGCGCAACACCTAGTTTAGAAACGTATTATAATTCTATTATACTTAATAAATATCATTTACATGAAATAAATGAACGCTATGGAGATGCAAAATTACCACAAGTTAAAATTATTGATATGAATCAGAATAATAAAACTAAATCAGGCCAAAAGGTGTTAAGTGAGGATTTAATTAATAAAATTGATGCGGTTTTAACAAAGAATGAACAAATATTAATTTTACATAATCGTAGAGGATTTTCTTCAATTCAAATTTGCACAGATTCTGATAAAATTTTGAAATGTGAAAATTGTGATGTTATTTTAACTTTTCATGCACGTTTAAATCAATTAATTTGTCATCATTGTAATAAAAAATATTCATTTGGCCAATATACACATCAAGATATTAGTTTTTTAGGATATGGGACCGAACAATTAGAAAGTATTTTAAATGAATTATTTCCAGAAGCAGGAGTATTAAGAATGGACTCGGATTCTGCTGGTTCTATGAAAAAGCAAAAGGATATTTTAAATAAATTTAAAAACAAAGAATATAATATTTTATTAGGAACACAAATGATTGCTAAAGGACTAGATTTTAGTAACATTACATTAGTTGCTGTTATTAATGCAGACTTAGGTATGTTAATACCAGACTTCAGGTCTCATGAAAAAATGTTTCAATTACTTTATCAAGTAATTGGGCGTTCCGGGAGAAGACATAGAATAGGGCAAGCGATTATTCAAACGCACCAACCAGACAATTTGCTTATTCAAATGGTCACTCAATATCAATCTAAAAAATTTTATAATTTAAATTTAGAAAGTCGTCAATCATTGCAATATCCCCCTTTTGTGCGCTTAGTACGTTTATTATTTCAATCAAAAAATATTAATCACTGTATTGATAGTGCAAATAAAATTTATAATTTGCTTAAAATTGATTTTTCAGAAAGCATTATTGGTCCGTTACCATGCCCAATTGAGCGTCTTGCTAATCGTTCAAGATATCATATTTTACTTAAAATTAAACCTCAAAAATTAAAATCTAGCTTAAAGAAAATAAAAACTATTCAAGACAATAAAGAAACTTTAATAAGAAAAAGTGTGAAATTACTCATTGATGTTGATTCAATTTCGGTTTTATAAAATGAATTTTTTTTGGAAAATTATTTATTCGTTTTTATTTACAATAACAACATTATCTTTATATTATTCAAATTCTAGCTATAATGGACTATTATTTCCTAGCTCTGTTAACCATTTAATTTCTTATGATGAAGATTATGATTTGAGTAAACAGATATTATTTGATTCAAAACATCAAAACAGTATTTGTTCTAATTATATTATATTTCCTCATAAAATTAATATTGGAGTTTTTGATTATGCATACGATTTAAAATCTTATAAAGTATTATCTAGTTTATATATTATTAATTATGGTGATTTTGATGATTCAGAATCCGGCTACACTTTTTCATCAAAAGACTATATTATTAAAAATAGATTTTCAAAAAAAATTAATAATAAGATCTATTCTAGTTTTGATTTAAAATATATTTATAGTTACATAGATCTTTATAGTTCTAATGCTATTGCTACTAAATTCAGTTTGTATTATTATAATAAACGATTTTTATTACAAGGATTTTTAGATAATTATGGTTTTGTTATTAATCAATATAGCCAATTTGAAGAACAGCTCCCTATTAGATATGGTTATAAAATAATGTTTATACCTAAATATATTAATGTACTTTTTACATTGAAGCATGATTATTTTGATAATTATTCTACTTTTAATATTAGTGGAGAATTGTTTTTATTTCAAAAATCTTCGGTTATAGTTGGATTTTCTTCTTTATCAAAAGAATTATATTATGGAGAATTTTATAATGATTTTTTTACAGGGATGAGTTTTGGATTATCTACGGAGTATAAAAATTATTTAATGAGCATAGGGTTTAAAAATTTAGGAGCAATTGGTTTATCATCCGCATTTACAATCAGTAGATTAATCAATTAAATTTAGATTTTTCCCAATTTTTTGAAATGCATTAATTGCTAAATCTAAATCTTCTTTTGAGTGTCCAGCACTAATTTGTACTCTAATACGAGCTTTATTTTTCGGAACAACTGGGTATGAGAAACCAATTACATAAATATTTTCTTCCAATAATTCTTCTGCCATTTTTTGTGCAATTTTTGCATCACCTATCATAATAGGGACAATTGGGTGTATTCCATCTTTAATATTTAGTCCCATTTTTTTTATTTTATCACGAAAATAAATTGTATTTTTATTAAGTTGATTAATCAGTGTATTGTTATTTTTTAATATATCTAATACTTTAATAGATGAAGCAACAATCACAGGGGCAAGAGAATTACTAAATAAATAAGGTCTAGATTTTTGTCTTAACATTTCTACAATTTCTTTTTTAGCAGATGTAAAACCACCTGAGGCACCACCTAATGCTTTACCAAGAGTAGAAGTAATGATATCAACTTGATCTAATACATTATGATGTTCTGCTGACCCTTTCCCTGTCTTACCTACAAAGCCTGTTGCATGTGAATCATCTACATGTACTAATGCTTTATATTTTTTAGCAAGTTCACAAATTTTATCTAATTTTGCTATATATCCATCCATAGAAAAAACACCATCTGTTGTAATTAATCGTAGTCTATGATTTTGTGTATCTTGTAATATTTTTTCTAACTCTATCATATCTGAATTTGCATATCGAAATCTTTTTGCCTTACATAGCCTTACACCATCAATAATACTTGCATGATTTAATGCATCTGAAATAATTGCATCTTCATTATTAAGAATAGTTTCAAACAAACCACCATTAGCATCAAAGCAAGAGGTATATAAAATTGTATCTTCTTTATTTAAAAAGTCTGAAATCTTTTGTTCTAATTCGGTATGAATTGTTTGAGTTCCACAAATAAATCGTACAGAGCTTAATCCAAAACCCCATCTTTTTAGAGCAGCCGCTCCCGCATCAATAATCTTACTATTATTTGAAAGTCCTAAATAATTATTTGCACAAAAATTAAGTACTTTTTTATTTTGTACTGTAATAACAGCTTGTTGGTCTGAGTCAATTTTTCTTTCACTTTTATAAAGTCCATCTTTTTTTATTTGCTTCAATTCACTTCTTAAAATATCTTTATTTGTATACATAAATCATCTCTTATCTTTATAGTATTCTTTTATTTTAGGAATTAAATATTCATCAAAAGCACGATTAAAATTATATTTAGGGAACCACCCCCAATCAGTTTTTGCAGCTTCTTGATTTAAATGTGATGGCCAGCTATCAATTAATTTTTGTCTTTGAGCATTAATATTATAGTCTAATTTAAATGATGAAAAATATGATGTTATTTTTTTATAAATGTCTTCTACAGTCGGTGTAAATGCTTGGATATGATATACATCTCTTGATAAAGATTTTTTATCAGCATTCATAATGGAAATAATAGCATCAATAGCATCTGGCATTACCATAAAAGGAATACAAGAATGAGATTTTACAAAACATGTATAATTTTTATTTTGACTAGCCATATGAATCATTTCTGGCGCATAATCACTCGTTCCACCTTGTGGTAGTGTATTTGCACTAATAATTCCAGAGAATCTAATTGATCTAAAATCTAAATTATTTATTGATTCAGCATATCGACTAAAATATGTACCTAATTTTTCACAATATAATTTATTACATCCATACATATTATTAGGGTTACAGAACTGATCCTCAGTAATATTTGAGCTATTTTTTTCATTTACACAATATACCGCAATCGAGCTTGCAAAGAAAAATTGAATTAGCTCATTTGATTTTTGAATGGATGACATTAAATTCAAAAAACCATCTACATTGATTTGGTGAGACAGAAAAGGAATAGATTCTGCTTTTGTGCTTAATATTGCCGCTAAATGATATACTGCTGTAATTTTATTTTCTAAAAATATTTGTTTAATTAAATCTTTATTTTTTATATCTCCTATATAGACTTTATATAGGTAGGATTCAATTTCAGCATTTACAGGCTTAATATCTAAACCTATAATTTCTCTTTTCCCTAATTCAGATAATTTTTTAATAAGCGCATTTCCCATTTCTCCATTTATGCCAGTTATTAAAATCATTACAATTCCTTAATTACTAATTTTTATGGCTGAATTTACAACTTATAATCTTAATTTTAAATCTTACATTTATTTATATTATTATATGCGCAGATATTTATTTTATACTTTTTTATTTATATTACTTGCATGCTCTGAAGACAGCCTTGCAGATAACCAGGATGATTCTACGATGATTAGCTTTGGGTCTGACCAAACATTAGACATAATAACTTGGAATTTAGAGTGGTTTCCTAAACATCAAAGTACAATATCTTATGTATCTGATTTTATTCTTGCCTTATCTCCAGATATTATTGCATTACAAGAAATATCTGATCAATACTCATTTGATTTTTTAATTGAATCTTTAGGTGAAGGCTGGGTTGGATATAGAGATAATACAGATTATCAAGAACTATCATATATTATTAATCTAAATCAAATTAATTTATTAGCGCAGCCTTATGAAATTTTAGATGAATATGAATATTATTTTGCTTATAGGCCACCTTATGTTTTAAACATCGAATTTAATGATGAAATATTTTTCATTATTGACATTCATTTAAAATGTTGTGATGGTTTTGAAGATCGAAGAATGGCTTCTGCTCAATATTTAAAAAATTATGTAGACACTTATCATGATGATGACAATATAATTATTTTGGGTGATTTTAATGATGATTTAATAGACCCACCAAATGAAAATGTGTTTTTAAACTTTTTAAATGATTCAGTCAATTATTTCTTTACAGATTTATATATTGCTGAAGGTTCTTCCGATAATTGGTCATTTCCTAATTGGCCTAGTCATTTAGATCATATTTTAGTTACTAATGA
>Ga0066867_10001770_pt1 | contig 10667 bp, 5 predicted proteins | sample ETN01SmetaG_4_FD_65606 | JGI IMG/M metagenome (GOLD analysis project Ga0066867, IMG submission 65606) | Marine microbial and viral communities from oxygen minimum zone, Eastern Pacific Ocean - ETNP2014F12-01SV261 | ecosystem: Environmental > Aquatic > Marine > Oceanic ... | reverse complement strand
TGTTTTTCTCATTTTTATCAATATCTCCATCAGCATTAGAAATTGATAATAAAATTTTTGTAGCTGCTATAATTTCTGAATTATTATTTGATTTCATTGGTGTATATTAACAATATATTTTTAAGGTAAAAATGAAAAAAAATACTATCGTTATAATAGGAAAGCCTAATGTTGGTAAGTCAACATTATTTAATCGCTTGATTGGTCAGTTTAAATCTATTGTATCATCAGAAGAGGGTGTGACACGTGATAGAATTTATGGTACATTTGAATGGCTAACTCAATCATATGAAATCATAGATACTGGTGGCTACATTCCTAAAGATATAACAAAGCTAAATGATCAAGTTAAAGTTCAGGCAGAGATTGCTAAAAATCAATCAGATTTGATTTTATTTATGATTGATGCTAAAAAAGAAATATCATCTAATGATCAAATACTAGCTCAAAATATTATTAAATCAGGTAAGTCTTATATCTTAGTCGTAAATAAACTTGATAATTTAGATGAAGAAAAAAACTTTTTTGATCATCATGAACTAGGCCTGGAGGCTCCTGTTTTCATATCAGCTGAATCAGGAAGAAATGTAGGTAATTTATTAGATAGAATATCAGATTTTTTTGAAGATAATAAAGATATTAATGCTATTGAAAATCATGATATGTCTTTAGCTGTTATAGGTATGCCAAATGTTGGGAAATCTTCGTTTGTTAATAAAATATTAAATGAAAATAAATCTATCGTTTCTGATATTGCTGGAACTACAAGAGATAGTATTGATTCATATATTAAATATTTTAAAAATAAGATAAGATTAATTGATACAGCTGGTCTTAGAAGAAAAACAAAAATTAATGATGCTATAGAGTTTTATAGTATAGTTCGAACGAATAGAACAATTGATGATTGTGATGTTGCAGCAATTTTAATAGATGCATCTAAAGGTTTTCATAATCAAGATAAAAATATTATAAAACAAGTGATTGATAGTGGTAAAGGCTTGATTGTTATTGTTAATAAATGGGATTTAATTGAAAAGAAAACTATTTCTAAAGATGATTTTAAGGAAGAGATGATATATAAATTACCAACACTTAGGCATTATCCTATTAGATTTATATCAATAAAAAATAATTATAAAGTTAGATCTGTTTTAGAACAATCAATTGAAGTGTATGAAAGACGAAATATTAAAATGAAAACTAAATTGTTAAATAATGTGTTTTCAGAAATAATTAAAGAATATCCTCCTCCATCAACAAAAGGAAAAGAAGTAAGTATAAAGTATATAACCCAAATAAGAAATTCCCCACCCTTATTTGGTATTTATTCTAATCATCCTGAGCTTATTTCTAAGACCTATAAAAAATATCTGATAAACCAAATTAGAGAACGATTTAATTTTGAAGGTGTTCCTCTAAATATATCTTTTAGAAAAAAATAAAAAATTCATGTTAATTAAATAGTTTGTTTAATATAGAAATTATGATATATATTATCTTCCCAAATTTATTTGGTTCAAGCGCGGGGTAGAGCAGTCTGGTAGCTCGTCGGGCTCATAACCCGGAGGTCGCAGGTTCAAATCCTGCTCCCGCTACAAGGATTTATCATATTAATATATGATAAGGTCTGATGAGGAGATGATACCCACAAAAAGGGACTCAACCACATGAGTCCCTTTTTTATGTTCTGTAATCATTTTTTTTATAGAAATGAAGAATATATTTTTTAAATTTAATTGTGAAGAAAATATTTTATATACTTATTCTATTGTTTAATATTGTCTATTCTGATATCCATTATGGATATTTAAAAGAAGTGGAAATGAGCTTTTGCATGGATGAGTGTAGTCAATATTTTATTGAACCTGAAAATGGTCCTGGTCAAGGAAGTCCAATAAATGTAATCTTTAATGATAATTTTAGTAATATTGATTTATATCTAGATCGATATGTGGTTGTTGAAATTGGTCAAGAGATTAATTGTGTTGAGTGTAATGCTTTTGAGGTAGAAGAAATAAATTTATCAGATGATTGTTTATTGCCAGTATCATGCCTAGCTGATCCATGTTTGGTAGCATCACCCTGTGAATTAAATACTCCTGTTACTTGTGAGCCTGTCTATTGTGGTGGTTGTTATGCTGACTTTTATGATTTAGATAATAATTTAGTTGATTGTTACAATGATAATGATTGTACAGATGTAGGTAATGTTCAATTTGGAATGTGTGATATGTATTTGGGGATTGGACTTGTAGATGGTGAGTGTGATTATGTATCTGGTTGTGGATGGGTGATTGATGGTATTGATTATAGTAATGCCTTTTATAATTCATTCTCAGAATGTGAAGAGGATTGTATTGAAGAAGACTACTCATGTGAGGAAATTGAATTTATTTATAATGAACTTTATACAAACACATATAATTATTGTGAGCAGGATAATGATTGTATCTCAGTATGGGGAGATTGTGGTGTTGGTTTAGGTGGTTGCCATTATGCTATTAATGAGTCTTTATTTAATCAAGATGAAATTAATGAGTGGGTAGATTTATGGAATGAAAATGATTGTATGCAGTGGGTGTGTGATTGTTTCGACCTTCCTTATGCTGAATGTAATCTTGGCCAATGTGAGTTGACTTATTGTATAGAATCAAACCCAGCTGGATGCCAAAATACAGGCTGTGATGATGGCTTTGAATGTATTATTGATGTGAATGATTGTATTCCTTCTTCTTGTTGGTGTGAAGAATTTACAGGCAATTGGATTTGTACCGAAGATTGTGGTGGAGGTGCTTGTTCACCTATTTTATATGGTGATATTAATTTTGACTCTTTTATTAATGTGTCTGATGTAGTGTTATTAATTAATATTATTTTAAATCCTGACATTAATGAATATAATCAGATTGCAGATATTGATTTAAATTTAGAAGTGAATATTCTAGATGTTGTTCTCATTGTCAATATGATACTTGCAAATTATTAATCAAAAAATTATTTAATTTTTTGTATATTAAGACAATAATTTTAACATAATTAAATTAATTTCTATGACTAAGTGGAATAAAGAAAGTTTTATACTTGCATCAAAAAATGAATGCACCCCTAGTATAAGTAATTTTATCATTGCTTTAGTGAATTTTTGTGATGAAAATGCTGATTCTATTTCTTGGGGTCGAGGTAAAGGATATGGAACATTAACCTTTAAATGTAATAGTTTGGATTATGGAAGTATTTCACTTTTTTATTTAACTACAAATGGTCAAATTAAATTGCCACTTAATAATCTGAGGACTAAAGTTGATCATAAAGAAATTATAAATGATTTTCAGTTGAAGCTAGAATCAAATTTTATGATGGATTTTGATGAAGATAGGTATCCTGCTGATAAATTTTTAAATATTGATGAATTATTTCTTATGAAGTCTGAAATTGATAGATTTATTGTTACAATTAAAAGTATTTCAGCGAGACTTCATCAATAAATATGCCCAAAGAATTTAAATTTCTTTTTAAACCTTTATTATTATTCATATTTCTATTTTCGGTATTGTTTTCACAAGATGATTGTAATGATCCTTCTGCTTTGAATTTCAACTCTGATTCTAATAGTAGTAATGAGTGTGTGTTTCTTAATAATATTCCTTCTCTTGGTGGTATTAATGATGTAGAATATAATGAAGATACTATTGTTCAAAGAGATTTAAATGAATTTATTACTGGTTTTGATGATTTTTTTGATAATGTTTCTTTAACTACTACTTGTGATGATATTATGGGAATTGATAGTTGTAATATTAATGATGCAAATTTCTTAACTATTAATTTGGAGCCAAATTATGATTCACAAACAGGTTTTTTTAATGTTTTAGTTTTCTATAATGGAAATCCTGTAGCTAATGATATGGTATCAATAATAGTCAGTCCTGTTAATGATGCTCCTGAGTTAACCTTTATTGAAGACCACTCAATTGATGAGGATCATGCTTTAGACTTAATATTGTCTGCAATAGATATTGATGATGATGTATTAATCTATGAGGTAACCACTAGTTATAGTAGTGATGTGGAAGTTGTAGGTGACCAAGTTATGATTACTCCATCAGAAGATTACAATGGAAGTTTTGATATAACGGTTCTTGTTTCAGATCAGGATGGTTTATCGGATTCTCAGATATTTACATTAACGGTGAACCCTGTAAATGATTCTCTTCAGATTACGACTCCAAATGATAATCTGGAGGCAATGTTTGATATTAAATTCGAACTTTTTATTGAAGTAGAAGATGTGGATGACGATGCTTTTTCATTTGATTTAGTTAATCAGCCACTTGGTATGACTATAGTTCCTTATACTACATCTGCGATTGTTTCCTATACTCCCCAAGAGTCTGATTCTTTTGATACCTGCGGTGGTGTTGAATGTTTTACATTTCAGGTAGATGTCTCAGATGATGAGAATTTAACTGTTTCAATGCAATATGAAGTTAAAATTGTAGAATCTAATAATCAATTACCAATTATTGAATTTTCTAATTCAGATAATACTGTAAATGAGGATAGTAACATAACTGTGAATTTTACTGTTTCAGATGATGATGGATTTAATGCAAATGATTTATCTGTAATTGCTATATATTCTAGAGGTTATATTGTAAATGAATATCATTCAGCATCAGGGAGTGGTCCAAACTATAGTACTTCTTTTTCATTAAGACCAAATTGGAATGGACCATTTGAACTTAAGATTATTGCTGATGATGTTGTGAGTTTTTCAACTGAAACATTAGAAATTAATGTTAATCCAATAAATGATAATCCATATATAACTGGGTATCAAAATATTAGTTTTAATGAAGGTAGTAATACTAATGTAAATATATTTATATCAGATATTGATACAAATACATTTTTGAATGAATCGCCTTATAATATTGTAAATATGTCATTTGAGATTGAACCAGATGAATCAAGTCCCAATATTATACACCAATTAACTTCTGGTGGTTCAGGTAATTCTTCTGCAGTAATTAATTTTTCAACTGAAAATTTAGATTGGTTTGGTCAAGAAAATTTTACTATCACTTTAGATGATGGTGAATCTGGCCCTGTTAATCAATCATTTTTAGTAACTGTGAATAATGTTAATGATTCTCCTACAATTGGAAATATAAGTAATCAAACGATTGATGAAGATTCAATTCTAAATTTATCAATTGATATTGAAGATATTGATTCAGAAAATTTATCATTATCAGCTTCGTCAGATCATTTATCATTTGAATTTAATAATAACAATATGGAAATTACTCCTAGTAAGCACTATAATGGTAGCGATTTAAATGTTGAAGTGACTGTTTCAGATGGTTCTTTGTCCGCTTCTACAAATTTTAATCTTTCAATATTACCTATTAATGATAGCCCCTTTACTAATGATATAAATTCTTCTTTAGAAGAAGATACACAGATTGACATTGAATTGTCTGGAACTTCAGGATTATGTACAGATACAGTATTAAACAATTCAGATGGTTCAATTACATGTGATTGTGAAAATTTAGAATCTGGTGCATGTGATATTGAAGATCAGAATTTAACTTATCAAATTTTACAAAATCCATCAAATGCAATAGTTGAAATTAATGGTAGTCTTGTATCGTATGTTCCTAATTTAAATTTTTCTGGAGTAGATGAGTTTATTTATCAAGTTTGTGATATGTCTAGCCTTTGTTCTAATGGTAATGTTAATATTAGCATATCGCCTGTAAATGATGAACCAATTGCTGAGAATAAATCTTTTGAGATTAATGAGGATGAGATTAATTATGAGATTGTATTAGATGCAACAGATGTGGAATCAGATAATTTAGATTATAGTATATTAAATGAACCTGATTTTGGCACTTATGAGTTAAATCAGAATATTCTATTGTATAATCCAAATTTGGATTATTTTGGTCAGGATGAATTTATTTTTAATGTATCAGATGGTGAAAATGTGATTGAGGTGACTTATTCTATTTCTATTTTGCCTGTTAATGATGCTCCCATATTATCTTTAGTTGAAGATGTAACTTTTAATGAGGATGAAACAACTGCAATAATTCTTGAAGCTTCAGATGTTGATGATGAAGATCTGGTTTACACTATTTCAGATGGTATAAGCATTTATCCATTAATAAGTGGTCTCCAAGTGTTTGGTGTACCTTTATCATTTACATCTTTAGAAAATTTTAATGGAGTAGAAGAGTTCACTATTACTATTTCTGATGATGAAGGTCTATTTGTAGAACAAAATTTTAATGTTACTGTACAGCCAGTTAATGATAAACCCTTTGCAATTTCAGGAGAGGTTACTGTAAATGAAGATGAGAGTATAGATATCCAATTATTAGGAACTGATATTGATGAAGATGAATTAACTTATATAATTTTTGCTGATCCCTTAAAAGGTACTGTTTCATTAAGTGACAATATTGTTACTTATCAAAATAATGATCATTTCAATGGAATTGATAGTTTTGAATTTAAAGTATCAGATGGAAGTTTAGATTCAGATGCAGCTACAATTTCTATAAATATAACCTCAATTAATGATAGGCCTAGAGCTAGAAAAATTATTCAATCTATTGAAGAAGAGTGTAGTTTAAATATAGAAGTAAATCAAAATACTGACTTATGTACAGAAAATATTATTGATGGAATTATTTGTAGCTGTGATAGTGAGTTATATTTATCAGGTGCATGTGATATAGAATCAGATGATTTAACTTATGAAGTTTTAAGTCAACCGGAAAATGGTTTTGTAGAATTTAATGGTTCTATTGCAACATATACGCCAAATATAGATTATGTATCTGAGGAAGGTTTTTCAGATGTTTTTCAATATAAGGTATGTGATGATCAATTATTATGTAGCTATGATAATGATTCTGAAATATTAAGTGATGGTGCTTGTATTAATGAGAGTCAATGTCCCTATATTGAAGTAACTGTTCATCAGTTAAATGATACTCCTATAGTTAATTGTATTGATGGAGATTGTAATAATCCTTTATTACTATCTAATTATTATGTTATGTATGAAGATTGTTTGGATTATGATGATTTCCCAAATGAAGATACTAATAATTTAGATAATTGTGATGATTTAGATGGAATTTCTATATCACAATTACGAACTTTCAATACAGAACTTTTTGAAGTTTGTAATGAAGATTCAGATGATGTTCTTTGGTATGATACAGATTGTATTTATTCAGACAATCCAAATCAATTTGATTTTGGAATTGCAGTAGATATAGAGAGTAATCTAACAAATAATGAAAATAAAGGTATTTGGAAGTATAAGCTGAAAGGTCAAAATTCATTTAATGATTTTGAAATTGATATAGGATGTAATTTCAAATTGTTAGATCAAGAAGATGAAATAAAATTCTTTCCTAATAATGATTATTATTCTGTTAATGAAGAATTTCCTTCATTTATATTTTACCCATGGGATAAGACTGTAGATAGTGATGCTGCTGATTTATGTGTAGAATCATTAAATAATGCTTTGTTAAGAGATGATAGTTGCGGAGGTGCTAATGCATATAGTAGTAAGTCAATAGTTCTTGAATGGGAAGTTATTGCAGTTAATGATACACCAAGGCTAGATTCTATAAGTGATTTAATTGATGAAGGTAGTAGTTTGGTTGAATCTTGTGATATAGAAAATGATGTAGATTGTACTGAAAACCAAGATTATCAAGTAGAAGTTAATGGGTATGATTTAAAAGATCCTGAAGATAACTTATATTATTACATTTCATCTCAAACTACTTCAAATAATGAGGCGCAATCATTATTTAAGAAAATCAATTTTAATAATGATGTTTTTATAGAAGATAATTTAGTAAATCCAAGTCTTGTTTTTAATGAGGAAATTATTGCAAATAATTTATTGAAATTAGATTTAACAAATTATGCAAATGGACTTGCCAAAATAAAAATTGGGGTAAGTGATAGAGAAAATTTTGAAGAGGGTTTATTTATAGTTGATAGTTTTATAGTTAAGATTAATTCTGTAAATAATAGAATAAATTCATATAGCTTAGTTCAAAATTTATATGAATATGATGATTATGATAATCAGTCAATGATCGTGAGTGTTGATAATCAGTACTCAATCAAATATCCACCTTATCAATATAATGAAATAGATTTAAATATAAATGATATTAATGCTTCTAATTTTAGCCCTATTAATGATTATATGGATGAAAATCCATATGAAATGAATGATTTATATTTTAAATGGAATAGAACAACTGATGAAGGATATTATCTTGATTTTGATATTGATCCTTTATTAAATGATATACCATATGAGCTTTATTATAGATTAGAATTACTAGACCAAGAAAATAAAGTGTTTGTTTTAAAAGATAGTATTCCTGATAGTAACTATCCTGGTCTTGATAATGCTTATATAAATGTTAAGTTGTCCTCTGGTCCATATAAAACGTATGTAGATGGTGATATATATGACGCTCAAACAGATTTAAATGCTCAGATAGATACAACGGGATTAACGCTCTATAATTGGCGAGTTGTTGCTGAGAATTATGAGAAGGAAGAGATTTTAGAAAATTATGATTTTTATAATACTTCTACATCAATTTCAGATAATCCTTATTTAGTTAATTTGCATATGCCTTCTATGAATTTTGATTTTGTTCTAAATGATATTTATAATAATTATTTTGACCTTTATTTAAGTCCTGTACCATCATCATTTACAGAAGTAGACAATTATTATAATATTGGTTTTAATCAGAATTCTGAAATTTATTTAAATTATGAAGGTGATGGAATTTTTCCAAATGAGATAAATTCAGTCTCATTATTAGCTTTGTTTGATAACCTAAATAATGATTTAAATACTCAGAATATTTATCAAACAGATGGTGATTTTAATGAGTTTGGACTAATGACTTGGTATGCTCCAATTAAAAATGATGTTGGAACTATAAAAATAAGAGCTAAAAGTATCACTTACAATTCTATATTGCCTAATTCATATAATTCTATTAATTCAAATTCAGGGAAATTTGGTATTGAATTTTATTCTGATAGTAATATGAATATTTTATTACAAGAAGACAATAAAAATAATATTGTTTTTAATAATGATTACAATCTAGTATCAGATGTATTAGTAATAAAATCTAATAAAGATATTATTAATTACGATATAAAAATATCTTATAATATCGATAATATGATAAATAATAATATTACTTTTGCAAAAATTATTGATAATACTATTACTCCTATTCCTTCAAGTATAGAAAATGGTCAGCTTATAACATATTCTCAAGATTTTGGTTCTTATATTATAGTAAATTCATATGATGGTGATAGTACTGATGAAATCCCAAATGAAGCTAGTATAATCTCTTGTTATCCAAATCCCTTTAATCCATCAACAACAATTAGTTATATGCTTGAAAATGATATGAATGTAAATTTAAAAATATATAATATCAATGGTCGTATAGTATTTGAAAATGATAACATTAATACTAAGGCAGGGTTAAATGAATATAAATGGAATGGTGTAGATAATAAGGGTAATTTTTTAACATCTGGTATTTATTTTGTAATGATTGAATTTAATGATAAAATTTTAATGGATAAGGTGACATTATTAAAATGAAAAAGATTATATATATACTAATATTTTTATTTAGTTGTGAATTAGATCAACAATTTGGTGTTGAGGAATTTGAAGACAGCTTTAGTTATTATGATTTTATTGCATATGGATGGGGTGAAGTTTTCAATGGAGACAAAACTCTTGCATTAGACTATTTTGATCAAGCTTTAAATTCGGATGTAACTTATTATAATAGTGCTATTGTTGGGATGGGCTGGGCTGTTACATATCAAGCAAATAATTTGTTAAATACTTCTGAATGTATTGATAATCTTGAAGATTGTACTGATATAGTAGATCAGTATAGAAATAATGCAAAATGTTATTTTTATAGATCGAGATTAAACGAAGATTTAAGCTTACAAAACAGTACTCAAATTTTAGAATGGTGTAATCAAGATGATGTGGATATAGATGCCCTTTATAATAGTGTAGACTTTATGAGTCTTGAATTAGAACATGCAGTTACGTATTATACAGATTGTATGAATGAGGATGGTAATCCTTATGTAAGCTGTTTTGAAAATTTTGTTATTGATTTGAAAGTAGGATATATCTATCTAGAGTATTTATCTTACATTCAATCTATTCTAGATGATTCAATCGAGGATGAATCAATTAATGATATAATTGCTTTATTTGAACAATTTTATACTTCATATTCTAGTTATGATATTATGGAAGATAAATCTAATTATACTACTGATTTTACTCTTACTTATAAAAATATAGCATCATTAATCTCAACGTTATATTTAAATTCTGGTGATTATACTTCTTCATGTGAATATGCTCAATATTCTTGTCCAGATTTAGATTGTGATGGTAATATTTTAAACCTTATTGATTGTTTAGATAGTTTTTAAAATATTACTACATTTTGTTACACCTTTTACTCTCTAAAAAATATATATATTTCATATATTATAATTAGAAATTATGTATTTATTATTTGCAATAT
>Ga0066867_10001754_pt1 | contig 10720 bp, 9 predicted proteins | sample ETN01SmetaG_4_FD_65606 | JGI IMG/M metagenome (GOLD analysis project Ga0066867, IMG submission 65606) | Marine microbial and viral communities from oxygen minimum zone, Eastern Pacific Ocean - ETNP2014F12-01SV261 | ecosystem: Environmental > Aquatic > Marine > Oceanic ... | reverse complement strand
CGGGCATGAGTCGCACTGATCACCAGGCCATAGGCGGCAACACTAACGATTACCACACCGATCATGACCTCAATAAAAGAAAATCCTGCTTGGAAACGCTGTTTCATCAGAGGATGTTGGCTCCGAACAATTTGGGGTTATTAGCAATCTGGGCAGCCATAGCTCTTTCAATATTTCCCTGGGCAACAAGGCGCTGCAGGTCCTGGTCCAAGGTCTGCATTCCTTCTACACCGCCGGACTGCATGACAGATTCGATCTGGTAGATACGGTCTTCACGTATCAGGTTACGAATGGCTGTTGTTGCGATCATGACCTCACAAGCGGGAACACGGCCTTTACCGTTTTTAGTCGGGATTAGTTTTTGGGCAATCACTGCCTCCAGGCTTTCGGACATCATGGAACGGATTTGGCCCTTTTGACTGGATGGAAAAATATCAATAATACGATCCACCGCTTTGACTGCGCTGGAAGTATGCAAGGTGGACAGGACCAAATGGCCCGTTTCTGCAGCCGTCAAGGCTAACGATATGGTTTCCAAATCACGCATCTCACCTACCAGTATAACATCGGGGTCTTCACGGAGGGCTGCCCGGAGGGCATTTGCAAAACTATGGGTCGTTGCACCCAGTTCACGCTGGTTGATGAGGCTTTGGTTGGAATGATGAAAATATTCAACTGGATCTTCGACAGTTATGATATGGCATTGCTTATTCTGGTTGATATGATCGACCATGGCAGCCAACGTGGTACTCTTACCTGATCCAGTAGGGCCGGTCAGCAAAATCAAGCCGCGGTCTTTCATGGCTAGAGTTTCCATAATGGGGGGAATACCCAATTCATCAAAGTTTTTGGGTACTTCCGGAATAGCCCTAAATACACAAGATATACCACGGATCTGCTCGAAGAAATTCACACGGAAACGGCCTTTACCATCGATGCGGTATGAAAAATCAATTTCCTTATCTTTGCGAAAATGATTGATTTGCTCTTTATTCATGACTTGCGGCATAACAGAGTCTATATCTCCGTTGGACGTTGCTTCCATATTCAGCGGTTTCATGATACCGTTGATACGCACCATGGGGATCGACCCCGTACTTAAGTGCAAGTCCGATGCCCCACTATCCAGGGCATACATCAGTATTTCGTCAATTTTCATAGATTATTGTGCTTCTTCAGGTGATCCGTAGCCAATGTATCTGCCGCGTGAACGGTCATAAGTCACCCGTTTACCGGCTCCACCTTTCATTTCTTCCGTGCTTTCAGCTGCAATTGTACCGCCCTCATCTGATAAATTAATTTCAAAGGTCCATTTCAGTTTGGTTGAACGGTCTACTTCCAGCTGTCCACGGCGTTCCAGTTCTTCAACATCACTAGGCCATTCACCATAGGTCTGGAAGTACATTTTTGACGCGTTTTCAATATTACCGATGACGGATTTAGCTTCCGATGCATACGCACCTTTCACGTACTCTACGTAGGTCGGAATTGCAATGGCAGCCAGGATGGCAACAATCACAACAACAACCATGATTTCGATCATGGTAAATCCATCTTGTTTACGATTTTTTATTAGCTTCATTGAGTTTTCTCCACTCTCATTTTGTGTTCAATTTTTATTTTACTTCCTCAGTCGAAGTAGGAATTCTATTTAATAAATGACGCATTTTTCCCATAGTCAGTAAAATAACGGCTGCACATTCAATTTTACTTACATGTAAAGCAAAGTGTCTTTCCATGTTTTCCAGAGGGAAATAGTTAACTCTTATTAATAGTAATAATAAAAAAGTGTTTAAATTTGCTATCTGTTTTGAATATGAAATCAAGATTTAGTTAATGAATGTTGCCATATTAAAAGAATCTCTCCCTGGGGAAAACCGCGTTGCGGCAACTCCTGCTACCGTCAAGGAAATGACCAATAAAGGCATGGCAGTTAAGGTAGAATCTGGCGCAGGAAAAGGCGTGCACATTGCTGATACTGATTATGAAAATGTTGGAGCGGAAGTTGTTTCTGACCGCTCTGCTTTATATGCCGATGCTGACCTGATTTTGAAAGTGGCTCCGGCAACAGTGGAAGAAATGGATTTATTCAATAATGGCTGTGTTTATGTATCCTTTTTTCAAACAACAAAACGTATTGATCAAGTAAAAAAATTAAGAGATAAGAATATTTCGGCATTTTCCATGCACCTTATCCCCAGAACCACCCTGGCCCAAAGTATGGATGCCCTAAGCTCGCAAAGTAATATTTCCGGTTATAAAGCAGTTTTAATGGGGGCAACCCACTTGAATGTATATATGCCGCTGCTAATGACAGCCGCCGGTACGATCCCACCGGCTAAAGTATTGGTTTTGGGTGCCGGTGTTGCCGGATTGCAGGCCATTGCCACAGCGAAACGTTTGGGTGCCCAGGTGGAAGCATTTGATGTACGTCCTGTTGTGAAGGAACAAGTGGAAAGCTTAGGAGCCAAATTTGTTGAGGTCGAAACGGATGAAAAAGACGGCGTTGGCGAAGGCGGGTATGCAAAAGAGACATCTGATGAATATAAACGTCGACAACAGGAATTGATTAAGGCACATATTGCTAAATCCGATTTGGTCATTACAACTGCTTTAATTCCCGGTAAAACGGCTCCTGTATTGATTCCTGCAGATATGGTGAATGGGATGAAGCCAGGCGCTGTAATCATGGACCTTGCAGCAGAGAATGGAGGTAACTGTGAATTCACTGAACCAGGGCAAGTTATTTCCCATAATGGCGTCATCATAGACGGAACGTTGAACCTGCCAGCCACCATGCCTGTCCATGCATCTCAACTCTATGCTAAAAATGTGATAACATTTGTAAATCATCTCTGTCCGGAAGGCGAAATCAAACTAGACCTGGAAGATGAAATTATTGCTGGTGCCTTATTCACCCACAGTGGTGAAATCACCCACGCAGCGACATTGGAAGCATTAAATAATTCATAAGGATAACACCGATGGATATGATCAATATATTTACCGTTTTCATCCTGGCGATTTTTGTCGGCTTCGAGATCATTACAAAAGTCCCGCCCACCCTGCACACGCCATTGATGTCCGGATCGAATGCTATTTCCGGGATTGCCATCGTTGGGGCAATCATCGCAACAAAAGTTGGCGGTGAATTGGGCAGCTGGCTGGGTCTCATCGCAGTCATTTTTGCTACCATCAATGTTGTGGGCGGCTTTATGGTGACTGACCGCATGCTGAAAATGTTCAAACGGAAATAAGTGCGTTAAATGGCCTATACCAATATTGCATACGTTCTTGCCGCTGTTTGCTTCATTCTTGGCATCAAGCGTTTAAGTTCACCCAAAACAGCTCGCAGCGGAAACACTATTGCTTCAGTGGGTATGCTCATTGCCATTGTTGCCACTCTCGTTTCGTTTGAACTGCTGGATTTTCGAACAATAGCCATTGGAATGATAATTGGTGCTATGATCGGCGCTTTCTTTGCCACCAAGGTGGAAATGACCCAAATGCCCCAGATGGTCGCCATTTTTAATGGCTTTGGCGGAGGGGCTTCTGCCCTTGTTGCAGCAGCGGAATATTTTAACCCGGCGAATCCATCGCTATTCAATTCTTCCACCATTGCTATCAGTGTATTTGTGGGTACATTAACATTTACCGGCAGTTTTATCGCCTTCGGAAAACTGCAGGGCTTTGTCAGCGGGAAACCAATCGTGTTCCCGGGACAGAAACCGCTCAATGCTCTCATTGCAATTGGGTTGGTGGTTCTTGGAGTATATACAGTTCTTTACGGTGATTCGGATCCCTATTTTTATGGTTTAGTGATTTTATCTGCTCTCATCGGGGTTACACTAACGATTCCCATCGGCGGCGCGGATATGCCCGTGGTCATTTCTCTGTTGAATTCCTATTCCGGTGTCGCCGCCGCCGCAACGGGTTTTGTGTTGTTGAATAACGGCCTGATCATTGCCGGGGCGCTCGTGGGTGCATCGGGTTTGATCCTGACCAACATCATGTGCAAAGGGATGAACCGCTCACTAGCCAATGTAATCTTTGGCGCTGTTGGCCTGGAGCAGGTAACGCCAGGCTCTGGGGAAGGTAAGCAAATTTCTGTAAAAAGCGCTTCCACAGAAGAAGCAGCCATGATCCTGGATGCCGCCGAAAAGATCATTGTTGTACCGGGTTATGGATTGGCTGTGGCTCAAGCGCAATACGCTGTCCGTGAAGTTGCAGATTTTCTTGAGGAACAGGGTAAAAAAGTCCTTTACGCCATCCACCCTGTTGCCGGACGCATGCCCGGCCATATGAATGTTCTCCTGGCGGAAGCAAATGTCCCTTATGAACAATTAAAGGATTTGGATGCAATCAATCCGGAATTTGAGGACTGTGATGTAGCTATCGTTTTGGGAGCGAATGATGTCGTGAATCCCGCAGCACGACATGATTCTTCTAGTCCCATTTACGGGATGCCCATCCTGGATGTAGATAAATCCAAGACCGTTTTGGTTAATAAACGTACCATGAATCCGGGATTTGCAGGTATTCAAAATGAATTGTTTGGATTTGATAACACATTAATGGTTTTTGGTGACGCGAAAGCAATGCTCACCGATCTGCACAAAGACCTTAAAAATCTGTAAACCTGCTATTGTATTTTTTTATTATTGAAAATGATTAAACACATCTTTCTATACATAATATTGGGAGTACAACTCATGTCAGCTGAAAAAGAAACCATAGTCCTGGGTGCCGGTTGTTTTTGGTGCGTGGAGGCCGTTTACGAGCGTATAGACGGCATGATCGATGTCGAAGCAGGCTACTCCAACGGCCATACTGAAAACCCCACGTATAAGGATATTTGCAGCGGAAATACCGGCTTTGCCGAAGTAGCTAAAGTGACGTTTGATCCCCAGCGAGTAACGTTGAATGAAATTCTGGATACTTTCTGGCTTGCTCACGATCCCACCACACTAAATCGCCAAGGCGCAGATGTGGGGACTCAATATCGTTCTGGGATCTATTATTTATCTGAAACACAAAAAGAATTAGCAGAAAAGTCACTCAATAATGCTCAATCTGCTTTAAAGAAAAAGATTGTTACTGAAATACTACCACTAACAAAATACACGGTGGCTGAGGACTATCACCAAGACTACTACAATAATAATAAGAGCACTGCATACTGCTCTTACGTCATCACACCGAAATTGAAAAAATTAAAACTAGAATAAAAAACTGTTTAGTATTAAAGTTATACTTTATATAATAAACTATATATTATTTATTTATAATAATTTATTAATTTTTCCCATTAGTTTTAAAAGCTATAATCAACAGACACACCAAAATTTGCCGGATCGCCAAAACTGACATATTTTTTGTCAGGATATTCGTGGTACTGGAATTCCTCATTCCAAATGGGTTCCAGTCCAAAATAAAAACCCCTCGTGGCATAACGGACATCAAGGATATTTTTACCCCATGCGCGTACAGACCAATTTCCAAAATCAAAACCAATATGTCCGTTCAAGAGCTGGTATGGTTCAGAAATTTCATTATGACTGTCTGAAAAATAGAATTCATCTTTCGCTGAAAAGTTTAAATGGGCGAATAATCCATACTTATTTCTATAATTAATATTTAAACTATATGAATATTTTGGTGCGTGGGCCGGCTCCCTGTCACCTTGTTTTGTATTATTTGACGGATCCATGCTAAAATAAAAAGCATTTACCTTGCTGTCAATCATACCAAGGGAAGCAGATACATTCAATTGCGTATTGATTCTGTATTTACCTTCCAATTCCAAACCGCTTAAGGTTCCGCTGGTAGCATTGTCAGTATAAAACATGAAACTATTGGGATCACCAGCCAACTGCTGGCTTGAAATGGAAACTTGCTGATTATTACGCAGTGCGTGGAATGCAGTTAACCTGACAAAGCTGTTTTTTTTGTAACTGCGTATACCAAGTTCAAAATTCAATATGTTTTCTGGATCGTAAGGGCGGTTTTCTTCTGCCAGGTATGGATGTTGATTGATACCACCTGCTTTATACCCTTGTGATACACTGCTGTAAATATTTGTCTCATTATTGATCAAATATTGCACAACACCTTTAGCACCGATAAAGTTATGGTTAACTTTAATTGCAACGGGATCGAGTTCTACCAACTCATAATAATAATCATATCCATAAGATGTACCTGTGTAATTAAGATGATTTTCTTCAAATCGTACATTTCCCATTATTTTTAATTTATCATTAATCCATACTTCATATTGGCTGTACACAGCCTTGATATCAATAATAAATTCACTTGATGCAGCAATAGCGTTACCGCCATACAACCATCCTGAAGCTTCATCAGTTTCTTTCAATTCTTTCAAGTAAAGACCTAAAATAAATTTCTTATACTGTATCCTGGCTTCAGTTGTATTGCTTGTTCGAAATCGATTCATTTCATCAAAAAACTCATAATTCCATCCTTGAAGATTTGGATTAAAGTTGTGCGGGGCTTGTTCCCAATAATAATTATTAGCCCAATCACCGTCATAACTGTGTACCATGTCTGTTTTCGATCTTGAATAAATTAAAGTGGTGTTTAAATCATTTTTATTATACTGTGAGCGCAGAGAAAACGCACTTGTTTTTTGATTATCCTGGCCCTGGTCATTGGTGTATGTCGTCAATTCTTCATTATTATCCGGGGCCCAGGCATCAAAATTATTATCCATAAAAGTATTTACCCTCGTTAAAGTAAAGTTTAAATATTCATTCGCTTCTATGAATAGCTTTTCACGCAGGACTGCTTCTTCTCGTTTATTTGTATCTGTCCGTTGCAAAAATACGTTGGTTCTATAACCGTCTTCATAATTTGTATGATACACTGCCCGTAATGCAATGCGATCTGTCATGGGAATATTGATCATTCCACCGATTCGCTTGGTGGCATACATCCCCCCTGTTAAACTAACAGCTCCCTGAAAATTCTTCTGGGGATCGGTTGATTTCATACTGATTAATCCAGCCATGGCATTCGGACCGAATACGGATGACTGCGGCCCCTTAAACACTTCTATTTGCTCCAAATCGTAAAGCAGCCCAGCCATTCCCATCCCACTTAAATCGATATCATCGATAACGAAACCCACTGAAAAATTGGGAGGACCTTCTGCAAAATAATGGCTGCGCTCGCCAATTCCCCGGATTTGAAAATATCGGGGCCGGCTTGTACCTCCAGCCCAATTCAAGTTGGATACATCATGCATAACATCCTGGAAATGACTGCCGTCAGCATTGCTGATCTGCCGATTATCTATTACCGTTACACTTGAGGTAGATCGCTGCAATTGTTCATCTTTCAGACCAGCAGTGACAACCACTTCACTCCCTTGCAGTACCTTCGTAACCATCCTGACTTTCCAAAATGATTCAGGTGCTTTAGACCTTATTTTTTCATAAGCTACGTGCGAGAAAATCACCCGTGAGTCTTTTTCAGCATGTATAATAAATCGCCCTCGGTTATCAGAAACAGCGCCTGTTTCACCAGACATTATATTTACACCGGGAATAGGATCGCCCGTTTCAGCATCCACAATAATTCCCTCGATTTGCGGATAGAGCAATGTTGCAGTAAATAAAATGATTAATGTGTGTTTCATAATGCTTCCTACGCTGGCATTATCCAGATCAGGTTCATGGGTGTTTTCTCAGCAATTCCATCTGGTTCGGAATAGCACCCCGATCGATGATACAATTTACAAATGTATTAGAAGAAAATGATAGAATGAATAATTAAATCAGTCAATCAACCAATCACTCCCCTTGCTGTTCATCTGCATTTTAGTCTATTTTCGCCGTCAATTAATGAAAGATTCCCATGACAAATAACAACCAACTTCCTGAAATCACCGTCAAAGCCCTGTTTTTAGGTGTAATCCTATCCATGATCCTTGCCGGGGCTAATGCTTACCTGGGCCTTTTTGCCGGTATGACCGTTTCTGCTTCCATTCCCGCTGCCGTTATTTCCATGGGTGTTTTAGCATTATTTAAAAAGTCTAATATATTAGAAAATAATATTGTTCAGACCGCTGCATCTGCCGGGGAATCCCTGGCGGCAGGCGTGATTTTTACTATTCCAGCTTTGGTTTTGCTGGGTTACTGGGAAACATTTGATTATATGGAAGTGGCCAAGATCGCTGCCATTGGCGGTATCATCGGTGTATTATTCACCATTCCATTGCGGCGGGCATTGATTGTAGTAGCCAAACTTCAATATCCTGAAGGTATCGCCACTGCGGAAGTATTAAAAGCCGGCGATGAAGCACGATCTTCAAAATCAACTGATTCCAAAAGCGGTTTAAAAACCATCGCCATAGCCGGTTTGGTAGGTGGTATCATGAAGATCGCAGAACAAGGGTTTGCCATGTGGCACGCCGTATTGGAAGGCGCCATGCGTATGGGTGGGTCCATCTTTGGTATTGGAACGAACCTATCCCCTGCACTTATTTCTGTAGGATATATTGTTGGTCGAAATATTGGTATTCTTGTTGTGGCCGGCGGATTGATCTCATGGGCAGTTGCCATTCCCATTTATTCAGCCATGACCGGTGCTGAAGGTTCTCCCATGGAAACAGCATGGACAATCTGGAATTCGAAAATCCGATATATGGGTGTAGGCGCAATGGTTATTGGCGGGATTTGGTCATTGATTAAACTATTTAAGCCGCTTATCGCTGGTATTAAGGCCAGTTTAGATGCAGTGAAACACGCCAGCAGCGGTGGTGACATACCTCGTGAAGAACAAGATATTCCTATTAACTATGTCGGTATTGTTCTTTTAGCCATGCTTATTCCAGTGTTCCTTCTATATATCGATATTATTCAATCTCTAGGTGTTGCTATTTTATTGACAGTTGTTATGACAGTATTTGGTTTTCTTTTCTCAGCAGTCGCTGCCTATATGGCTGGTGTTGTGGGTTCATCCAATAATCCCATTTCAGGTGTAACCATAGCCACGATTCTTTTTACATCATTGCTTCTTTTGGTATTGCTCGGTACAGATTCAGGCGTAGGAGCCGCGGGAGCTATTATGGTAGGTGCTGTGGTGTGCTGTGCAGCAGCAATCGGCGGTGATAATATGCAGGATCTTAAAACCGGTTATATCGTCGGTGCAACTCCTTGGAAACAGCAGATTATGCAAGTAGTAGGTACTATCAGCGCAGCTGTAGTTTTGGGTTTAGTCCTGGACATTTTGCATACAGCTTATGTGATAGGTTCACCCACCCTATCTGCTCCACAAGCGACACTCATGAGATCAGTGGCGGATGGTGTATTCACCGGTAACCTTCCCTGGAATTTTGTATACTTAGGCGCACTCATAGCAGTAATAATTATTTTGCTGGATATTCGCCAGGAAAAACGGGGTTCCGATTTTCGTATTCCCGTCTTGGCAGTAGCAGTTGGTATCTATCTGCCCATCGAGCTGACAGTACCCATTTTTATCGGCGGTATGATCAACCATCTCGGTAAAAAAGCAGGCGCGTCAGAAACCACCGAAAAGAAAGGATTATTACTTGCTTCCGGACTTATCACAGGAGAAGCGCTCATGGGCATCCTGGTGGCAGTACCGATTTTTGTTACCGGCAACAAGGACTGGTGGCCATCTTTAGAAGGATTTATATTATTGATAAATGGTACTCAAAATGTAATCTCATTCAATTTTGTTGGAATTATTGCTTTTGTAAGTATTATTTATTGGCTTTTTAGAACTGTAACCAAAAAATGAGAGTAACACGATCACTCCTGCAGCGTTTGCCTAAAGTGGAGTTACATTGCCACCTGGACGGCAGCCTGCGCGTTGAAACCATCCTAGATTTAGCGGAAAAAGATGGCGTTCAGCTGCCTACGACTGATTTGGACAGGCTGCGGAAAAACCTGGTCGTTGGGGAAAAACGAGGCTCCCTGGAAGATTATATTGCCCGGTTTGATATTACGTTAAGCGTCATGCAGACCCCGGAAAGCCTGGAACGCTGTGCATATGAATTAATTGAGGATGTAGCCAAGGAAAACGTACGCTATATTGAAATTCGCTATTCCCCAATTCTGCATACTCAAAAAGACATGACCCCAGATGACTCAGTTGAAGCCGTGCGGGCAGGATTACTGAAAGCAGAAAAAGATTATGGTGTTAAGTCAGGAATTATCGTTTGCGGAATTCGCAATATTTCTGCTGAAGTTTCACTGAAGCTGGCTGATTTAACTGTACGTTACAAAAATAATGGAGTCATTGGCTTCGACCTTGCCGGGGCTGAAGAAAATTTTCCGGCAAAAGAACACCGCGAAGCGTTTTATCTCATCCACAACAACAATGTCAATGCTACTATTCACGCCGGGGAAGCCTTTGGGCCGGCATCTATCCACCAGGCAATCCATTATTGCGGAGCCCACCGCATCGGCCATGGAACGCGGCTGAAAGAAGATAAGGTACTCATGCATTATGTAAATGATCATCGTATTCCCCTGGAGATCTGCCTGACCTCAAACTGGCAAACGCGCTCCATTCGTTCGTTAAAACATCATCCAATCAAATATTATTATGATAATGGCATTCGTGTGACCCTAAACACGGATAACCGTCTTATGTCCGGAACCACCCTTACAGATGAATTCAAGATCGCTAAACAATTATTTGGATTTGGATTACACGATTTTCGGGAAAT
>Ga0066867_10001753_pt1 | contig 10729 bp, 8 predicted proteins | sample ETN01SmetaG_4_FD_65606 | JGI IMG/M metagenome (GOLD analysis project Ga0066867, IMG submission 65606) | Marine microbial and viral communities from oxygen minimum zone, Eastern Pacific Ocean - ETNP2014F12-01SV261 | ecosystem: Environmental > Aquatic > Marine > Oceanic ... | reverse complement strand
AATCGTTGGAACTCCTCTCCCTCCAACTTCAGAGCGTCACCTTCCAGCCAATGGTACAATGCGCCTTGTACCGGGTAGAAAAGCGAAGGTTGCAACTCGTAAACAACTGCTACCTACCTACGATGTATTTGATGAACTGCGCTACTTTGAACCTGATAAAGCCCCAGGGATTCTACGGCTCTCTGATACTCTATCAATTGGGGTAACAATCTGTGAAGATGCGTGGCAACATGCGGGTGAAGTGCCTGCTGATTATGATGCTGACCCGATTGAACAACTTGCGGCGTGGCAACATCAAGGTGAGCCCCTCGCCCTCTCAGTCAACCTCTCTTCCTCTCCTTACCATTTACACAAAGAAGGAATGCGCAGTGATGTAGTTAGGGCTGCTTCCAAAACACTCGGTCACCCCTATCTCTTATGCAACCAAGTTGGGGGCAATGATGACCTATTATTCGATGGGCGCTCTCTAGTAGCGTGGCCTGATGGTAGTTTGGCCCAAGCCCCGGCATGGTGTATGGGGGTGTTCCTAGTAGATGTTGAAGATCCAGATTCCGGCCGCTGGCTTCCATGGCCTGCCGGAGAATGCTGTGACGAATGCTCTTGTCATGTGGAGTCTGTTGCCGCTGAAAGTAACCCTGCAAATCCTGAAACAGGAATTGATTTGTTAGCGGCTATTACCATAGGATTAGGTGATTACTGTAAAAAATCAGGCATTGAACGACTTGTAATAGGAATGAGTGGAGGCCTTGATTCCTCTGTATGTGCTGCTATCGCTTGTCGTACCGTAGGCCCTGAAAACGTCCTAGGTCTAGCAATGCCATCTCGCTACTCTAGCGACCACTCGCTCGCTGATGCCAAAGCTACTGCTGAAGCACTTGGGATGGAATTACACACTCATTCAATCAGTGAACTTCACGATGCCGCTGAAGCAGAACTTCGTGAAGAATTGGAAGGGGGGAATCCTATCGCTCTAGAGAACATACAATCTCGTCTTAGAGGAATGATGGTCATGGCCTTGGCTAATTCAAGGAACGCCATGGCAATCACTACAGGAAATAAATCTGAATTAGCAATGGGTTATTGCACCCTATATGGGGATATGGTTGGAGGTTACGCACCTCTAGGTGACCTCTACAAAAATGAGGTGTATGCTGTTGCCCACGCCATCAACTCTGAAGCAGGGCGATTTGGAGGGGAACCGCCCATCACAGAAAGTACACTCACCAAACCACCCTCTGCTGAACTTGCGCCTGACCAATTAGATCAAGACACACTTCCACCTTACAAAACACTTGACTCAATACTTGAATCTCATATTGAAGCTGGTGCCTCAGCCTCTACATTGGTTGAATTGGGCCATGATAAAGAGATGGTTGATTGGATTCTTGAACGCCTACATGCCAATGAGCACAAAAGGTGGCAAATGCCGCCAGCACCTAGAGTATCAAATCGGGCTTTTGGCCAAGGTTGGCGGCAACCTCTTGCAGCAAAGAAATGATTGCTTCAAAGGGCACAATAGGAGCAATGCTCTCCGATTACATAGTTATCAGATTCCTGCTCATTGGGTAATAGTGGCTCTCTACAGCCATAACAGACTACGCTTGCTGTTTCTTCTAAATCAGGACCTAATCCTACTCTTCGATCAAAGACAAAGCATTCGCCCTCCCAATGTGCACCACCACACTCATCGAAGTATCCTAGGATTCCACCTTCAAGTTGGTATACTGATTCAAAACCTTCCTCAAGCATCACTACAGAAGCCTTCTCACAACGAACACCGCCAGTACAATACATCACCACTGGTGTACCTTTCATCTCTTCTGGAAGTTGCTTAATTGCATTGGGGAATTGCCTAAAGGTATCAATTTCAAGGTCTACAGCATTCTCAAATTTCCCTAATCTCATTTCGTAACCATTTCTCGTATCAAGTACGATTACCTCTTTGCCTTCATCAAGCCAAGATTTGAACTCCTTTGGAGAAATAAAGGGGCCTGTGAATGTTGCGGGTTTTACATCATCATGACCCATAGAAATAATTTCTTTTTTCAGACGTACTAGCATTCTATTGAATGGTTGATGGTTTGAATAACTAATTCTCAAAGGAATATCTCTGAATCTTTCATCCTCTTCAATATGTGTAATGAACTGATTTATCGATTCTTGAGTGCCTGCAAGGAAAAAATTGATTCCTTCTTCACTAAGCAAAATTGTACCTTTTAATCCAAGATCTACACAGAAATCTCGTAGTGGCCATCTCATTTCTACTATATCGGGAATCGAGACAAAACGGTAGCCTGCAATATTGACAAAATCATCAGTCATATTCATCCCTCTTATCCGGCACAAAGTCATCCCTCTTGATACTAATGGAGACAAGATAAATTGATGCGTAGGTTGATGGGACGATGCCATCTGCCTCACATCAATGGCCATCCCTGCACCACTTGTCGAAATGCTAGAGGGAGGGTTCGGCACTACAAAACAGAAGGCCGCCCGCCTTGTTGTAGACTTGGCCGCCTCAGCAGGAGCAACTGAATTCATTGAATGTACCCATGCTCACGTTAGTGGCGTCTCAGTGATAACTGGCGGACATGGACTAAGACGCTTCCTTGCAGACCTTGGTGATGATACTGTAGGAAAAGTGGCTATACCTACCACTCTCAATTCTGCAGGCTGCGACCGTGATAAGTTCGATGAGATGGGAATTGACTACGAGGATTTCTTGAAATTACAATTCGAAATTATACTTGCTTACGAAAAATTGGGTATTTCACCCACCCTTTCATGCACCCCATATGAGCAAGATTTGGAAATTGATGGTGTAGGATGCTGGGCTGAATCAAATGCAGTATGTTTCTCAAACTCCTATACTGAATTAATCACCAACAGAGAATCTGGTCTTTCTGCACTCGCTACTGCACTAACTGGATGGGCACCTAAGTGGGGACTACACTTAGAGGAAAATCGCCAGCCGAACATCCTTGTCAAAGTTGAGGCCGAAATGAATGACATCACAGACTGGAGCGTCCTTGGCGATTGGATTGGAAAACAGGTGCAATCAGATTGGAACCTACCTTGGGGCCCAATGCCACACATTACTGGCCTGCCATCGTGGTCCTCTTTTGAGATGAAGAAGGCACTTACTGCTGCAGCGGCAAATTATGGCTCGCCACTCCTTTGGGCCGATGGCCATACCCCACCTGCTCCCTCATCAAACTACGAGGGAGAACTCACTTTCACAGAATCAGATTTAGCCGGGCGATATGCTGAACTCGCTCCAAACGGTGAAGTTGACCTCATTGTAGTTGGCTGCCCCCAGGCATCTTTAGGAGAAATTCGCTCAACCGCTGCTGCAGTTAGAACCCACATGGAATTGGGCAAAAAAATACCAAATCAGCGATTATGGGTATTTACTAGTGGGCACAGTCATGAACTTGCAGAAGCTGATGGTTCCATCGAATTATTGGAAGAAGCAGGCGCACTTGTGCTCAAAGATACCTGCCCTGAAGTCACACCTTACAATCGAAGCAAGTACAACCACTTGCTAACAAACTCGCTGAAGGCAGAGCACTATCTAACAAGCGGCCTTAATCGTATGCCAACCTCTGTCGCCCCAATCGAAACTTGTGTTGCAGCCGCTTTCAACCCTAACTTGTTTGAGGGCCCAAGACCCACACTAGACTCACGTGCTAAGGAACCACATTACTCAGCCAAAATTCACCAAACTGGAGATTGTGAACTTGCTGGAAAGAATTTGCCAAGTCAATCAGAATGGAGTATGACAGGGAAGGCATTGGTTACTGATGTACCAATCACCTACCTTGGATATGTTAACCGAGATAGTGGAGTAATTGAAGAGCCAGGACACCCACTTGACGGAGTTGCAATTGAAGATACTATTCTGATCTACCCTAAAGGTTCAGGCTCAACGGTTGCTCCGTTTGTTCTGATGGGCCTGATATACACTGGTAAAGGGCCAATGGGCATCATCAATCGGGATGTCTGCCCACTAACTCTTCCTGCTGCGTCATTACTCAACGTGCCATACGCCTATGGCTTCGATTCCGACCCATGTCTTGCCATCAATAATGGAGATGAAATCCTGATGACACTTAGCGAAGGTATCGTTAAAGTGAAAATACTCAATCGTGTTTCAGAATGATTAATCCTCATTGAGGTCATTGAAAGGCCATATTTCCACAATGTAGCATTCTGTACATGCTTCTGTGAGAAGACTATCTTTGTAGGGCAAAGGCCTATGCCATTTCTCTAGGGGTTTGTGCTCGCCGCATACAGGACAATCACCGTAATTACCTTGCATTGAGCCATACTGAGAGTAGGCACCAAATGAACTTGTCCAACTATAATGCAATACGCTACCCCCACTTCCGCCTAACATGCGTTGCATCGTGACAGGGGGTGCCGGCTTCCTTGGGAGTCATCTCTGTGAATCTCTACTTGCTCGCGGCCACAATGTCTGCGTAGTAGACGATTTATTCCGTGGCCGTAAGGCAAACATGGAAGATTGTAAAGGAATGCCGGATTTTCACTTTGTCTTAGGGGATTGCGCCAATATTGAAAAATTGGAGAAAGCGGAAGAAAAATTGAATGGGGTAGATGTAATATTTCACTTGGCTGCAATTAATGGCACACGCTACTTCAACGAGCGTCCGGATCTTGTCATAAATGTCAACATCAAAACTACTGACACTGTCGTGAAATTTGCTAGCGAGCGTAGCGCCCGTCTAGTTTTCACCAGTAGCCCAGAGGCATACGGAATTCAAGATGTGATGCCTCTAGAAGAGGAGGCTGAAGCCATCTGCCCAAGCCCGCATCACCATCTAAGACACTCTTATGGTGCAAGCAAATACCTTGGAGAAGTTTTGGTCCAGTACGCTGTACGAGAAAGGGGCCTTGATGCACGAATTATTAGACCATTCAATGGTTATGGGCCACGTTTGAAGGGAGGAGAACATGGACAAGTTTCCTCAATTTTCCTCCAACAGTGCCTTGAAGACAAGGACATCACTTTACATGGAGATGGTTCACAAACCCGTTGCTTCACTTGGTATTCAGATTTGATTGATGGAATCGTGGCATTAGGGGAACTAGATGAAGGCGTAGATGGTTCTTCATTGAAAGGCACCTCATTCAATATTGGTTCAAAGGAAGAAGTCTCTATCAAAGAACTCGCAGAGATTGCATTGAAAGTATCAGGTGCAGAAAGTGAAATTATCTCTGGAGATGGCCATCCCGGAGACACTGTTCGTAGGGTGCCTGATACTTCAGCAGCTGAGACTGCTCTAGGTTGGCATTCAACAGTAAGCATTCAAGAAGGAATGCTTCGATGTTGGGAATGGATGCTACCCGAATAATCATAGCCTCCATACGAGGGACATAAATCATGACGGAAAATGCGTCTCAATACCCAGGCAACCGTTGGATGATTCTTGGCGTATTGAGTTTGAGTCTTGTCATAGTGATGCTAAACAACGTCACACTGAATGTCGCTTTACCAGAACTATCAAAGGATTTGAGTGCAGATAATTCTGAACTGCAATGGATAATGGATGCATACGCACTTGTTTTTGGTGGAACTCTACTAGTCATGGGGGCACTGGGTGACCGATTTGGTCGAAAAGGTGCTTTACAGATTGGCCTTGTAATTGTCTGTGCTGCATCTGCTTGGACTGCTTTTTTTGCTGATTCATCTACTGATGTAATACTTGCACGAGCAATAATGGGACTGGGTGCTGCATTAGTTATGCCATCCACTTTGTCTGTAGTATTGGTTGTGTTTCCACCTAATGAACGAGGAAAGGCCATCGGGATTTGGGCTGCAATGGCGGGAATTGGCGCGCCTATTGGCCTCCTTGTAGGGGGCTGGGCTGTTGAAAATTATGATTGGCAAATGGCTTTCTTGATCAATGTCCCAGTAATTATCATCGCCTTGTTAATAGGTGCAATTATTGTACCTCGTTCTAAAGATGAAGAAGAACGCCCGCTTGATGTTGGTGGAGCATTTTTGTCAATACTTGTTCTTAGTTCACTTTTGTACGGGATTATTGAAGGACCCAGCCTAGGTTGGACAGACAATAGAATAATTGCTTCTTTTGCCACATTCATTATCGCAATTCTATTGTTTATCTACTGGGAAAAGAAAGCAGAATACCCCCTGTTACCTTTGGAATTCTTCAAACAAAGAAATTTCACAATAGGCTTAATTGCTATTTCAATGGCATTCTTTGTTATGTTCTCTTTCATGTTTATGCAAATGTTGCACTTCCAACTTGTACGAGGACATTCACCTTTATCTGCTGCCATTCGCTTCTTCCCACTCCCATTGGGATTGATGCCAGCAGCAGCCAATAGTGACCGATTGGTCGCTAAGTTCGGACGACCAAATGTCATAGCAACTGGTTTGATTCTAGTGGCATTAGGATTAGGGCTCTTTACCCTAGTTGACATTGACACAAGTTATGCACAAATTGCAGCCACATTTGTTCTTCTAGGTCTAGGAATTGGATTGACAATGGCGCCTTCAACAACAGCAGTCATGGATTCTATCCCTGAATCTAAAGCCGGTGTGGGTAGCGCAACAAATGATTCGAGTCGAGAAGTTGGTGGGGCTCTAGGAATAGCAATAGGTGGTAGTGTACTAAACGAGATTTATCAATCAACAATTGTCATACCCGGATCAGCATCTGCACAATCATCAATTATTCAGGAATCATTCCCTGCAGCGATGACAATTGGCCAACAAATGCTGGCAGCGGGAAACTCTGAAGGAGCGATGCTAATTGCATCTGCTCGTGAATCATTTATCGAAGGAATGGTTGGGGCTTGTATTGTTTCAGGGATTGTAGCATTATTGGCAGCTATTATTGTTAAACTGAAACTACCAGACGATAGATCATCTGAAGAGGAATGAAATAATCTCATTGATTTCTAAATAATTTTGATTAAATTGTCGATAATAGTTGGGGCAAAACCAAGTACGCATTCTTCTTTACCCGCAATCAATCGTCCATGGACACCCATTGCACCTGCCAAATCGTATGCTCCAGCCTTACCGACCCAACTATCAGATTCTAGTAATTCAGTTAGTGCTTCCAAGGATAATTCATCAATCTCTACTGTGGCGTGTTCAACTTCGGATTCCACTATCCAACTGGATTTCCTACGACAGAGAATTGCGGTACCTGACCAGACATTATGTCTGCGCCCACTTAACTGCAACAACATCACTGCCGCCCCACTTCTATCTGCAGGCTGACCCAATGCAACATTGATATCATCTGGGTCCTCAACAAGAGTATCTGCAACCAAAATATAATCTGGAATTTCGTTCCCAGATTCTAATTGAAGAGTGAACTCGGCAATCGCTGAATTGATTTTGGATTCCAATATTTTTTCTACTTGACTGCCTACAATCATGCCAATGGGGGGAATATCCTCCAAACTAACTAAGGGACTAGCAGAAAACTCCACATCAAGGCCTTTGAGTACCTCTTTTAGCACCTCAAAACGACGAGTTGAGGCGGACGCTAGATGAATCTTCATGGTTGCCATCATCTAAACGGGACGGGGCGCGCGTTTATCATGCGGACCATTGTGGGGGTGTCGGGGATTGAAGGTGACGGGCACAAAAGAACGCATTCCAACCTATGTAGCAGGACTTGATGAAAAGATGCAGGGAGGAATCCCAAAGGGGCATATTGTCCTACTTGCTGGAGTCTCAGGTTCCATGAAATCAAGCCTCGGCTTCTCAATGTTATACAATGCAGTTCTAGAAGGCAAGACTTCTGGCATCTATGTTACTCTTGAGCAGGGGAAAGATAGCCTAGGAAGCCACATGGCTGGAATGGGCATGGATGTCCAAGACCCACGCGTACGTAGCCGCATTGCAATCATTGACCTTGCCGACTTGCGTGTCCAACTTGATTCCCAAGGCATGACTGATAGTGTCGATTGGATGGGACAACTCATCAAGCAGTTGGCTAATTACCGTGACAGTATTGGATTCGAGGTTGTTGTGTTCGACAGTTTGGGCGCATTCTTTACTTTAACAAAAATGGAAAACCCTAGGGATGAAATTTTCCGCTTCTTTGAGGCCATTCGAAGAATGGGACTTACAGGTATTGTCATCTGTGAAATGATGGGTGAATCAAAGAACCAATATGGGGAATTCGGAATAGAGGACTATCTCTCAGATGGCGTGATTCATTTAGTCATGGACCGGAATGGAGATGCAGTGAATAGAAAAATTGGAGTTGTCAAGATGCGACATACCGATCATATTCTAGGATATAGGCCATATCGATGGGATTCTGGTGTCTGCAAATTCTCTATTGAATAATTATTCAACAGTTACCGATTTTGCTAGGTTTCTAGGTTTGTCTACATCTAGATTAAGTTCAACTGCAGTATGATATGCTATCAATTGTAGAGGGATTACTGTAAGTAATGGTGAAAGTACATTGTTGGTTTGAGGCACTGCAATGGCAATATCTGCTTCAGCTGCTGCTTCTTCATCCCCTTCATCGTGGATTAGAATTATTTTAGCACCCCTAGCCTTACACTCTTGAACATTAGAGAGAGTCTTATCTCTAAATTTGTCATTAGGACAGATTACAACCACTGGGCTGTCCTTTTCTAGAAGAGCTATTGGGCCATGTTTCATCTCTCCTGCTGGATATGCTAAGCAAGGAATGTAAGCAACTTCCATCAACTTCAACGCACCTTCTCGAGCAACCGGAGCAGAAGGACCTCTGCCAAGGAACAAAACATGTTTTGCATCTTTCACAGCATCAACAACTTCCATCATTGGACCAACTCGAGTTAGGTATTGCTCGATTTGATTTGGGATTTCATTGAGTGCTTTGATTACATCTTTTCCTTTAGATGGTGACAACGATCTAGCGCGACCAATTTGAATGCTGAAAATAATCAATGCCGCAACCATATTTGAGAATGCTTTTGTTGATGCAACTGATTTTTCAGGCCCTGAATGAATATACACTCCACGGCCACATTGTCGAGCTATTGAAGAGCCAACAACATTGACTACACCCATTACTTGTCCGCCCTTCAATTGAATTTCTTTTACTGCTGCAAGTGTATCTGCAGTCTCACCACTTTGACTTACCGCAAAATAAAGTGCATCAGAAGAAATTACAGGATTGTTGTATTTGAATTCGCTAGCCACATGAGATTGCGTGGGTACTCTAGCCAACTCTTCTATCGCCAAACGACCAACCTGGCAAGCGTGTAAGGCAGTACCACAACCAATCAAGCGAATGTGAGGGATATTGAGAAGTTTTTTTGCAGAAAGGTCAAGACCACCGAGTTTACCATTACCGTTCTTCAAAACCACGCGACCAGATATACACTGCCTCAATGATTCAGGCTGTTCATGAATCTCTTTGAGCATATAATGGGGGAAATTACCCAATTCGGCCTCCCCCCAATCATCCTCAATTGTCGTGAATTTAGGGTTCGATAATCCTTGGCCCAACCTGCTTATCTTTATCTTTCCACCAGGAGAAAGTATTGCAAAATCACCAAAATCTAATGTCTGTTGATTGCGGGTATGACTAGTCATTACATGTGGGCAACTCGAAACAAACGCTTCACCATCTCCTTTACCGACCAATAATGAAGAACCATTGCTAGCACAAACTATTTGTTCGGTATCAGAAAATAATACACAAAGACCCCATGTGCCTCGTGTTTGTTTAGTTGCTCTCTTTACTGAATTTAATGGAGAAAGCCCATCCTTTCTAGCACGAGAAATCAAATGGGCAAAAATCTCAGAATCTGTTTCTGAACTAAATGTGACGCCTTCTTCCATAAGTCCTGCCCTCAAGGCACGATGGTTTTCAATAATCCCATTATGAATAATTGCAATATTACCATCTTCAGAAACATGAGGGTGTGCATTTTCAACTGTAGGAGCTCCATGGGTGGCCCACCTTGTATGGCCTATTCCAATAACGGCTGAATCAGGAAGTGAAGGGATAAGGGGTTCTAACTCAGATAATTTCCCACTTGCTTTAACGACATGTATCGATTCATTATCTAATACAGCAATACCTGCTGAATCATATCCTCGATATTCCAACCTACGCAAGCCATTGAATAGAATAGGCGCCACTTCTTTTTCCCCAATATAACCAAAAATACCACACATATTTACACCTCAGAAATCTATTCTCTCACTACAAACTGGACACTTGACATATTTCAATTCAAGACTCTTGACTCTGAAATTCGCACCACAATCACAGGTCACGTCCCGACCCGGCGGCGGAGGGAGTGTTCCTAATTCCATCGGTGAGGGTGGTAGAGGCAATTCTTCTGATACTTCAGCGGGTGAGGGAGGTGGTGGTAATTCCTCCGCAACTGGATCAACTACACTCTGTCGTGCCTTTCTACGGCGTCTGCGCTTACTTCCAGAATCTTCAACTTCTGACTCAACGGATAGTGATTTATCAACTGATTCGAGTGGCTCTTCAGAATCAACTTCCGAACTAATCACAATATCGTTATCAGGTTCTTTCTCTTCGATGATATCGATGTTATCATCATCAACATCAAGCACATCATCATCATCATCATCATCATCATCATCAACTTCAACAGTCAATTTTGGGCCCGAACGTTTGCGATGAGTTGCAATTCCAGCAGAGGCAAGGAATATCAATAAACAACCAACAGCACAAGCAAC
>Ga0066867_10001752_pt1 | contig 10738 bp, 9 predicted proteins | sample ETN01SmetaG_4_FD_65606 | JGI IMG/M metagenome (GOLD analysis project Ga0066867, IMG submission 65606) | Marine microbial and viral communities from oxygen minimum zone, Eastern Pacific Ocean - ETNP2014F12-01SV261 | ecosystem: Environmental > Aquatic > Marine > Oceanic ... | reverse complement strand
GGACACGGAGGCATACACCTGCCTGATAAGTCCTATTACCCATTCATACTAGGATTAGGCATCGCCATATTCGGCATCGGGTTCCTTACAAACACCTATGTAATCGCTGCGGGCGTCCCGATATTTATATGGGGTATGCTTGGCTGGTCAATGGAACCGGTAAACGACCCAACGTAATTAACTTGGAAGACAAGAGTTCAATTTCCATCTCAAGGATTCAACGAACGTGACACAGGCCGCAATAACAGAACACCATCCGCCGGTAGAAGACACTTCAACCGGCCTGAATAGCAGGAAGCTCCTGATGTGGGCATTCCTCGGGTCAGACGTGATGTTTTTTGGAGCATTCATCTCCACCTACCTCGTATACCGGGGCAAGAGCCTTGTCGGTCCGTATCCTTCGGAGATTCTAAACATACCAATAACGTCGGTGTCTACGTTCGTACTGCTCATGAGTTCCCTTGCAATGGTCTTGGGCCTTCACTACGTGAAGGAGGGTGAAAAGAACAAGGGAACACTCTGGATACTGGTGGTCGTTGTTCTCGGTTCAGTTTTCATGGGATTCCAGTTCGTTGAATTTAGAGAATTCGCCCACTTGGGTTTGACCCCCAGAACAAATATTTTCGGGACAACATTTTTCATACTCACTGGCATTCATGGCGCCCACGTAACAATCGGGGTTATCTGGATGGCATTCCTCGCGTACAGCTCACATAATGGAGCCCTCCGCCCTGACAACGCGTTGGATCTCGAAATTGCAGGTTTATACTGGCACTTCGTCGACATTGTATGGATCGTAATTTTTACAGTTATCTATTTGATTTCAGCAAACGACGCGCCACCACCTGGGATGGAATCAATTACTCACTGATAGCGATAAAAGATAGGCAGAGGATTTAATAATGGCCAGTCTTTGGCGAAAACTAACCCATCACGACGGCAACGGCTGGTGGAACCTCCCGCACACAGCCAGTAATGAACCGAACCCGCCCTATGAGGGTCCAATCGGTGGGGCTTGGTTAGGCAATATTTGGCGAATCCTCACACATGGTAGTGTCTCGCATGCAGGACCAAGCTTTTACTGGCTTGTAGGTCTTTTCCTGGCCATTATCACGCTTCTTGAGGTCTGGTTATTCGGTGTCGAAGGACTGGGCAGCTGGTACATACCATTACTATTGATACTCTCGCTTTTGAAATTTGTAGGTGTGGTCGCGTTCTTCATGCACTTGCGATTTGATCATCGATTATTTACATACCTGTTCGGGTCAGCCATGGTCGTTGGAATTTTCATATTCACACTAGTCCTGCTGCTATCCGAATTTGGTCACCAGTCACCAAACTAATCGGATTGCCAATATTCTCCGATGACTCAAGACTGACTTACGCAAAAGTTAAAATTTGCGGGTAAGGCGTGAGCCCAATCCCTTTAAGACTGGCTCCCATTAGGGGTGACAGATACCAAGAATGAACCGACGCTATGAATGACGGCCCAAAGCCTGACCTGATCAATAGTTTCGGAGAGTTCGCGCTTGCGTGGGACTTCTCATCACCTCCGGCCGTATTATTCCTTTTATTAACCAGTGCTTATACGATCGGTGCCATGCGCTTGGCGACTCGCTCTGATAAAGACGGGCGCTTCTGGTATAAATTCACTGCAAGTGTTCTTGGTCTCGTCCTACTGGCAACGGCTCTGGCCGGACCACTCGACTACTATTCAGGCGACCTGTTCGCTGCCCACATGTCACAGCACATCGTTATCGCCATGTTCGCTGCACCGCTCCTCTTGCTAGCCAGGCCCATGCCCGCTTACATATGGGCTTTGCCTCGTCCTTTGCGCGTGGGGGTTGGAACCGCGCTGACAAACTCAGGGGTGATCATCAAGGTCATGAGGATCCTTACGAGGCCATCAGTTGCGTTGCCGCTCTTCATAGGCACACTATACGCATGGCATATTCCTGCAGCTTATAATCAGTCTCTCGAGGATGAGTGGCTTCATCTTTTCATGCACTTCACTATGTTCACAACAGCCGTTCTCTTTTGGTGGCCGATAATAGGGCCACCACCTATCCGCACCAAACTTACGCACCCACAGAGAATCGTTTACCTGCTGCTTGCCGTCACGCCAACGGCGGTTCTGGCTGCGATTATCACCCTGTCCAAATCCGTTTTATTCGACTTTTATCTGGACAGTCCTGGTCATTTCAGTTGGTCACCGACAGAAGACCAGCGGACCGGCGGACTGTTGATGTGGATTCCAGGAAACTTCGTATACCTGACAACCGTGACGATACTTTTCTTCAGATGGTTTAAAGAAGAAGAGCAAAAAACATCGCGAGAGGCAACATTACGTAAACGACAGATCAGATCGTCGGACGGTTCAACAATTACACAGGATAAATTAAAAAGCGACGTTGATCGCACCAACTAGAGCTTGGTGCTACGGCGACGGCGTCGAATAGGAGCCCGCCTGATGAAATAGTCGTTTTCTTGCTCGAGCATTCGACGCAAAACTTCATCAGAAAGGTTCTTCAGATAAATAACACTAGCCCAAGCATCTGTAAGACCAGATTGTATCTCTGCCAGCGTCATCGCCTTGTTCAAATTTGCGAGTAACAACCTAAAAACTGCTTCAGTGATCGGAGTTCCAGGCAGAAGGAATTCAGGTTCGTTTGCACAAACGTTACCCATCACCTTCATATATTCAGCAGCAGTTCCGAAGCCCGCGGGTGTCTCGCCATCGTCGACTACAGCTTTACCTCCTGTAGACAACCTCGAATAAACTGCATACGCAAATGATCTACCAGTAGCATCGAAGGCTTTGGCATCGATCTGATATTTAGGCTCTGCTACGGTTTCTTGTGTCTGTTCTGTCTGATCGGTCATATATTTTTCTGCCCGCGTTTAATGGAGTTTTATAAAATTCTAAAAAATATCATCTGGCCAGTCGAGCATCTCGACCTTGGCAATTTCATCTACATCAATCATACCAATGTCATCGGGACATATGGCTAATCCATTCGCTGTAGCCATCGAACTCAATGCACCAGAGCTTTGGTTGCCAGTCAATTTTGCACGATATGCCCCAGAGTCGTCCACATACACGTGTACTCGAGCATACACACGGCGCCCGTCGTAATTATTAATCGGATCATCCATTAGCACATCTATCGAAGGTTTTTCCACCTGAGGTTTACCCATCATAAAACGCATCGCGGGACGTCCAAATTGTTCAAATGCCACCATGGCGCTCACAGGGTTGCCGGGAAGCCCGAGATGAGGAACTCGGGTTCCGTCTTTACGGTCAAGTAACCCAAAAGCCAGTGGCTTTGCTGGGCGCATACGCACAGACCACAAGGCAATTTCACCCTTGGATGCCAGCACATCTTTAACCACGTCGTAATCACCTTTTGATACTCCCGCGGACGTTACAACTAAGTCCGCAGCAAGTGCACCGTCCAGTGCAGTTTCTAGTGATTCAACTGTGTCTTTCGCTATTCCCTGAACCCTTGGGATCCCCCCATATTTCGTCACCATAGCTGCGATGCTATAAGCGTTAGAGTTGTAAATCTTCCCGGGCCTGTATTCCTCACCCGGTTGCAAGAGTTCATCACCTGTTGAAACTATCGCAACAACTGGTCTGCGCACGGCTTGAATCTCAGAACGCCCCAAGGAAGCAATAACACCAACCTCACCCGCACCTAAAATATGTCCTACCTCAAATACGTTGTCACCCTCATGAATGTCTTCGCCTGCCTGTCGAATATTGTCATTTGGTTCTGCCTCAATATGTATAGCTACAGTGTCGTCTGACTTTACAGTTTCTCCACGTTCAAGCTCATCTGTATCCTCAAATGGAACAACTGCGTCAGCGTTTTGCGGAACCGGGGCACCTGTCATTATCCGAATTGCAGTACCTGGTTTTAGAGGCTGGTCTGCTATCTGTCCAGCCGCCACGACACCAATGACCTGCAATACACTCGGTGCATTCTTGGTTGACCCTGTTGTATCAGAAGAAAAAACAGCGTACCCGTCCATAGCTGAATTCGTGAGTTGAGGCACATGGAACGGAGCTACAACACGTTCACCCAAAACCTGCCCTAAAGAACCCAGCAGTGGAGTGGATTCGACCGAAAGCTGCGAAAAGTACGAAAGAATCCGCCCACGTGCTTCCTCCACACTTAACATCTCCGCATCGTAATGATGACGATGAGGGCGATCATGTTCTTCTTTAGGATTACGGAGCATTGTGGCTTCGATATTTGTTTCAGGCGCGTAGTTCAGCGCCAAGCTCTTTTTTCAACTGATTCAGAATCTGTTGTTCGATCTTACCTATCTGTTCGGTTGTGAGCGTCTTATTCGGTGATTGATACACAAGACGGACGGCAACTGCTTTCTTTCCTGCGGGAACGCCCTTACCTTCGAACAAGTCGAAAACCGTTGCTGAGGCCACGATCCTGTTACGCTGTGCGATTTCAACTATCTCTCCCGCAGTTGACTGTGTCTCAACAACCAAAGAAAGATCACGATGGGATGCGGGCAAGCGAACGAACTCTTCGAACTTCCCATTATCACCAGATTGCATCGATTCAGAAATGATCTTCAGGACAGCTTGTAGGTCAATCTCGAACAATGCGACCCTATCGACTTCTGCATCAAACTGCGAAAGTACTTCTGTGGAAATTTCACCAACCACTCCAATTACTGCATGATTCGCGGCCGGTACTTTCACGATCGCTGTCCGACCGATGGCGAACGTGGAATCCTCACCTGGTTCAAATACAGGTGAGATACCGAGATTGCTTAGTACGGACTCAACAGCCCCTTTGGCATCGTAAAAATCTGAAGAATCGCTGGAAAGATCCCAGTGAAGATCATTCCTTGGCCCGGCGAATGCGCCTGTTGCCATCTGGCGCTCCTCAGGCAACCCCTCACCATAATCTAAGAAAACCCGTCCAGTTTCGAACACAGCGATGGGTCCACGCCAGGTACGTGAATTACGTGCAACCGTCATCAGTATCCCTTCACGAAGGGTTCGCCGCATAACTGCAAAATCCGAACTTATCGGGTTTCGCAGTTTAATTTGCGCTGCAACGGATTCATCGAGAGAAACACGCGCCTCACCTTCACTAGTAGTAGCAGAGTAATTAATGGTCTCTCGCATACCCGCTTGAACCAGGAAATCAGCCACCTGCTGTCGAAGATCCATCTCCGGTTGAGGCTGCCACTGTGGCGGTCTACCTGAAAGGATTGTTGTCGGGATGTTGTCATAACCAACGATACGTGCTATCTCTTCTACGAGGTCTTCAGGTATTGAAATATCAGGACGCCAGTAAGGAATCGAAACGTCCCAGCCTGTTGCATCCCCTTCCAAAGCAAACCCAAGACCTTGCAGCGTGGTTTCAACGACGCCCCTGTCAAACTCAACACCGAGGACTCTCGTAATATCGCCGGATTCAAGACGAACAGATTCCAGCTCTTGACCAGCGCTCGGATTCACATCAATGATCCCTGATGCTGCCTTTCCACCGGCAATTTCCAAAATAAGTTTTGTTGCACGGCGAAGACCAACCTCTGCTAACCCTGACCTTAAACTCTTCTCGAACCTGAGCGTAGCCTGGCTAGACAACTCCAACGTGCGCGCCGTGCGACGATTATTCACGCCTTCAAATGTTGCTGACTCTAAAAGCACAGTACCAGTAGACTCGGATATTTCGGAATTAGCTCCACCCATCACCCCAGCCAATCCAATCCCACGGTCAGGGTCAGCAATAAGAAGCATATCTGGATCGAGCTTGCGTTCTTTATTGTCGAGGGTTGTGAGCTTTTCTCCTGACATAGCTCGCCTCACAATAATCTTGTGATCAGCTACCTTGTCATAGTCAAATGCATGAAGTGGTTGCCCAATTTCAAACATCACAAAATTCGTAATATCAACTATGTTGTTAATTGGCCGCTCGCCAATTGCAATAAGACGATCTTTAAGCCATTTTGGTGACTCGCCGATCGTGACTCCTTCGATAACAGAAAGCGTATAGCGAAGACACAGATCAGGATCTGCTATCTCAACGGATGCCAGTGTGTCGATATCAGGTCCGCTCGCGTCAAAATCTACTTCAGGTTGCTTTAGCGGGTTTCCAGTGATCGCCGCAACGTCTCGAGCAACTCCGACGACACCTAAACAGTCTGGCCGATTAGGGGTCAGTTCAATGTCTAAGACTGCCTCGCCTAGAATCTCTCCTATTGGGGTGCCGACCTCAGCATGGTCATCAAGCACGAGAATCCCCTCATGATCATCACCAATTCCAAGTTCTCGCACCGAGCAGACCATTCCCTCTGACACGACACCACGTATTTTCGAACGTTTGAGTTTTTTAGTCTTGCCTGTTTCGCTAGAGTAGGCATCCTGAAGAACTGCACCTATGGAGGCATATGCAATCTTCTGCCCTTCAGCAACATTTGGGGCACCACACACAACTTCCGCCTCGCCATTCCCATGGTCAACTGTCACAAGCCGCAAACGATCCGCATCCGGATGCTGTCTGACATTTTTCACCAAACCCACTACAACATTTTCTATCCAACCCGTTCGATCAATAGATCCAACCTCATTACCGGCCATCGTCAAACGATGTGCCAGATCATCAAGACCGATATCAATGTCTACGTACTCGTTAAGCCAGGAAACAGGAACCTTCATACATTTATCTCAATTGCGAACATTACATGTGGAAATAGAAATTACGAACCAATTTAAGTTCTTTCAAATATCGCTAAAACTGAGTTAGGAATCTCAGATCGTTAGAGAAAAAATGTCGAATGTCTGTTATTTCATTACGTAGCATTGAAATCCTCTCTGGTCCCATCCCAAACGCAAATCCTGTGTATTTAGTTGAGTCGTAACCGGAATTTTCTAGAACCCGCGGATGAACCATTCCAGCACCAAGAATCTCGATCCATCTCCCATTCCAATCAATAGACATATCCACCCCAGGCTCAACAAATGGGAAGAAATCACAGCGAAAGCGCACTTTACGTGACTGCCCAAATATACGTCTTGCGAACTCGTAAAGCGTTCCTTTTAAATCTGCGAATGTAATCCCTTCATCTACCGCCAGCCCTTCAACTTGATTAAAGTGCCATTCATGAGTCGAGTCAGTGGATTCATATCGGTAGCACTTACCCGGAACCACTACACGAATAGGCGGGTCATTACTTTCCATCACCCTTGCCTGCATAGGAGAAGTGTGCGTGCGTAGGAGTACATCGTCATACTTTTCCGAATCGACCCATATCGTGTCCCACTGATCGCGCGCCGGATGACCGGCCGGTATGTTGAGCATGTCAAAGTTGTACTTCTCAAGCTCGACCTCAGGCCCCTCAACTGTTTGAAATCCCATTTCATTAAACGCCTGGGTGATTTCCCTGATCATCTGCGTCGAAGGATGCAACCCCCCAAGAGCAGGTTTACGTCCTGGAAGGGTGACATCTAATGAACCAACAGGTGCATTGGATGATCTCGCGTCTCTTTCGCGTTCTTCATAAAGTAAGTCTAGATCGGCACGAAGAAGGTTGGCTGCAGCACCCACTATTTTCCGGTCTTCAATTTCCAGAGAACCTAATCCCCTCAAAAGCGCGGTCAAGCGGCCTTTTCGCCCAAGAAAATCAACCCTCCATGATTCAAGTTGTTCACTTGAATCGGCTGAATTTAGAGCTGAAACTGCAGCCTCCCTCAATTGCTCTACTGACTCACTGGGTTGAATTTCTGACACGAATATTTACCTACCCTAAATAATTCTTATTGAGCGTGAACGAACGCCTATCAAAAGTCCGGTGCACGGTGATGTTAGACACAAAATTATATTAGATCACCGAGGTACAAATCACTGTTATCTCAATCTCAAATGCAGTTGGGAAACAGGTTATCCGTTAAAAGTCCCGTGAATTTACCCAGATTTTCTTCTAATTTTCACAAACTGAAAAATTAATGGTTTCATCTATATTTGCGTGTATATATTACGATTTTCGTACTTTTTAACGTATCCCAATCGTTAATACAGCGTTATTAAGCATATATATGAACCTCCTGCTGATCACCGTCTCGCGACTTTAACCTCCAAACTAGCGACAAGTTCAAAAAGATGTAGTAGGGTCGTTCGACAATATGAGATCGGCCGCAGTAACGCACGATGCGTTCGAGAAGCGGAAAAACAACAACCATCCACGAGTAACGGGGGGACCCCATGGAAGCCTATTGTATGAAGTGTAAGACCAAGCGTGATATGCAAAACCCACAGCAAATCACAATGAAAAACGGTCGCCCCGCATCGCAAGGCAGTTGCCCTGTATGCAGCACCAAAATGTTTAAGATTGGTAAAGCTTCATAAGCCTCGGCTATTGAATGAATTGACCCGTGCTCTCTGCACGGGTCTTTTTTTGTCAAAAAATTCTCTAGAGTCCGTTAATATCCGTTAACTGAGAGTAGTCTTCAACGTCATTCGATGTTGCGTGATCAATCCATTAACTGATATTTGAAAGGATTTGGCCAATGCAAACTACCAGGTTTGGCAATACTGGATTTCAAACCAGCAGGCTGGGTATCGGACTGGCCGAGGTTGGGTACGAGCTCTCGCTTAAAGATCAGACACAAGCCTCAAGAGTCATACACTCGGCCCTAGACCAGGGAATTAATTTTCTTGATACCGCTGCCTGTTACGACTTATCAGAAGAGTTAATCGGGAATGGAGTCGCAAATCGCAGAGACGAGTTTTTCCTTGCGACAAAGGCCGGACACATCACTGGTGAATCTAAAGGGGATGCTTGGACCTACGCTACGGTCATCGAATCGATAGACAGAAGCCTCGTTCGCCTTAAGACTGACCATGTAGATCTTGTCCAGCTCCATTCGTGCGAGATCGATATCCTGGAACAGGGAGAGGTCATCAGAGCTCTTAAAGAAGCTCGTGACGCAGGCAAAACACGATTCATCGGTTACTCCGGCGACAATGACGCTGCCCACTGGGCAGTCGAATCCGGGATATTTGCAACTCTCCAGACAAGCTACAACCTGGTCGAACAACGTGCCCGAACCTCAGGACTTCTTGAAAAAGCCACCGTCGCAGGGATGGGTACCATCATCAAACGCCCGATCGCGGGTGGTAGTTGGGCGAAGTCCCGTAACGACAAATCCAAACCAAGCGTTCGAGGATACGATGAACCCTACCTCGAGCGAGCGAACGCCATGCGGGCCCTCGGGGACATTCAGAATGAACCCGAAAACGGGATCCTCACATCACTTGGATACACGCTCGCAGACCCAAACGTCAACGTAGCCATCGTCGGCACCAAAAGCCCATCGCATATGGAAACGAATATAAAACAGATCGAAAATGATCTCCCGATACCTGCCGATGTGGTGACTGAGCTCAACAGGAGATTTGAGGAACTCGATACCGACTGGGAACAGCGCACATAACCCGTAAGCATGAAGAAAGAGCACCTAACCGAATGAGAATAGAACGTATAGAAGTTCGATTCGTCGAAGCGAAACTGGACGAGCCATTCGGTTGGTCGCAGAGATGGACAGATGTACGCAGTGTAATCGTGTTAAAAGTCACGACTGATGATGGGATAGTCGGTTGGGGTGAAACCTACGGCTCACAGGACTCAGTCCCGGGCATAGCCACAGTTGCCCAGATCGCTATCGGCGAAGACCCTTCTCACATAGGTAAAATCTGGCACAAGCTGCATAGAGCGGTATACCAGAGCCATGTCTTTGCTAAAGGTGGTGCAAACGCTATCAGTGCGCTGGATACCGCCCTCTATGACATAACCGGTAAAAGCTCAGGTAAGTCGGCGGCCGAACTCTTGGGCGGGAGAATACACGATTCAATACCGGTTTACGCTACAGGACTTTACTACGTAGATAATTACGCCCTCGCGCCTCTTCTTGAGGAAGCATCCGGCTACGTTGAGCAGGGATTCTCAGGAATGAAGATGAAAGTTGGCGCCATGTCGCTTGCTGAAGATGCTGAACGCATCAAGAAGACCCGTGAGGCGATCGGTCAGGATGCAAAACTAATGTTCGACGCAAACGAGTCCTACGATCCCTCTACGGCCCTAACATTCGCCAACATGGTTGCGGACCACGACCTGACATGGTTCGAAGAGCCATGCGCATCACGAGACGACCAGGCAAACAAGATCGTTCAAGAAAGATCACCTATCCCTACCTCCGGCGGTGAGAGCCTCTCGACGCGATGGGAGTTTGCGCCAAGGTTAGCCAACCGCACTTTCGATATCATCCAGCCCGACATATGCGGTGTTGGTGGTCCTTCTGAAATGCACAGGGTCGGTCTTATGTCGCAAGCGTTTGGAGTGAAATTCAACCCTCACTTCTGGGGCACTGGCATAAGTTTCGCGGCCGCGCTTCATTCGTTGGCCGTCCAGCCAATAGGCCAGATCGGACAAACCAATATCCCTTATCACAACGAATCTGTTCTGGAGTTTGACCAAACACCACACCCCATAAGAGAAAACCTTACAGAGCCATTCTTCACCCAGTCGAACAGCCGTGTCGTCGTTCCAAGTACTCCGGGGCTTGGCATCGAGGTTGACGAATCGATACTCGAACGTTTCACACGTGGCGAGGTCGTTATGACTGATAAACCCTCTGTTGGCCAACGGGTCTTTTAGATACCTGCACCATCAGTACAAATACGAGGCAACCATGAAGATCACA
>Ga0066867_10001740_pt1 | contig 10772 bp, 8 predicted proteins | sample ETN01SmetaG_4_FD_65606 | JGI IMG/M metagenome (GOLD analysis project Ga0066867, IMG submission 65606) | Marine microbial and viral communities from oxygen minimum zone, Eastern Pacific Ocean - ETNP2014F12-01SV261 | ecosystem: Environmental > Aquatic > Marine > Oceanic ... | reverse complement strand
AAAAAGGCAAGCTGTATTGAATCCTGAAAATACAATTATGCATATCAAGAGGAAGATGGGAACAAAACATAGAGTAACTATCAAGAAGAAAAAATACTCTCCTGAAGAAATATCTGCAATGGTTCTTCAAAAGATTAAAGCAGATGCAGAAGAACATTTAGGTGTAGATATTGAAAAGGCAGTTATCACGGTTCCAGCTTATTTTAATGATAATCAAAGGCAAGCAACAATTGATGCAGGAAAAATTGCAGGGTTGAAAGTTGAAAGAATAATTAATGAACCAACTGCAGCAGCTTTAGCATATGGTTTGGATAAAGAAGGAGAATACACTGTAGCAGTCTTAGATCTAGGAGGAGGAACATTTGATGTTACAATTATGGAGATGGATAATGGTGTTTTTGATGTAATTTCTACCTCAGGTGATAATAAGCTAGGAGGTACAGATATGGATGATGCTTTAGTAGATTATCTAGCCGATTTATTCAAGGAAGAAAATGGTATTGACCTAAGAGATGATCAGGCTGCACGCCAACGTTTGCATGACGCTGGAGAGAAAGCAAAAATTGAATTAAGTAATACTTTAAAATCTACAATAAATTTACCTTATATTTGGTCAGATTCTAGTGGACCTAAACATCTTGAGCATGATTTGACGAGAGCTAAGTTAGAAGATATTGTTGGACCAGTTATATCCCGTTGTGAAAAACCGATAAAACAAGCATTTAAGGATGCTAAAATGAAGCCAGGGGATGTTGACAAGGTAATACTTGTAGGTGGACCAACACGCATGCCAACCGTTCAAGAGGCATTCGAAAAATTTGTAGGGAGAAAGGCAGAGAGAGGAGTTGATCCAATGCAATGTGTTGCAATGGGTGCAGCTATTCAAGCTGGAGTTTTAGCAGGAGATATCAAAGATGTAGTTCTTCTTGATGTAACTCCTTTAACATTAGGAATTGAAACAGAGGGATCAGTTATGACGCCACTCATTGATAGGAACACTACAATTCCAACAAATAAATCCAAAATATTTTCAACTGCAGCAGATAACCAGCCAGGTGTAGAGATTCATGTGTTGCAGGGTGAAAGGACAATGGCTGCAGATAATGACACATTAGGTCGCTTTCAGCTTGTAGGAATACCTCCTGCAGCAAGAGGAGTCCCACAGATAGAAGTTAGTTTTGACATAGATCGTAACGGAGTTATCAATGTTACAGCAAAAGATCTTGGCACAGATAATGAACAAAAAATTGAGATAACATCTAAGTCAAATTTGAGTGATGATGAGATTGAAGAAAAAGTTAAGGAAGCTGAAAAATATGCAGATGAAGATAAACAAACTAGAGAAGTTATAGAAACTAGAAATCAAGCAGAGTCTTTCATTTATGCCACAGATAAAGCTATCAAAGATCTTGGTGAAAAAGTAGATGATAAAATAAAGACATCCGTTGAAGAATCTAAAGAAAAACTAAAAGAAGCTATGAAAGCTGATGATCTTGAGCCTATGCAAAAGGCATTTGAAGAATTCCAGCAAGCATCACAAGCTGTAGCAGAAATGGCATATCAGCAGGCTGAAGATGAGCGTGCTAAGAATGAATCAACAGAGGAAAAGCCAGCTTCAGATGATGATGACAATGTCGTTGATGTAGATTACGAAGAAGTCGAAGAAGAAAAGTAGACAAGTATAAAAGCCCCTTTTGTTTGTAGAATTATGGCAGATAAAGTCTCTTTCACTGATTTTGGGACCAAGCGTAAAGTTCGTAAAGTCAAACGAAAAAGATCAAGTAATTTGTCTGCTAAATCAGAAAGAAATCCGGCACCTTTACCTGAACCCCCTAAAGATGAAGTAATTCCTAATTTGGAGGAATTTAAATTTCCATTTCTTGAAATATTAATCACACAGTTGACTCCTTCATTGAGAGATTCTTGGTGTGAAATGGAAGTATCTTTACAGAATAGCGGTAATGGCCCAGCACGTTCAATAAATGTTTCTTTTGACAATTTAGAATCGAGAGGAAAAACAATGGTTGATGAGCTAGAAGTAGATTCTGAAATAATTCTCAATTTTGAAGTTAAGGGCACTTCTAGGGAATCTGCGATAACTCGAATGGATGTATTCTATCATACAATTGAGGGAGATACATTCTCTATAGTAAGAAGGGACTGGTTCCCAAATGATAATGAGGATAAAATTGTTTTTCAGAATGAAATTCCTCCCGGTGAAGAGGATAAAGTAAATTTATACACAAGGAAAGAAGTAATATCAGAAGATTTCCATATAATATGTAGAAAATGTGAAGCTAGATCTCCAGCTAATTTTAGAATATGTGGTAAGTGTGGTTCACGTCTTCAAAAGAGGTCGGATAGGGCACAAGATTGGGGTAGTAATCGTAAAGAGGTTACAGGAGTTCAAGATGCAAGAGAGATGCTTATGCAAAAGTTACGAAAGCTTGGTGAACTAAAGGATAAAGGCATGCTTAGTGATGAAGAATTTTCTGCAGCAAAGTCTAAAATTCTTAAGTAATTAAACAGATTCAGCCCATTCAACGTCATCGTCAAAGTTCCCATCTGATACTGGCCCTTTCTTTGTCTTATCTGCAATTTTATTATTTACAAAGATAAATATTGATAGAATAATTGCCCATTGCACAATCATTGTTAATATTGTAAACATACCTAGGCCCATTCCCTCTATTGGCGATTCACTATCGTCCTTTAATTTTTCATATATAAAGTATCCAAATACAGCAATAAATTCAAGAGGTAATACGTATTTTATTATGTATTCCCACCATTTTCCAATGTGCAAATCAGCATATTCGGTATTGATTAAATTCTTTCTAAAATCACTTACTCCAAACCTCATTACAACGATTGAAACCATCAAACCAGAGATAATTAGCCCAGTTCCCCAGACAAAATCTTGATTATCTAAAAATTCAATACTAATAGCAGATGGAATACCTGCAGCAGCCACAGCCACAGAAATATATTTGACAGCTTCTTTTCTTTCCCATCCCATATCTACAAAATTAACTACACAACCTTGTAACGTAGAAACCATAGATGTAAGTGCAGCAAATGACATTGCTAAGAAAAAGATACTTCCTATTATCCAGCCAGCAGTGCCCATTGTGGCAAATAAAGCAGTTAAGTGAATAAATGTCAGACCAGAAGATCCAGATTCGACTGCAGCTAAGCCATCAGCAGTACTATCAGATAGTGCAAAGACAGTACCCAAAACAGCCACTCCAGCAATCAAAGATACTGAATTATTTCCTAATCCTGTCAAAAAGGCATTCAAACCAATATCTTCTTTCTTTCTCATTGCAACAGCATATGTGATGGCCATTCCAAATCCTGCAGATGTAGACCACGCAGATTGTGTTAATGCTCTAATCCATGTTTCACCTTGGAATAAATAATCCCATTGAGGAATAAACATGAATCTTAATCCCATTGCAGCACCTGAAGGATTTAAAATAAAGGGATAAATCATTGCAATGACCAAGAATGTAACTAAGCATGGGATTAGAATCATGTTAGCTTTTTCAATTCCGCTGATTCCATTATAAACAATAAAAGCAGAAAAGCTAACTGCTAAAAGTTGGAACAATATTACCTCTCCTGGGGATGAAATAAAATTATCCCAAAGTGCCTGTGTTTCTGTAGTATCAGTTGCACTGCTCATTTCTCCTGAGATTGCAATCCAGAAATATCGTATTGTCCATCCCATTACAACTGCGTAGTAGAATCCAACAGCAGTTCCAACCCACATCATCCACACTCCCATCCAGGTGAATTTTCGTCCAGCCATATCTCTCATAGCTCCAATTGTCCCTAGTCGTGTTTTCTTACCAATGGCAAATTCAGCCATTAATAATGGAATAGACCATGCAAATAGAAAAAGTAACCATCCAATCATAAAAGATCCACCCCCATTGGCTGCAGCTTCACGAGGAAATCTCCAAATATTTCCAGTACCTACGGCAGCTCCAATGGTCGTTAGAATAAGACCTAATCTGGATGAGAATTGTTCAGTGTTTTGTTCATCAGCCATATCACTTCACCTTGGGCACGGCAGCTATAGATATCTTTTCTACTTTTTTGATATTTCCTTTGGCAGGTGGTTTTGCTTTCTTCTTTTGGTTTTTATTCTGGAATTCTTCACCAGCATTTTTCCTTCTTTCAGCTTCAGTTGCAATACCTACAGTCTTATACAATCCACCCCAAACAACACCATACATTATAGCCATCATGAACATTACAGCTAGTGCATCGATGACAGGATTTCCGAAACCAATAATATCATCAACAAAGACTTCTATAGGTTCAGAGGCCCCATATCCTGTGGTTACATATCCTCCGAAATTTTGATCAGCTAGTCTTGAATCCTGAGCTACAGCGTAGAATTGTACTGTCATTGATTCTCCAGTCTCAGGAACATATCCTTTGTACACAGAATCACGCTTTGGTATAGAAAATCCAGCAGATGAGTTGTATCCCTCATATGATTTGGAGTCGCAATTTTGAACACAAACCATAGGAACTTCGTCCCATACACCTCCAACCATATTATCATTTCGATACTTTAGAAATATAGAGTCCTTTTTCATAAATTGGGCATTTTCTACTAAAACTTGTACAGGAAATTTATCATTAGAATAATAATCATCAAAACTAACTTCAGTATCAGTTTGGAATCCTACAGTTTCTCCTTTCGAAGATAAAATGCTCAATTTTGGCATCATTGTTTCTTCAGGTGAATGTATTCCATCTGAACCTATCTGATTATAACTTCCAAACATTTGCCCAATTCTAGCTTCAGGCGATTCATCTAGGAAGTGAATATTAGTTAGTACGTGCATTCTAACAGTTGGACGAATTAAAAGAGGATCAGCATGGAATCCTCCTTCTAAGCCACCTTGATTACCTGCATTTAATTCAACAGTGTATGAAAATGAACCTTGCATCCCATATAGGTAATCGTTAATGTCTCCGGAGACTTTGTAACCACCATCATCTTTCCAATTTCCATATCCTGTAACATTCATTAATGGTTTAACTTGATTTTCCATGTACAATTCATGTGGAGGATCCTGATCCTTGTAACCCCATGGCCAAATATACAAGTTTGAATAAGCATGATATGAAATAGAATTCATGAAATTATGTTTCATATCGTGAGCTTCAGTCCTATAATTTGTTATAGTTTTTCCTTCGTCATTCATTATAAACATTTCAGGCCAATTAGATCTAAATGATTCAGTACAGCCTATTTCGAAACCTGGTGCACATCCGCCCTCATTAACATTTTTTTGGTAATCCTCCAAATATTTGTCTTGAGGATAGTCGTCGTATATGTCCAATCTCCAAGTCAAGTACTCTATTACTTGAGTTTCAGGTTCAGAGAATCCACCTTCTCTATCTTCGTCAATTTTCCCATCTCCATCATCATCAGTGTGTTGAGCATCCGGCGGGTCTTCATCTACTCCTGTTTGTGTATTTTGGTCACCAATGCCTATCAGTGGTACATCACAATTTAATTCACAGTCCCCGTCATTATCGACTTGTTCCCTAGGTCCATGGTATACATCTGAACATATATTATCGTCATCTACAGTAATTTCAGGTTCTAAATCATCTCCAATCAATGCAGTAAATTGGGTATTATGCCCCCATTCGAAAGGATAGTTACGATTTATATCTACACCGTCACAATCATCTCCATATCGATCATTCTGGGTATTGTCCCTCATATTTTTCCTCCACAATCTGCTTGGATCTTCTCGATCATACATGTAACCGTCAGGATTTAGTATAGGCACAACCCAAGTTTCTCTATGATTAACTAGGTAAGTGACTCTAGCTTCACTAGGGTCCTCGTCAATACCTTCATCAATAATTCCATCACCATCATTATCAATTCCATCGAATAATGCTCTACCAAATTCATCAACTCTACCTCCTTGTTCACCATCACCATCATTATCAATTCCATCAATCATGTCTTCATTAATTAGTCCATCTCCATCGTTATCAGTTGGCTCCATTCCATAAAAATGAGTTAAGTAATAAACAAAATAAAGAGGAGTAACAACACTCATCCATTCTCTAGCATGGTGGTTTCCTACAATAAATAATGTTTCTTCGTCAGGATCATCGTAGTAATCAGGTTCATTTGCTACATTATCTGATATTTTAACTCCATAAATTTTATTTCCTTGCCAAGTAGCACCTGCAGGAATTATATCAGTAAGAGTATAAATTTCAACAATATCAGGATATTCTGTTGCAAACATTTGTAGTTCAGAAACAACTTCATAATATTCGTGATAGTCATTGAATAGAACATCAAAAGGGAAGGTATTTGTTCGATCAATAGTGTCATTGGCCCCATCCAACGCAACTGAATTTGTTGCATAAATTTGGTTCTCAGAGCTGTTTTCTTCTAAGGATCCAGTGCCCATTGTGGTAATGGTTAGCATCAGTGCTATCAATAGGGATGAAATACGATTCATGTTCTATCATTAAACCCTTACATTATAAAATTTCTTCAATAGATATCTTCATTAATATTGCTCAAGGTAATTAGTTAATGCTTAAGTGTAAAGATTGCCCACATTGGTATGGGGGAGAGGATTTTGGTTATGGTAGTTGTAGGCTTAAGTTACAGGTAAACAAAAAGAAATTTTTGACATTTGGGCAACAAGATTGCGATGAGGGTTTAAAGAATGATTAAGGTTAGAGATATGCAAGAATCGGATATTGAATTTGCTAAATCACTAACTGATGCAGAAGAGTGGAGTAATTCAATTGAGGATTGGCAGAGGCTCCTTCGCATTAGCATTCCATTAATAGCACATGATGGCAAAGAACTTCTTGGAGTGACTACAGCATTTGATTATGGCAAACTTGGAATGATTGGTAATGTGGTTGTTTCTTCAGAGTGTAGAGGTAAAGGAGTAGGTCAGGCACTTTTGAAGGAATCTATGAAGCGTTTGGAGTCATGTAAATCAGTTAGAGTTCATTCAAAGATGGATGTAGTATCATTTTACAGTAGTTTAGGATTTATCCCTGAGGGTATGTCAACGGTTTTCAGATTAGATGGAGATATGAAATCATTTCAACCATTTGTAATAGATTCAGATGAAAATATAGTTTCAGCAGAGGGTTATTGGGATGAAATTGTAGCAATGGATAAGCGTCAATTTGGTGGAAATAGATCCAATCTTTTGAAGGAATTGGTCACTTATCTTCCACAATGTTCGTTTGTATCTTTAGGAAAAGATGGTTCAGTTAAGGGATTTATAATGGCAAAAGGGGAAGATAAATGGTACGAAATTGGTCCTTGGATTGTCGAACCGGGTTGTAAAAATTGGCAAGGACTTTTACAAGCTTCAGTTCAAGCAATCCCTCCCAATTCTAGTGTTGAGATTTTTGTTCCAGCACCCAATTTTAGAGTTACTAGTTTATTGGATTCTATGAGTTATAATGCACAATCATATTGTATGTCAATGTATTATGGAGAAGATTGGCCAGATGAAGGTAATATTTGTGCTAGAGGTGGAGGGGACAAAGGTTGAGATTATTTAACACGGCTACTGGAAAGAAAGAAGATTTTGTTTCAGATTCAAAGAATCTAGGTTTGTATATTTGTGGTCCAACAGTTTACTCAGATACACATCTTGGGCATGCAAAATCCTATGTTTCCTTTGATGTATTGAAAAGATGGCTCGGCTATAGAGGTTATGAGGTAAGACATATTCAAAATTTTACAGATGTTTCAGATGAAACTGCCCTTGGAGCTTCTAAGGAAGGAATTGATGAATTAGAATTTACACGGAAGTATGAGGATGAGTTTTTGGGAAAAATGAAGTTACTTTCCAATACACCTGCAACAAAATATACGCGAGCTTCAGATTTTGTTAAACAAATAGCAGAAGAAACTAAGAAATTATTGGATGCTGGAGAAGCATATCAAACTGATGATGGTATTTTTTTAAGAATAAAGCAGGAAGAACATGGGAAGTTATTGGGCGTTAGTTTGGAAAATTCTTTAGCCGAAGGAACATCTGAAGTTGATCCAGGACCTAAGGAAAGTCCTCACGACACTCTGCTTTGGGGTCCACCTCTTGAAGGGGGTGAAGTTTGGGAATATGATGGACTGCCATCAGGACGTCCCGGCTGGCATTTGGAATGCACATTAATGTCGTCATCGGAATTAGATTTACCAATTGACATTCATTGGGGGGGAATTGATTTGATTTACCCTCATCATGAAACGGAGATAATCCTGGCTGAGAAAATAGGTTTGGGCAATTATTGTGATTTTTGGATGCATAATGGATTAATGGAAGATGCGGAAGGCAAATTATCTAAATCAAGAGGAGAAAGAATAACTTTAGAAGAAGTCTTTGAGGATTGTCCACCTGCAGCCCTCAGGTTCTATTTATTAAGTCATCATTATCGTGATTTCACTCCTTATTCACCAGATGGTTTACTTGAGGCATGTCAAGAGGGTGAGAAGCTTGGAATTAATGCTGTTGATTGTATGATTGTAGATCCTACAGATCCTCGAAAAGATGATGAGGTTTCTCCATTAGTATCTAGATTTGAAGAAGCATTAGCTGATGATCTTGATACACCTAAAGCATTGGATGTATTAAGAGATTTAGATAAAATTGCTGAGACTAGGTTAAAGAGTAAAGGTAACATTGGTCCAATTTCAGGAATGTATAGTATTTTCCAATGTGTTCTTGGCGTATTTTCTTAACTAGCAAATTTTTCTAAAATAGAAGTTGTCACTTCGCAGTCCGGCAATTCTTTCTCCATTAACCAGCCGTACCATTCAATTGAAATTTTAGCTCCTTTGTCAGTTTTCTTTGCTTTGAGAATTCTATCGTTTGTTATGGTCTTTCCATCAAGTAAAATTCCATTATTTCCATGTGCAAAGGGTCTAGGATATCCAAGATAAATAACACTTAAAATTAATAAACAAAGTGAAAGGTAGATATCAGCCCCTTGAGCAAAATCAAGAGAGATAATAAAAATCATAGTACTCGGGATTAGTAAGCCATTGATACCTTTCCTCTCGATTTCCTTCCAGAAATCTAATGTGATAATTTTACTGTCTTTTTCCGGCTTTCTGAAAAGAATAATTACATCATACAATAGTACAACAAGTAAAATTATTTTTGCATAATATAGTAAATCATCCATTTTTAACCTCAGATACTAATTTCCAAACTTCCTCAAATATGTCTTCAGGAGTTCTTGTAGCATCTATAATACGAACTAGAGGATCACCTTCCAAATTTAGATAAGCTTTTCGGACCTTTTCTAAGTGTTCTTCCTTTTCAAATACATCAGCTACACTGTGTCCTATAACGCGTTTCATTGCTAAATCAGCAGGTAAATCAAAAATTAATACAATATCAGGTTTGGGTGCAAATTCGTTATCTTTCCTTATTCTGTCTACGTCAATTCCAGCTGCAGCCTGATATGCCATTGTGGAATAATAATATCGATCCATAAGAACAACTTTGCCTTCATCGAGGGCAGGCCTTATTTTTTGTTCAACGTGCTCTTTACGATCCATTACAAACAGTTCTAAAATTTGCTCAGTGGTAGCACTTATTTTTCCACTTAGCATTTCCCAAAGTTTTTTGCCATATTTTCCATTTGTTGGTTCTTTCAGCAGTATGGTTTCTTGGTTATTTTCCTTGAACTTATCCATTAAAAATTGACTTTGTGTAGATTTCCCACAACCATCAATTCCCTCTAAATTTATCAGCACAATGTGTACACAGGAAGGGTCTTAATTAGGGGATTTGTTGACAAAATGTGACAATTTGGTTTGAAGGTTATGGATGCACAGCAAATCAGGGTGAAACCCTTGAGATGAGAGAGCATGCTAATCAATTAGGTCATGAACTTGCAACAGATTCAGCCGCAGCTGAAACCGTTGTACTTGGGACATGCACAGTTATTGAATCTACTCAAAATAGAATGGAAAAGCGCATATCAGAATTGATGGATCAAGGAAAGAATGTAATCGTAAGTGGATGTATGGCTACAGCAGATACTAAGATTTTGAATTCTAAATTTCCCAATGCGCCTTTAGTTTCACCAGGTGATATTGATGGCTTAGGTGATTTGATAGGTAGAGGGGGTTGTAAACCAGAGACATTAGAGACTTCATTTTCAGCAATTTTGCCTATTTCCTCAGGTTGTCTTGGTCGATGCACTTATTGTGCAACATTAAAGGCAAGAGGTAGAGTAAAATCACGTTCAGTAAATGACATATTCTTCAAGGCTCAGTATGCTATAGATTCAGGAAGTAAAGAATTGCTTCTCACTTCTCAAGATAATGGGGCTTTTGGAGCAGATACAGATTCTAGTCTTGAGTTATTGCTGAATGAATTATCACACTTGGAAGGTGATTTTAGACTTAGAGTAGGAATGTTAAATCCAATGCTTGTCGCAGGTCGTTCAAAAGAAATGGCAGAAGCATGGGGAGATTCTAGAACTTACAAATTTATGCATTTACCTATACAATCAGGATCACAAAAGATACTAGATTCCATGACAAGAGATCATACACTTGAAGAATTTTGGGAAGTAGTTGAAGTCTTCCGAGAGCATTATCCTGAAATGATGATTATTACCGATATTATAACTGGATTTCCAGGAGAGACTGATGAGGATCATCAAGAAACTGTGAAATTATTAAATCAATTATCTCCAGATTTGGTAAATGTTACACGTTTTTC
>Ga0066867_10001724_pt1 | contig 10825 bp, 8 predicted proteins | sample ETN01SmetaG_4_FD_65606 | JGI IMG/M metagenome (GOLD analysis project Ga0066867, IMG submission 65606) | Marine microbial and viral communities from oxygen minimum zone, Eastern Pacific Ocean - ETNP2014F12-01SV261 | ecosystem: Environmental > Aquatic > Marine > Oceanic ... | reverse complement strand
CGGCTCAGCCTCCCACTTTGGACATCACCAAATCAGATCCGGTGAATTGGGATTTTTTATAAGAAACCGATTCCATCACCAGAGATTTCAGCTCCATTTCAGGATCATGATGATCGAGCAGGTGTCGGATTGAAGTTTCTATCGGGTTGCTGAGACAGCCGATCAACTTTCCATTCGAAGTCAACCTCAGCCTGGAGCAAGTGGAACAAAAAGGGGCGCTTTCATTGGGGATGATGCCGAAATAACCACCTGGAACCCAGAAGCGCTGGGAAGTCGAATCTTCATCGGCCTGGGCTGTTGTGACTGAAAAACGTTCGCGGATGCTGTTCAGCATTTCCTCCATGGTGACCAGCTTGAAGTCTCCGTTTTGGTAGAGTGGGCCCATGCGCATCAGTTCCAAAAAACGCACCTCAATTCCACGGGCGATGCCGAATTCAAGCACATCCGCGACCTCATCCTCGTTTTCACCTTTCATGACCACCATGTTGATCTTCAGGCGCAGACCTGCTTCGAGGCTGGCATCAATGCCGTCCAGGGTGCTCCTGAGACTCCCGGCACGGCCCATTTTACGGAAGCGTTCGGGCTGAAGCGAATCGAGGCTGAGATTGATGTGTTTCAGCCCTGCTTTTGCGAGCGAGGGGACGGATCTTGCTAGCAAAAGTCCATTGCTGGTCATGCCGATATCTTCCAGGCCGCTTTCACTGAGTCCTTCGACGAAAGGTATCAATTCCCGGTAAAGCAGTGGTTCTCCACCGGTGATGCGGATTTTCTCGATTCCTGCGTGACGATGAAGCAAAGTGGCCAACTTCAGCAGGTCTTGCATCGGAAGTTGGTCTGGCGCGACCTGATGCTCGTTGATTCCCGTGACGCAGTAACTGCAGGCCATGTTGCAGGCCTCGCTCACGGAAATACGGAGCTTATTGATATTTCTACCTTGAAGGTCCAACATAAGGGGTCTCCTTTCCAAAACGGGAGGCCAGCACGTTTCCCCGCTGACCCTATCGTTCATCCTGCCTTCGCGGGCGCTTTAGGCATGGATGAATCGGAGAATTTTGAATTTCCAGAATCCGAAATGAATTCCGAATGAAATGCTTTATATCCAGATTGAACCGAACCACGCTTTGAGTCAAGTATTTTTGCAGGTAAGACCATGAATTCTAAAACATCTTTCGAATTGCAGGCTCCCATCAATTTTGATGATTTCATGGGAGTCGAACTAAGGGTGGGCACCGTGCTCGAAGCTGTTCTCAATCCCAAAGCACGCAAACCAGCTTATGTGCTAAAAATCAACTTTGGCCCTTTTGGAATCAAGACCAGTTCTGCCCAGATCACCTGCAATTATGAGCCGGAAGAGCTTGTTGGGAAACAGGTGGTGGCAGTGATGAATTTTCCAGTAAAACGTGTGGCCGGAGTGAAATCCGAGGTGCTGGTACTTGGTGCCTATTCCGAATCAAAGGATGTGGTTCTGCTTCAACTCACCCATTCTGTGGAAAACGGTTCGCGGGTTGCCTGAGTTGGAATCCAGGTGGGAAAAACTTTTGAAGAAAAGGACTGGAGGATTCAATTTCAGCATGCCTACTCTTTCAATAAGATCCCATCATCGCTAATTGGGTCTGTAACGTTCGTGCATTTCACCGATACTGCGGTCTTTATTGGCCCATAATTCATTGATCCATTCTCGGACTTGTTGAGTTCCCTGGCGAATCTTCAACTGTTCCAGACTCGGGGCTGAGATCCCGTCAAGAGCGTATTTTTTTACCTGGATAATCACCAGTGGGGCCCGACCGCTGATGATGTTCCAGAAGGAAGGTGAGTCACAACCCGGATAAGCCAGGGTCAGATCCAACACTCCATCCAACTGAGATGCCAGATTGGACAATACCATATGCACCCCACCCGCTTTTGGTTGCAGGAGATTATCGAAGGAAGAACCATTTTTTTCCTTTTTGAGTTGGGTGAAACGGGTGCCCTCCACGAAATTGATGATGGTGAAAGGCTGATCCTTGATCCGAGCACAGGATTTTTGCGCCGTTTCCAGGTCCTTTCCACGTTTGTCGGGGTTTCGATTAAGGTATTCTTTGCTATAGCGCTTCATCACTGGCATTTCATAACTCCAAAGGGCTTGTCCGAAAACTGGGACATAGAGGAGTTCCTGCTTAAGGAAGAATTGGGGAAAAGGGAGTCTGCCCCAGGCGAGCACAAAGATTGCCAGGATGTCCGCCGAAGAAACATGATTGCTGATCAGCAGATACTGTCCGTCGGGTTTGAGATTGGTGTGACCGATGATACGCCACTCAACCTGATGAAGTCCTGTATAGACCCAGTTGTTGAAATAAATCCAGCTTCGAGCCAGTCCAAAAAGAGCCTCTTTCACTCTTCTGTCAAAGGGAGTCTTTTTCAGCGCGAACTTGACCGGTACCAGAGATAGGATGAGGACACCAAAGAAAAGAGTCGTTGTGGAAAGACTAAGAAGGACCAAAAGCGATTTGAGCCATCTTTCTAGGGTTGAAGGCATGCTTTATTGAATTGGTTTAATACAAATTGCTGACACCCCCTTTTGGGTTTGATCCGAAACTTTAAAGGCTTCCTGCGAGCCGCAGCACATCCTGGATTCCCATTTCCGGGAAAAGCCAGTAATCGGGCTGATATCCCGAGGGAAGCACAGGTAATCCTTCATGATTCAGATGCAGCCGGTGATTGATGGAAAGTAGTATTCTGGAGTGTGGAAGCTGATAAAGCGGTACACTGAATCCCCTTGGAAAATTACCTGTCAACGAACCAACCAGGTGGGACGTTTCTTCCTGTTTTGCCAGTGCCGCAAGGAACTGGCAACCGTCGCCACAATGTTCGTTGGCCACCACGATCAATCGTTTCTTCCAGGCTGGAGCATCCTGATGTCCTTTGAAAAGAAATTTGGTTTCAATCCATTTTTCAGAGATCTCGTTTTCCTCAAAGTGACTGAGCAGTGCCTTCAACTGCATCTGGTGTTGGTCCAGCATCTCTCGGCTGACCAGCGGGTTGGGTGAAAACTTGAGATCCCAGTCATTGCGGTTGATCAGTCCGAGCAGGATCGGGATGCTTTGCTTTTCGCGGACGATCACATTTTCCCATGTTGCACGGGTGAGTTCCTTCAGCCATTTTTCAATGAACTTGAACGAACCGCTGTGATTCCCACGCACGTCCAGGACAAGGGTTGAGCTTCGCCTTAACTGACGCGCAAGCTTCATGAACCTCCTCGTGGAACGTTCCTCATCATCTCCTTCCCGATACCAGATCAGATAGGGAATGTGTCCCTCGATAAAACGGTATAAAGGTTTTTTGGATTTGTTGCGGACACCCTGATTCAGAGCCAGGGGGAGTTGGAGGCGGATTGGAGTTCCTAGTTCATTTTCAAAAAGGCAGTCCAGCGGTTTTTCATTGAAACTCGCAAGTCTTCCGAGCATGAACCGAGGTTCATCCACACGATCTCCGATAATCGGGAACATCATCTGGCCTTTTTGCAGGCAGTTGAGCATGAAGTGATTCGCGACTTCGGGGTGATTCAGATTCGGAAGCACCCGGTGGCGTCCCTGTTGGAGTACAAGCTTGACCCCACTGTAAAATGCGGCTTTGGGTTCCACCTGTCGAAGATAATGCCGTTTCTGAAGAAAAAGGTCGGACTTCAAAAAAGGATCCTCGGTAAAGTCCAGGGCCTTCATCAGTTTCTGCTGAAAATGATGGGTCAGTGGGGGATTTGGATTGGAAAGGAGTCTTTTCTCAAGTTTCTGGAAAACCCTATCCCAGTCGGTTCCCGATTCTTTTAAGAGGTGGTATCGGGCATAGTTTTGTTTGAGTAGCCAATGCGTTGCCTCCAAGTCTTCACGGACCTGTTTGGCTTTCAGAAAAGGTGGTGAGCTGTTGGAAAGATCGATCCTTTGATGGAATTTCAATTGAGAAAAAGCACCAAGAACCTCTTGCTTTTCGGAAGCCTTGGCCTGTTCCAATTCTCCAAATGCGTTGGAAAACAGGGATAACACAACCAAAAGAAAAAATGTTTTCAACATTTCCGATTCCTGAAATTGATGAACCTGCGGAAGAGATCGAGCCATTCCTGATGTGGAATTGCTTCAGGGCGCCGCTTCCCGATTGTTTCCTGAAGGTAATCCTGATCCTTTTGATACCAATCCGGAAAATGCCTGCGGATGCTCCCGCTTAATAGTTTTCTCCGGTTTTCAAACAGGGTTCGGCTCCAGTTCAAAAACTCTTCTTCCTCCTCCTCTTTTATTCCAGAATCCCGGGGTTCAAGAAAAATCAGGCTTGAATCAACCTTCGGCTTCGGACGAAAAGCAGCCGGAGGAACGTTGAGGAAACAGCGGCAATCAAAGCCCAATCCGGCTGCCAATGAAAGGGAGCCGTATTCCTTCCTTTGTTCAGGAGTGGCACAGATCCGATCTGCGACTTCTTTTTGAACCATCAGGGTCAATGATTTCCAGCATTTCCGGAAAGGGAGCAATCGGAGGATCAGTGCCGAAGCAATCTGGTAAGGAAGGTTAGCCACCAGTTTTGCCGAACCATGGCCTTGCGGGCATAGTTTTAACGGATCAATCTGCATCACATCCCCTTCCAAAAGCTGAAATTGTTCCAGTTTTCCATAGTTCACTCGGAGTTCTTGGCAAAGTTCTGGATCGATCTCTACGGCGGTTACCTGTACTCCACGTTTGAGCAAAGCACGTGTTAGAAAACCCTTACCCGGACCGATTTCAACAACCTGATCGCCTTCGCTGATTTGAGACTGTTTCAACATGCGTTCCACCACTCCTTGACGGATCAGGAAATGCTGTCCCCATTTTTTGGCCATCCAGAGAAAAGTTTTCAGGGTTAGGAGATATTTTTCTACAGCACGGCAATTCCCACAAGTTTCGGGCGATCATGCTTGTTCTAAAACCAATTTACCTTATTTTTCGATTGATTTAAACCAATGGTTCTGATAAAATTATCAATAATAAAATCAATAGTTTAAAATATTTTTATAAAATCAGTCAGCAAACTGCTGAGCCCAACCGAATTTCATGCCGCGGCATAATATTTCTCATTAGCTCTAAATCATTTTATACAAATCATGAAGAAAATAGCCTCATTTTTAAAAAACTATTGTCTGACATCCTCTTATTTGTACTAGCTTAATTGTTAGCACTCTAGTAAGATGAGTGCTAAAAAATAAACCTCTATCTTAAAATTGAGTAATGCTCGAGACATGTCATGACCGATAATTCAGAAACAGAAGATAAAACCGCTGCAGACCTGGTTGAGCCAGAGGAGGAATCCAAGACTGAAGAAAAATCGATCATCATTGCCAGCGATCTTTTTCCTGAGCAGTTGCTGATTGTTCCGCTCTACGATCGTCCGCTTTTTCCGAAGATGATGTTGCCTGTGATCATTTCCGACGAAGAACTGGAGGAGCATATGATGAAGGTGATGAAAGATTCCCTGAAATACATCGGTTTGGTTTTCAGTTTTCGGGAAAATGAAGAAGACGAGGGAAAACTTTCGAGAACAGGAGTGGTTGCCAAAATCGTTCAGGCATCGAAACAGGCAAATGCTCCTTTGCAGGTGGTGGTCCAGGTAATGGAACGTTTTGAAATCGTCAAACTTCAAAAGAAACAGCCTGTGATGCAGGCTCGTGTCCGTTACTGGTATGACCAGGATCCTGGCTCAGAAGAAGAACTTAAGGCTTATTCGGTTTCGATCATCAACGCCATCAAGGAATTGGTACAGTTAAATCCTCTTTTCAAGGAGGAACTGGGACTGTTGATGGGGCGCGTCAACCTCAAGGAGCCAGGAACGTTGGCCGACTTTTCCGCCTCCATGACCACCGCTTCAGGCAAAGAACTGCAGAAAATCCTGGAAACCCGTCGCATCAAGCAGCGTATTGAAAAAGCACTAATCCTGCTCAAGCACGAGTTGGAAGTTTCCAAGCTCCAAAGCCGCATCAGCCATAAAATCGAAGAACGCATGTCCCAACAACAGCGTGAGTTCTTCCTGCGTGAACAACTGAAGGAAATCAAAAAAGAACTCGGTCTGACCAAGGAAGGCAAGGAAACCGAAGTTGAAAAATTCCTGGCTAGAATACGTAAGCTCAAGCTGACTGAAGAAGCCCAGGAAAGGATTGATGAGGAAATTGAAAAACTTAAGCTCATCGAACCTGCTTCACCAGAATACAATGTTTCCCGTGCCTACCTCGACTGGCTTACAATCTTACCATGGGGGGTCTACAGCAAAGATTATTTCGATCTCAAAAGAGCCAGAAGGATCTTGGATCGAGACCATTTCGGATTGAAGGATGTCAAAGACCGTATCCTGGAACTGATTTCAGTCGGCATCATCAATAATGACCTGGCAGGAACCATTGTGCTCCTGGTTGGACCTCCCGGAACCGGGAAAACTTCCGTGGGCCAATCGATTGCCAAGGCGCTGGGCCGTAAGTTCTATCGTTTTTCGCTGGGAGGAATGCGGGACGAAGCAGAAATCAAGGGGCATCGCCGAACCTACATCGGTGCCCTGCCGGGGAAGTTCATCAATGCCATCAAAACCTGTAAAACGTCCAACCCGGTGATCATGCTCGATGAAATCGACAAAATTGGAGCGAGCTTTCATGGAGACCCTGCTTCCGCCTTACTGGAAGTACTGGATCCCGAACAGAACAAGGATTTCCTGGACCACTATTTGGACATTCGTTTTGATCTTTCAAAAGTTCTTTTCATCTGCACGGCCAATACTTTGGAAACCATTCCTGCGCCTTTGCTGGACCGCATGGAGCAGATCCGTCTTTCAGGCTACATCCTTGAAGAGAAACTCGAGATTGCCCGCAGGCATCTGCTTCCAAAGCAATTGAAAATACATGGTTTGAAACGTTCTCAGTTTTCACTTCCAAAAACAGTCCTGCGTGACATGATCGATGGCTACGCCAGAGAATCCGGTGTGAGGAGTCTGGAAAACAACATCAAAAAACTTCTCCGCAAGGCTGCTAGAAAGATTGTCGAAGACGGGCTGGAAAAAGTGACCATCAGCCGCTCCGAACTTTCGGATTACCTGGGTCAGCCTATGTTTGCCGAGGAAACCCGGTTCAAAAAACCCAAAATCGGAGTTATCACTGGGTTGGCTTACACCGCCATGGGAGGCGCAACCCTGCATATCGAAGCAAGTGCTGTGGAAGCCAAGAATCCTGGTCTCAAGCAGACCGGACAGTTGGGAGATGTGATGGTCGAATCCTCTGAAATTGCTTACACGTTCATCCGCGCCAGGTTGAATCCCCAGAAGAAGACTAATAAATTTTTTGATCGGAACTTCATCCATTTACACGTTCCTGCTGGTGCGACGCCCAAGGATGGGCCCTCTGCAGGAATCACCATGGCATGTGCACTCTACTCGCTGACCCAACAAAAACCGATCATACCAAACATGGCGATGACGGGGGAATTGAGTTTAACTGGCTTGGTGATGCCCATTGGCGGGGTCAAGGAAAAAACCATCGCTGCAAGACGAGCTGGTATCACCCAATTGCTTTTTCCGGATGAGAACAGGAAAGATTACGAAGAACTTGATGAAAGCATTACCGAAGGCATTACGCCTTATTTCGTCAAGACCTTTGATGAAGTGCTCAAGATCGGTTTCCCGAATTCATGAGCACGTCCTTGGATTCGATTAAAGGTTGCCTCTTTTTGCAGCGATTACTTCACTAAGCATGCTGAGGGCAATCTCACCTGCAGTCTTGGCACCGATGTCGAGGCCTGCAGGCCCCTTGATGGACTGAATAAGTTCCTGCGAGATTCCAGCTTCTTCCAGCCTGGCACAACGCTTGGCATGTGTCTTCCGGCTTCCCAAGGCACCGATGTAGGGCAGGTCGTGTTTCAAGAGGATCTTCAGTGCAGGATCATCTATCTTGGGATCATGTGTCAGCAGAATGGCATAGGTGTCTTCATGAAGCGGCCAATCCTCAAGAATATCCTGAGGCCATCGATCAATCAGGTGATCTGGTTTTGAAACAAAACGCTCTTGCGTTGCAAAAACCTTCCTTGGGTCAATCACCACCGTTTGAAAATCCAGTGCATTCGCAAATTGAACCAGGGGCAGGGTAATGTGCCCTGCTCCAATGATCAGCAACTGATCTCTTCGTGGGAAGACCTGGATGAAGGTTTCTTCATCGCCGATTTCCATAAGACGATTTTCTCGTTCTCGATAGGCTTCAAGCGCAGCCTCCTTTGCGTTTTCGTTCGTGTCACCCCAGTCCCCGATAGCATCACCTTCAGGGAGAACCAGCAGGGGTGAAGAGGGTGAACTGCTTGTTTTTGAAAGAAGCACTGCGGGCTCGTTCTTTTGTAATGCTTCCTGAAGCCTCATCCAGACTTTCCGGGTCTCTTCTTCCTCGGAAAAAGCCCAGTGTTTTTCAACCAATACGGAGACCTCCCCGCCACAGGACAAGCCCACGGAAAGTGCCAGTTCATCTTCCACCCCGTAATTCAGTTTCCGCGGTTTGCCATCTTTCAGCACTTCAAGTGCTTCTTCGATGACTGCTCCTTCAATACAGCCTCCGCTGACGGAACCAGCGATTTCCATACCTTCTCCCACGATCATCCCGGCACCGCTAGCACGGGGTGCTGAGCGCCATGTGTGAATCACCCTGGCAATGGAAAATGCCTTATCGTTGTCGACCCATTCCGTCAGTTCATTCCATATGTCTCTCATTGTTTCAATCCAATCCTTCTATTTGCAGTAAACCAGGGATTTTTTTTCAACTGCTCCCTGAATCCAGAATTATCGTATAGTATTCTAACCTAGATGAGCAATGATGGGTTCAAAGAAGACTTAAAGATTCATGAATTTTCAGGTTAAATTCACGAAAAATCGTCATCAAAGGCCTAAAATAAAGTTCCTTGTTTGCGGCAACCATAAAATGAGTTTAAAATAATTCAAAATATTTTTTTTAATGGAAATACCGAAACATTGATTTCACTGATGATTCAATATGTCTGATCTAGGCACCATCGCACTGATGTGCTCACTTGCACTCAGTCTTTATGGAACTGCGGTTCCTCATTTAGGAGTACGATCCAACAACTGGAACCTTGTCCGTTCCGTTCAGCATGCCTCGATTCTCAGCTTTCTGTTGATCACACTCGCATCTGCGGTGCTTTTGGAAGCACTGGTCAGCAACGATTTCAGCATTCAATACGTCTGGGGACACTCGAGCCGGGACCTGCCGCTTTTTTATAAGATCACTTCCTTTTGGGGAGGGCTTGAAGGTTCACTGTTGTTTTGGGTGCTGGTTCAGAGTTTTTTCATCATGATTGTGGCATTCCGTTATCAGTACACCAACCGGGAGATCATTCCCTATGTCCTGGCAACTTTGAATGGCATCATGAGCTTTCTGTTGGTTCTTCTCATCGTCTGGTCCAATCCCCTAGAGTCGCAAGCCGTCATTCCTCAAGATGGGCGGGGTTTGAATCCTCTTTTGCAGCATCCTGCAATGGCGATCCATCCCCCGAGCCTTTATCTCGGTTTTATCGGTTTCAGTATCCCCTTTGCTTTTGCTATGGGGGGAATGATGCGTGGAATTCTGGACAACGAGTGGGTGCTTACCACCCGCCGCTGGACCTTGCTTTCCTGGTATTTCCTTTCTGCCGGCCTGATTCTGGGAGGCCAGTGGGCATACGAGGAACTTGGCTGGGGTGGGTTCTGGGCTTGGGATCCAGTTGAAAATGCGGCCTTGATGCCCTGGCTGACCGGTACTGCATTTCTGCATTCCGTGATGATCCAGGAAAAACGCAACATGCTCAAAATCTGGAACATTGTACTCATCATCCTGACCTATGGACTGACCATCATCGGAACTTTTTTGACCCGTTCCGGCATCATAAACTCGGTCCATTCTTTCACCCAATCTGATATCGGGCCGGCATTTCTGGTCTTTCTTGCAATAATATTGGTCCTGGCGTTTGGTCTGCTTTTCAAACGTATTCAAATGCTTGAATCAGAGCATCGGATGGAATCGGTACTCTGTCGTGAAAATGCCTTTTTGGCTCAGAATGTCCTTTTTGTTTCGATTGCCTTCACGGTCCTTCTGGGGACCACTTTCCCTCTGCTGGCAGAGGCAGTACGCGGGACCAAACTTTCGATTCAGGCTCCCTTTTTCAATACCGTTACTGCTCCAATGGGTTATGCTCTGCTCCTTTTGATGGGTGTTGGAACATTGATCCCATGGCGTAGGACGAGTATGGAAACTCTGAAAAAAAACTTCGCCTGGCCGTTCCTGCTTGCTTTCCCAGTAACTGCATTGATTGCCTATGGGCTTCAAGATCAGCTCTGGTCCTGGGGGGGGTACATCATCTTTTGGCTATCATTCTTTGTTTTTGCAACCATGGTCAACGAATTGTTCCGGCTGGTCAGGATCCGCAGTTCACAGTCCGAAAACTCAGCAACATTGGCCTTTTTGCAGGTCATCCGCAGGAATTACCGGCGTTATGGAGGGATACTCATTCATTTTGGAGCCGTCCTGATTTTTCTTGGAATTGCAGGAAAATTTTTCAGTCTTGAAAGAGATCTGACCCTGATCAAGGATCAACCGCAAACGATTGGCTCTTACCAGCTCATCTTCAGGGGAGTTCGTGAATTTCCCGTGGAAAATGCAACTCACCGTGCGGCCAATGTGGAAGTGCTCGACCACAATGGAACAAGACTGCAGTTTCTCAATCCTGCTAAAAGTTTCTACCCAACCCAACCTCAGCCTTTGACTGAAGTAGGACTCCGCAGATCATTTTGGGAAGACCTCTATCTTATTTTTTCCTCGGAG
>Ga0066867_10001717_pt1 | contig 10847 bp, 10 predicted proteins | sample ETN01SmetaG_4_FD_65606 | JGI IMG/M metagenome (GOLD analysis project Ga0066867, IMG submission 65606) | Marine microbial and viral communities from oxygen minimum zone, Eastern Pacific Ocean - ETNP2014F12-01SV261 | ecosystem: Environmental > Aquatic > Marine > Oceanic ... | reverse complement strand
GAATCCATTTGTAGAGAATACATCTGTGACCGCTAAAGTGTTAGAACACGGACGTACAAAAAAAATATTAGTCTATAAGAAAAAAAGACGGAAGGGATACGAGCGTAAAAACACCCACCGTCAAGGATTTTCAATTTTGGAAATAGAAAAGATTACAACTAAAAAACCTGCACCAAAAAAGACAAGTGCAAAGTCTGAAGCCAAATCAAAACCTGCACCAAAAAAAGCAACAAAAAAGGTAGCAACTACCAAAACAAATGAGGGGAAATAATGGCACATAAAAAAGGACAAGGAAGTTCCAGAAACGGTCGTGATTCCAATGCAAAACGTTTAGGTGTAAAAGTCGCTGACGGACAATCAATTAATGCCGGTGGAATCATTCTAAAACAGAGGGGAACAAAGTTTCATCCCGGTGCAAATGTCAGAAGATCACATGATGACAGCCTGTTTGCCATTGCCTCAGGTGTAGTAAAATTTGAGAAAAAAGGACGAAACAGAAAATCTGTCAGTGTTATTTCCTGATTTCTCATTATGACAACAATATTCAAAAAGCCCTCAATGGGCTTTTTTTATTCACAAAGGAAAAATATTATGAAAAAATTTTATGCCTTATCTCTTTTAATTATTTTCATTCTAAACGGATGCTCAATTGAAAATAAAAGGGAGAAAAAATTAGATATTGATCCTCAGGTTACCATTGGATATCTCGAAAATGGTTTGACTTATTATATTCGGGAAAACAAAAAACCTGAAAATAGAGCTGATTTCCGTTTAGTTGTAAATGCCGGTTCCGTTTTAGAGAATGAAAATCAACAAGGGCTTGCTCATCTTCTAGAACATATGGCTTTTAACGGAACCGTTCACTATAAAAAACAAGAACTTGTTGATTATTTCGAATCCATTGGTGTTGCGTTTGGTCCTGATTTAAATGCCTACACCTCCTTTGATGAAACTGTTTATATGATTGAAGTACCTACGGATGATAAAGATATCATACAACAGGCAATACAAATTTTAGAAGATTGGGCACATGGTATTTTATTGGAAGATGAGGATATTGATGGTGAGAGACCGGTTGTGGGAGAAGAATGGCGATTGGGTCAAGGCGCAAGTCAAAGAATGTTTAACAAAATCTTTCCTGTTGTTTTTCATAACTCCCAATACGGAAAACGTCTGCCAATTGGAAAAAAAGCTGTCATTGATACAGCACATTACAGCACAATCAGAAGTTTTTATACGGACTGGTATCGTCCGGATCTTATATCAGTGGTTGCTGTAGGCGATTTTGATAAATCAGAAATGGAGAAGTTGATTCACACCCATTTTAATCGTCTTGCTATGCCTGAAAATCCAAGGGAAAGAACAAAATATCCGGTTCCAGACCATGCTGAAACCCTTGTAGCAATTGCGACGGACATAGAGGCTCCTTATACCGCAGTAAGCATCGACTATAAATTTGATAATAAAGAGGAAAATACTACACAGGATTACAGGCACAGAATTGAGAGAAATCTGTTTTCTGGTATGCTGAAAAACAGATTGGATGAACTTACCAAAGCATCTGAGCCATCTCTTATTTATGGAACTGCATATTTTAATGATATGGTCCTGACAAAAGATGGATTTACATTATTTGCAGTTGTGAACGACGACGATATTATGAAAGGAATTCAGACTCTATTGGTTGAGGGACAAAGGCTTAACCTCCATGGTTTCACAATAACTGAATTGGAAAGGGAAAAAAAACAGATTTTAAGAGAGATTCAAAAAGCATTTGATGAAAGAGAAAAAACCGAATCACGTTCCTTTGTCCGTGAATATGTCTCTAATTTTCTTAGCGGTGAACCTATCCCAGGAGTTGCTTCTGAATTGGAAATGCACAAAAATTTTCTTCCATATATTAATATTGATGAAATAAATAAATTATCTCATCAATATATGAAAGATTTTAACAGGGTTGTTTCTGTTCGAGCACCCAAAAAAGAGGGTATCAATATCCCGAACGAGTCCGAAATCCTTAATATTTTTGAGGAAGTGAAAAATATTCCGATTTTGCCTTATGTAGATGCGATTTCTAATGAGCCCTTAATCTCAGTTTCACCAGATCCTGGAAAAATTATAAGTGAAAATATCCATTCATCTGTAGGCATTACAGAGTGGACTATGGATAACGGAGTCCGGGTTCTCTTAAAGCCTACAGATTTCAAGAATGATGAAATTCTTTTTAAGGCCTTAAGCCCTGGCGGAACTTCCCTCTCTGAAGACACGAATTTTCTCTCCGCTAACTTGGCTACGGATATTATCAGCGAAAGCGGACTAGGAAATTTTTCTTCCATCCAATTGGAAAAAAAACTAAGTGGAAAAATTGTAAATATTTCTCCCTACATTTCTGAGTTGTATGAAGGATTAAGAGGCTCGGCATCTCCCCAGGATATTGAAACACTTTTTCAACTTATTTTTTTACATATAACTGAAGCACGATTAGATTCTTCTGCGTACAATAGTTTTTTGACTCGTACCTCAGGATGGCTTGAAAACTGGAAATCCAGACCAGAATCTGTTTTTCAAGATACATTAACTGCCACTCTTACCCAAAATCATATTCGCAAACGTCCTCTTACCTCTGAATTACTTATGGAAACAGACCTTCATACAGCAGTTAATTTTTACAGAGACCGTTTTGGGGATGCAGGAGATTTTACATTTATTATTGTGGGTAATTTTTCTATTGATATAATCAAACCATTGGTACTTCAGTATTTAGGTAGTTTGCCTACCAAAAACCGAAGCGAATCCTGGGTAAATCATAATATTTCGCCACCAAAGGGAAATATTAATAAATCAGTCTATCGTGGAATTGAGCCGAAAGGCTTAACTCAAATTATCTATACCGGAGACTGCGAATGGAGTAGACAATCCAGATATGATTTTCTGTCTATGATTGAAGTTTTGAAAATTAAAATGAGGGAAGTCCTACGGGAAGATATGGGTGGAGTCTATGGTGTTCGAATCCAAGGGGATATGTCTCATTATCCTAAAGAATCTTTCAGTATTTCAATTGGATTTGGGTGTGATCCGGAACGGGTTGATGAATTAACCACTGCTGTAAAAGAACAGATTCAGCTCATCATGGAAGAAGGAACAACTGATAAATATTTGCATAAAGTAAAAGAAACTCAGCGCAGGAGACATGAAGTAGATTTGAAAAATAACAGATATTGGATGAACATAACAGAGTTTGCTGTTAAACATGATTTGGATTTGGACATCGTCAACAGTTATGGTGAACTGGTTAATAACCTAACACTGAACACCATCCACAAAACAGCCAATCAATATTTTTCAACGGATAATGTGATTCAAGTTACATTGTATCCAAAACAAAATTAGACCGAGTTTATATCATTGCCAACACTTCCTTAACCAATCTCTCTATTCCCTCTGCCACTTCACTGATTCTCTGAGCCAGCATGTATGCAGGGGTTGACACAATCTTGTTCTTCTTGTCAATAACTATATCTTCTACCGAACAGGAAACATGGTTTGATCCCATGAAATTTATATCAGATGAAGTTTGTACATCAGTGCCAATCGTCATTTCAACTGAATCACCTGCTTCCTGCATAATCTTTGCGAACATTACCGGGGCAATGCAAATAATTCCAATGGGTTTCCCTGCTTTATGAACATCAGCTGCAAGACGCTTTACGTCTGGATTGACTGAACAATCCGTTCCAGCCATGGCATAATCACAAAGGTTTTTTGCCACACCAAATCCTCCGGGAAAAATCAGCGCATCCACATCTGAAGCATGAACTTCAGCCATATCACGAATTTTACCCCGTGCAATACGGGCAGACTCCATTAAAACATTACGGGATTCATCCATCTCACCCCCGGTGTAATGATTGATAACATGCAATTGGTCAATATTGGGAGCCATAAAAACTATATCCGCTCCGGCACGGTCCAAGGTCAGCATGGTAATGACCGATTCATGAATTTCTGATCCATCATTTACACCACAACCGGATAATACTACTCCTACTCTTGTCATAAATAATTCACCTTTATATCCCTTTCTTTTTATTTAATTGATTGGATTGAATGTTTCTTTTAATACCGGAGTACTTTGTTCGTTTCACGGCTGATTTACGAAATAATTTACGAAATCCATCTTCATCCAATGAATTCCATTTTTCCATGTCCCACTTTAGAATTTCCTCCCTTGGGTAGAAAGAAGATTCACTCGTTGGCTGTCCAAATTTTTCATTCCATGGACAGACTTCCTGACAAATATCACATCCGTAAATCCATTGATTCAATTTTTCTCCATCTCCCTCTAAAAATTCTCCACGATGTTCAATAGTAAGATAGGAAATGCATTTTCGGGAATCAATTTGATACTCGTCCAATGCCTGTGTGGGACAGGCATCTATGCAGGCAGTGCATGTACCGCATAAGTCTTCTGAAAAGGGAGAATCTGGCTCCAACTCAATATTTAATATAATTTCGCCGAGAAATATCCAACTCCCGTAATTACGTGTGATGAGATTAGTATGTTTACCCTGCCATCCCAATCCCGCTACCTGTGCCCAAACCTTTTCCATAACTGGTGATGTGTCCACACAAACCAATCCCCTCACATTTGGTTCCTGTTCTTTTATTTTTTTTAACACCTTAAATAATTTGGACTTCATTAGAATATGATAGTCATCTCCCCATGCATAGTTGCTGAATTGATAATCTGAAGATAAAGCATCCTGGGAAAATCCTGTGTAATAATTTAATCCAATAGATATTATAGAATTTGCTTCAGGGAAATATTTCCTGACATCCCCCCTCTCCTTCTCTCTTTTTTTAATCCACTCCATAGAAGCGTGGTTTCCCCTCTGTAGCCAATCTCTTAACTTTTGCCGGGAGTGTGGCATGATTTTTGCCGAAGCAATCCCAACTTTATGAAAACCCTCTGTCAAAACCCATTGCTTAATTTGTTTTGATGATATGTTCACTATCGAATATAATTCCAGTTTGTATATAAAATAAATGTTGGATATAGAGTGAAATCACTTTCACATGATTTTTATTTTAAAATTTATTATACTTAATTTAATTAAAAATGGATTAAATGTAGATATAGCAAAAAATAAAAGAAAATGAGTTCATTCCCTTCCTGTGAATATTTTTCTTATTTTCTAATCACCGTAATTTTTTCGACGACATTTGAGCCATTTTGATCATACACAGATAATATGTATACCCCGCTTCCTATTAATTGACCCCGTTCATTTCGTCCATCCCAGAGAATTTGATCTCCGTGAATACCCATATCTGAATGTTTTATTGAACGGATAACTGTTCCTGTTATTGTTGTCACTAAAAGTGATGAAGACTGAACAGCACCTGAAATAACTAACGGCTTTACTGAAGGAATATAAAAAGGACTGGGGAATACTTTTAGATTAGAAAAGGTTTTTCTTCCATCAGAAAACGGAATTTTTAGAACATTTATTCCACTACTGGTGGCAATGTAAGCAAGTCCTCTCTGAGCATCAAAAACGATATCCGAAACTTGGTCTGAAAGTAATGGAGTGTTTACTGCCCTAATTCCTTCTGCATTCGGCCAATACATCGTGTTGTCTAATAAAACATATACTCCCTGTGACGGGGACGCCACCCAAATATTATTTTGTGGATCAATTTTTATTTTCCCACCAGGGTCCGGACCTCCAAAGGATACCTGAGGAAAATATGCGAATGGTGTTCCATTCACTCCTCTCGGACCTTGTTTTTTAATTGGCTCGTTGTTATTACTCTGTAAATCAAAATAGGCTAATCCATTGGGAGACAATGCAAATAACCTATTCCTTACTATTCCCAAAGACCAAATGGATTGGTTTGTATAAATAGATGAAAGGTTAATTTTTTTTACAAATATTTCATTCCCATCTGAGACCATCATCATCAAACCCCCATTAGGGTATTGAACGCCATTGACATTATTTTCTGTACCAGTAAAAAATCCAATCCATTGTCTTCCCCAAGAGTCAATAGATACCGTGTTCGGAGTTAAACTGAAGAGATAACCAGAGTCATCATAGCTGTAAGAGGTCCAGATACCCTCCGCAGTCATTTTATGAACCGGAGTGAATTTGGTTGTGGCATAGGCATCTGCTACCCATAGATTTCCAAAATTATCAAATTCCATATCTTTCACTACCATGTATTCATCCAAAAAATAATCTAAGTGAGTTGTATCTATGAGTGTAAAATCCCCCGGATTATCTATATCAATGATTACAACTCCGCCACCGTGGCGACGAGGCTCGGGATATGTCCCTCTGATAGCACAATACACTTTACCATGGGAATCCTTTTCAATATCAGCAACATATCCACCGAAATCCACAGGTATGGTATCAGCAGAAAAATACTGTCTGGGATAGCTATCACTAATGAGCGTTTCATTCGATGTAGTTTCAATAATATTTCGCCAACCCCATGGTTCAAGAATAGATAATCCCTTTTTAGATCCAGCGATCAGTCTACCGTCATTCAAAATTGTAAGGGCACTAATCTGGTTTGTTGGAAGAGTGTTGGGAACGAAAACCTCATACCCAGACTGGAATAAATCTTTGATAAACAGGCCTTCCTCCATCCCAACAATAATAAGTGAATCTCGAAAGGATGTAATACATTTTGCTTTTGCTGGAAGAATAATTATTTCTTCTCCACCAACTTCCACTAATCTAGTATATGAACTATTAATCGCCCAGGTTGCACCAGAAGATAGAGACTCCAATAAATAAAAATTAAACACCCCAGATTCCTCAATTTCCTGACTGTCTAAATTCATTGAACACACTTCGCTATCTAAAATAAAAAAAAGTGAATCACCAAAAATTTCAATATCCGTCACATTTCCAATGATCTCTTCCGAAATCAAATTCCATGAATTTGGATTTTCACCAACTTCCCCTATAAATAACCCTGATTGTGTTCCTATAAATACTGTGGTGTCCAGTATTTCAATATCGTTAATTCCATCTTCTGCTAACTGCCACACTGGATATAGATCACGATGATAGAATGTCCCATCTTCAGAACGATATTCTGCAATTCCCCAATATTGATTATCCCGATACACCGCATAGGCTACGGTATCTCCTAAAACAACGTGGGAAATTTCTGAAAACTCATAAGGAAATTCCGAAATGACCATTTCTTTTGACGGATCAAATCTTTGAATAAATCCTGGTTCATTTCCTCCAATCCAAATTATTTCATCTCTTACAGATTCGATAACAGATAAATTGGTTGTATTTAGGCCATGTAGTTTGGTGTATGTGTTAAAGGATTTTTCAGATAAGCTGAACTGAAGTATGCCGCCATCAGTGGCACAATAAATATCTTCTCCAAGGATTGCAATGTCACTAATATTCAAGGTTGAAGTAAAACAGTCCCATTCCCCAATTCTTTCTTGATGTATGGAGATAGAAAGAAATAAAAATAGTGCTGAAATATTTCTGGGAGACCTCAACTAAACGGAGCAGGGATGAAACATAAAATAAAAATTGCTAAACACACATAGCCAATTTTTTTATCCTCATATGAGAGGGGCTCATGGATATTCATAACCGGAGGATGTTTCACAGTACGCATTAAGATAAGAATCAATGCTCCCCATATCAACCAATTCAAGGTAAAATAACTGAGTGGTATTAAGGACAGAAGAGCAGTTATTGCTACTTTATAATATTTTTCGCCTAGCATAGCATAAGCGATATGACCTCCATCAAGCTGTCCTATAGGAAGAAGGTTCAACATAGTTACAAGCAAACCAATCCAACCTGCAAATGCAACAGAATGAAGGAGGATATCTTGATTGGGCCCTAATCCCGGAAATATTATTCCCGTTAAACCCATCATTAACAATGAATCTCCTAACCGCATTCCTTCAAACGTCTCATCCAAGGTAATTACGGTGGATTGAGTTAATCCAATAATTAATGCAGGAACTGCAACTATAAATCCTGCAATAGGACCTGCAGCTCCAATATGAAGTAGTGCATTTTTTTTTCTTATTGGAGAATTTATTTTGATAAAAGCACCAAATGTTCCGATGATAGTGGGTGCAGGTATGAAATATGGAAGAGTAGCATCCACACCGTGTTTTTGAGCATAATAGTAATGCCCAAATTCATGGGTACCTAAAATAAGCATCAACGTTATCGAGAAGGGAATACCCTTGAACAGCTCAAACGGATAATTATAAATATCCGCTCCTTCCATCATTGCACCTGAAAACAGAGTTGAAAGAATGGTAATAAAAAATAATATGATATTAATTCTCGGAATTTTTGGGATTGTTAATACCACCTTATTCTCTTCAATAATAAGAGTGACATCATCATGATCATTTATTACTTTTATGTTAACGGAACTGTGTTTCACTTCTTGTTCCAAATGATAGAGAGTAATATCCTGAAGAAGATGTCCAGACACAATCCATTTTTGCCCTGACTTTCCAATTTTTTTTGGAAAATAAAGATGATTTATGTCTTGTAAATATTTTCTTAATTCAGATTCGTTCAACTGAACTATTTAAAAAATAATTAAATAAAATCATTTTGAAAAAAATAAAGTAAATTCAATAATTTATTGAATTATGAAAGTTTATTTTTAGACTCAGAATAATTTTTTATTGCAGGAGAAATCTGTGAGACACAACCCCAAAGCATTATTAATGCCAAGGTCCAGTATTGATTGAATATCTGATCAGTAGATTTTAGGGAAAATCCTTTAATAATAAATATCACAGACCCGACAAATAATAAAATTGCCAATAAAATTCGGAGCTGCCAACCAAGGATATTATCGAGCTGACTCAACTGAAAGAATAATGTTTTCGAACCGGTTTTGAAACAGTCCATGTACAACTGAGACCCTTTGGAAATATTACAAAATCTCCAGATCTGATATTGACAATTTCCTTCTCAGTTTTTACTTCAATTTCACCATCAAGAATATAACATGATTCCTTTTCGGAATATGTCCATGGAAATTCTGAAACCTCACACGTCCATATAGGCCAGTTAAATACTCCTATTTTTGTTAGTTCTTCTTTTGTAGTTCTGTTAATTGTTATTTTCATGATAATACTGTTTGATTTTATTCTCCTTTATAAAAACAGCCAGTTGTGCAAGTTTCTGAAACTTCAATTTTGGATAATTCCGGTAAAACCTTTTTCAATCTGACCCAAATCCATTTTACCAAATGCTCACTGGTTGGGTTTTCCAGACCGTCAATATCGTTCAATAACCTGTGATCTAATTGATCAAGTATGGGTTGAAATACTTGCTTTATTTCAAAAAAATCCTTTATCCAGCCAATCTTCGGATCAACAGGACCTTTCACGAAAACCGTAACATAAAATGTATGTCCATGCATTCGTCTGCACTTATGATCATCAGGCAAATTTGGCAAATAATGTGCTGAATCAAATGAGAATTTTTTATAGATCTCCATTGTGTTTCTCAGGGAATATTAATCAGTTTATTGGACTGCAAACTCAAATTCCATTTTGGATTATTTTTACAATACTCCAACGCTTTCTTGATATTCTTATCTTTATCTTTTCCATCCATGGGCTGTAAACTGAAATAAGTGAAATCAAACTTCAACATATCATCTAAATTTAAATTATTCTGCGGGTAAACTACTTTTAATTCCTCGCCCGATTTTACAACTATTTCTGTTCCCCCTTTTGGGCTGACACATACCCAGTCAATACCTATAGGCGGAATAATTGTTCCATTTGTTTCTATAGCTATCTCTACACTATTGTTCTTGAGCTCACTAATCAGAGCGTCATCGATTTGCAAAAGAGGTTCACCACCGGTAAATACTACAAACGGAGGATAATCTGAAGCCCAAAATGAAAGTAAGTGTTCTGTCATCTTTTCTGCACCAAAAAATACACCCCCTCCAGGGCCATCGGTCCCAACAAAGTCTGTATCACAAAATTTGCAAATTGCATTTTCTCGATCTGTTTCATGACCGGTCCATAAATTACATCCTGTAAAACGGCAAAAAACAGCAACTCTTCCTGTTTGAGAACCCTCACCTTGCACGGTCAAATAAATCTCTTTAACCTTATAGCTCATTTTGATAATTTAATGGATCATCTAGCCCAGCATCCTGAAATCCTTTTATCCGAAGTGTGCACGCATCACATGCACCACAAGATATTCCATCGTTACCAGGGTCATAACAGGAATGGGTAAGAGAATAGTCCACACCAAGAGCTATACCAGTTTTAATAATTTCATGCTTTTTCATATGGATCAGAGGAGTGTGAATGTTGATTTTGCTTCCTTCAATACCCATTTTTGTACCCAAGTTTGCCACCGACTCAAATGCTTTGATGAATTCCGGGCGACAGTCCGGATACCCACTGTAGTCAATAGCATTGACACCCAAGAAAATAGAGGAGGCATCCCTTGTCTCTGCAAATGCGAGGGCAATAGAAAGAAAAACCGTATTCCGTGCTGGTACATAGGTTATGGGAATGTCCTTATCCATATCATTGGCACTGCGATTCTTTGGTACCTCCAGCTCGTCCGTAAGCGCTGACCCTCCAAATACAGATAAATCTAAGTTGAAAATTTTGTGATTTTTTAATCCATAATATTTAACCAATCTTTTAGCAGAGTTTATCTCCCATGCGTGTTTCTGCCCATAAACAATGGTAAGCGGAAAAATACAATAATCTTCTTTCATCGCTAAAACCAAGGTGGTGGCAGAATCCAATCCTCCACTCAGAAGTACCACAGCTTTCTTGTCAT
>Ga0066867_10001693_pt1 | contig 10899 bp, 6 predicted proteins | sample ETN01SmetaG_4_FD_65606 | JGI IMG/M metagenome (GOLD analysis project Ga0066867, IMG submission 65606) | Marine microbial and viral communities from oxygen minimum zone, Eastern Pacific Ocean - ETNP2014F12-01SV261 | ecosystem: Environmental > Aquatic > Marine > Oceanic ... | reverse complement strand
TTAATTCTCTTCTTTTTGGATAATTCCTTAGAATTTTTTTCAGTGAATTCTTTTACCTTTAGTAAAAGTCTAATGGATTTCTTTTCAATTTCCTTACGAATTCCCTCAATTGATTCTTCACGAATTAATTTACCTTTGTTTATGATTCCTACATGCGAGCATATTTCTTGAACTTCTGTAAGAACATGGGAACTGAGAATAATAGTCAATCCTTTTTTGTTTAAGTCTTTGAGAACAATTCTTAACGCTTTCACTCCTCTTGGGTCAAGGCCTGAAGTAGGTTCATCGAGAATCAATATTTCAGGGTTATTTAGTAATGCAACACACAAGGCTAACCTTTTTCTCATTCCAAGTGAGTATTCGGCAACTTTTCGGTTTGCATCTCTTTCCAGACCTAATTTAGATAGTAATTCCTTTCCTCTTTTTTCTATTTCATTTTCACTTAAATTATAAAATCCACCATAGAATTGTAAAGATTCTTTGGCAGTTAGTCTTCCATAAAGCCCCACTTGTTCAGGTAAGAACCCTATTTTTTTTTTAAAATAAAGGCCATTTCCTTCAATATTTTTTCCATCAATAATAATATCGCCACTATCAGCTTCTAATATTCCGATTATACATTTTATTGTGGTTGTTTTTCCAGCTCCATTCGGACCTAGGAAACCATATATCTGTCCTTTTTCTACATTTAGATTTAGTCCATTTAGTGCAGAAAAATTAGAAATCTCTTTACCGAATAAATTGTACTTCCGGTATGCCTTTTTGACATTTTCAATTTTTAAGAGATTTTCACCCACGCTATATTACCATTGATTGATGTTATAAAACCCATCGTCTTAGTTAATTGTGGTTGAATACTGGAGATATCCATTTTTGCCATCTGCCAATACCTATTTAGAAGGTTTAACCCTAGATTCATTACTTGAGGATTATTTTTATTCAGAAGCAAGGGCGTTAGCTGTTGCGCGTTTAGAAACATCAGCAACAACAGGTTTAATTGATGTTGAAGGCCCTCCAGTTAATGATGAGGCAGACATAGTTCTTGGTTATGTAATTTCACGTTTGATTTTAGCAGCAGCTGATAATCAGGCTTTGATTAATTACGTTGCATTGTCTGAAGCTCTGAGGGCTGAAAAATATTTTGATTCAGAGACTGATGAAGACTTAGTCAAGGTTGTAAATTCTTTAGAAGTAATATCTGTATCACTTGAGAGTAATAAATTTAGTATGAGTTTTGTAGATTACGTTAAAGCAGCTTCTAAATTAAGAGAAGGTAATTGGAAACTAGCTAACAGAGGTGTACAGAATGGCATAGTCACTTTGGAGAGGGAAACTTTAGTTAGATTAATGAGAGAAGTTATTAGGCAACACCTGGAAGAATTACCAGAAGCTCCAGTTGAGATAAAAAACCAGTTTGAAGGGCCAATAACTGAATTGATAGGTAGTGTTTCTAAAGCATTTGTTGAAAGAATAGGTAACTTAGAGCATGTTGTTGGTGAACGGCAGGCTGAAGCAATGAAAGAGTTAGGTAGATTTGATCTTGTAAAGGCCCCTCCATGTTTTAATATGAATTTATTGGATTTACAGGCAGGAGTTAATTTGCCTCATCCTTCCCGTTTTTTCATAACAACTTTCCTATCTTCGCTTAATCAAGATTCAGAATCAGTAATGAGATTATTCGCTACGGCTCCAGATTTTAAAGAGTCTTTTACAAGATATCAGGTTGAACATATTTCTGGAAAGACATCAGGTACTCAGTATAATGCACCAAAATGTGATACTCTTGTTTCAACAGGAGTTTGTCCAGGACCAAATGCACTATGCCGGTTGATTAAACATCCACTAAGTTACTATAGAGTAATGGCAGAGTCTGAAAGACCGAAAGGCACAAGAATGGAAAGAATATTGCTTGCAGCATTAGATAGAGAATCCTATCCAAAGAAATTAATAGAGGATAATCTGGAAAATCTTAAAGATTTTGATTTTGAATATCCTGCAGACTTAAAAAAGGCAAAATTATCTGCAGCAGTTAAGGAAGATAAACCTAGTATTGTAGAGGTTAAAATCTCATATTTCAGTGGTAGAACTTATTCAGTAGATATTCCTGGGGAAGAAAAGAAATTATGGATAACAAAAGCTGCAATGAGTATTACAGATAGTAATATTGATTATGAATGTCTTCCTTTGACAGATTGGAAAATAGCACTTCCAATAGAGGAAAGCCACTTTAAATCAAAGAAAATTAAATTAATAGTTAAACCACTAGACGTTAAGTTTGATTCAGATGAAGTTAGAAGAAGTTTGATTGTTCTAGATGTACTTAAAGAGGATTAAACTCGAATTCTTCTTCCGCAACTACAAATAAATTTAGGAGTATTTTCGTCTACATTATGAATCACAGCACATGATGGACATTTAATTGGCTTAATTCCTTGACCCATGCTCATTTCAGGTTCCTTGCTTTCAGTCTTGCTGGATGGCCTTTTCACTACTTTCTTTGCAATTCCTTTCTTAGCTATACGTTTCTTTATGGCTTTCTTTTTAACAGGAGCTGCTTTAGGTTTTTCTTCTTCCTCTTCAGCATCGCCGTCATCATTTCCTGAGGCGATGGAGTGACTTCCAGTAAGTTCGTCTAAAATTTTTCTTTCATCAAATTCTTTATCGTCTTCCTCATCATCAAAATCATCATCGTATTCATCTTCCTCTTCCTCCTCTTCATCATCAGAATCAGAGCTAGAATCTTTTAAACGGTTAAGTTTTTTGGATTTACTAGGTAACTCAGAGTTGTAACCAACTCCAGTTAAACTTTTCTTTAAAGGATCAATAGATTCAACAGGTTTGTATAAATCAGCAGTAGTATCTTCAGGAGCTAAAACAAAAGTATAAATTCCTACAGAAAGAATTATTACTACGAATAATCCTACAACTATTGGAATAAGATTTTCTTCAATTCCAGGAGGTAATTCAGGTATTGAAAAACCACCAGAGTCATCACCATTTGTTTTTTGAGCATTTAAAGTAATTTGTAAAACATCATCCCAAACAATATCGCCACTATTGTTTTTCATTGTGATGGCGAAATCAATAGTGCCATCATAGCCATCAAAACGTTCGTCATTTCCTCTAAATTTCGATAGATATTCATCATATCCAGGATCCTCACATGTATCACAAAGTGTTTGATACTCAGGATATCCAATTAGAGAATCTCTTCTGTCTTCATCATTCCTGAAATGAACATTAATGATGATTGATTCTACATATTTGTCACTTTCCTGATTTCTCAAATCTCCACTGAGCCTTACGTATAAATTCAGGTTAATGCCTTCTTGGTAAATTATTTCATCTTCACTAACTAATAAATCATCAGACTTATTTATTGATAATTCTACTAACCCAGCACTAGAGAATGGTAAGAGAAAAATAGCCATTACAAACGCTAAAAAAACACGGCTGCTGAAGTTATTTGTAAGATGCATCAATTCATACATTTTAGATTTCCAATTTAAAACTTCCTATTATAATGGTGTATGTTACTAAATCTATTAATTGGTACTCTTTTAGCCAAAGAATGGTTAGTAATAAAAGTGATAAAAAAAACCTGGGAAAAGGGACAAAATCTGTTCATTCAGGAACTTCCTCTAGTGAAAATTCATTGAATACACCAGTTTACCAAACTTCAACATTTTACTTAGATGATAAAAGATACAAAATGTGGATGGCAGGTGAACCTCGTGCACCAGTTTATTCAGGAAGATATTATAATCCAACAAATAGAGCAGTAGAGAGGAAAATAGCCGATTTAGAAGGTGCAGAAGATGCACTAGTATTTACATCTGGAATGGCTGCTATCTGTACTACATTAATTAATTTCCTTAGTCAGGGAGATAGAATAGTCACTACGCGAAACCTTTATGGAGGAACTGTTGGAGTTTTAGATCAGGATTTTGTTCGCTTCGGTATAGATGTCCATTACATAGATATAAGAGATTTAGATGCAGTTGAAAAAGCATTGAAAGAAAAGAAAACAAAGGTATTGTATTGTGAGACAGTCACAAATCCCTTGTTAGAAGTTTCAGACTTACCAGCTTTAGCAGCTTTGGCTAAAAAATATGGTGCAGTTTCTATTGTGGATAGTACATTTGCCACGCCAATTTCCTGTAATCCTATAGAATATGGTTTTGATTTAGTTATACATTCAGTTACCAAGATGCTTAATGGTCACAGTGATCTTTTGGGTGGAACTGTAGCAGGTAAAACAGAAGTGATTAACAAGATTTGGGAAAAGCTGAGAAATTTTGGAGGTTCTATGGATCCTCATCAAGCATCTCTTGTAGAAAGAGGGATTAAAACATTGCAAATCCGTTATGAAAGATCTACAGAAACTGCAGGATTATTGGCAGAATGGTTAGAAAATCATCCTAAAATTAAGAAGGTGATTTATCCTGGATTAAAGAGTCATGATGATTACGAGTTATCCAAGAAAATTCTTTTAGGTTCTGGAAACATGGTTTCGTTTGTTGTTGATGGAGGAGATGATGTAGGTCGTAAAATGTTAGACAGTATGTCTGTAGCTTCACAAGCAATATCATTAGGTGGAGTTGAATCTTTGATATCGATGCCTTATGCAACAACTCATGCTTCATGGACACAAGAAGCACGCATTGCTGCAGGAATTGATTTAGGATTTGTTCGTTTCTCGACAGGTTTAGAAGATTTCGACGATTTAAGAAATGATTTCGATCAGGCTTTATCATCACTCTAAAGCAATAGAATAATAGCGCCCCCTTACTGGCAATCTGTGGAATATTCAATAAGGTTGCTCAATTCAGCATATCATATAGAGATAGTTGATGGAATAGATAGGGCAATTGTATATCTTTATGGCACAACTAGGGAAGGAGAAGGCATTGCAGTTCGTACACCCCTTTTACGCCCCTATTTTCAGGTTGTTGAAGCAACCAAAGACATCAAAAAACAGTTGAAAAAAGATGAGAATGTAGAATCTATTGAAGATGAAGAACTTTGGGTTGACGGAGAAGTTAGGAAATGTACTAGAGTATTTACGAAAACACCAAACAACCTCTATAAACTTAAAGATTGGCTGAAAAATAATGGATTTAAACTCTTAGCCTCAGATATTCCTTTTCATTATAGGTATCTTTATGACAACGAGATAGGAGGATGTGTAACAATAGATGGTGAAGAAATTACGAATCGTAATTTCACATGTAAATTAATTGAAGCAACTTCTATTAAGCATTGTGATGACTTTGAATCAGATTTTAGGATATTAAGTTTTGATATAGAAAATTCTATTTTTGAAAGAACGATTTACTGTTTAAGTTTTTGCATTAAAGATTCAAATGGATATCTCCATGAAGAAACATTACATGGTGAAGAATTTAATATTTTGAATGATTTTGTGTCTGCAATTTCAAAATTTGATCCAGATATAATCACAGGTTACAATATTGATGGATATGATTTACCTTTGTTAGTTGAAAGGGCTGAAGTCCATAGGATTAATTTAGAGTTTGGCAGAAATAAATCCATAATTGAGCAGAAAATGCAAAGATTTTGGAGAGTTGAAGGTCGTGTCGTTATCGATGCTTGGTGGAATGTTAAAAGAGAAGTTCGTCCACGCCAAGAATCTCTTAATGCAGTAGCAAAAGAGTTATTGGGAAAAGAAAAGCATGATGTTAATCCTAAGAAGATGGATGAAGAATGGAAAAACCGTCCTGAGAAAGTAATGGATTATTGTCTTGAAGATGCAAAATTAGCTTTAGAGATTTTAGAACACATTATGGTTATTCAGAAATATCAGCACATTGGAACCGTTTCAAGGCTGCCTCTTGATGATGTCATTAATGGGATAACTTCAATGATGATAGATTCATTGATGATTAGATCTGCAGATTCTAAGAAAATTGGAGTGCCAGGCACTAATAGAAGGAAAAGAACTGGCCACATTGAGGGCGGCTATGTTCATACCGTAGATCCTGGACTATATGATTGGGTTTGTGTTCTGGATTTTAAATCAATGTATCCCAGTATAATTATTGATAGAAATCTGTGTTTTACAACGAGATCTGATGATGGTGAAATAGAGACGCCATTAGGCGTAAAATTCAAGAGTCCTGAACAAAAGAAAGGTCTTCTTCCAGAATTATTGAAGAATTTGATGGCAGACAGAGATTCTGCTAAAAAGCTTCAAGCAGAGGCTAAAACAGAAATGGAAGAGCAATATTATCGTCGTGTACAAGAGGCAATTAAGATATTAATGAATTCGGTTTATGGGGTTTTTGCATCTTACTTTTATCGATTTACGAATTTGGATATCGGAGCTTCAATTACAGCATATGCTAGAGAATATGTAAAAGATATTTTGAAGGAATTAGAATCTGAAGGTTTGGAAGTGATTTATGGGGATACAGATTCGGTTTTTTTCCGTTCACCAAATTCTAATTTAGAAGGAACAATATCATTTGGCGAAAAAATAGCTGAGAGATATTCCGTCGGCGCTAAACAGCTTGAATTTGAGAAGATATTGCAGCCTTTTTTCTCACATGGGGCGAAAAAGAGATATGTTGGAAAACAAGTTTGGCCTAAGGAAAGTATGTTAATTAGAGGATATGAAACAAGACGTACTGATTCATTTCCATCACAAGTTGAAGCCCTTGAAGAAGTATTTTCACATTTGATGAAAAGTGAAATTGAAGAGGCACTGAATCTTTCTAAGGATTGGGTTACAAAAGTTTCAAAGGGTGAAGTAAAGAAAGATACTTTAGTAATTTCTAAAACAGTCAATCTTAAAAGAAAATATGTGAATGAGGATAATCAAGCTCATCTTCAGGCTTACAAGAAATTTATTAAGACTGGAAGACCTTTCGTTAGTGGTATGAAAATTTCATTTATTGTGACAGATGCACACAAAAGTCCAATGATTGTTGAGCCATACATACCTGAGGAAGAATGTCCAGATCCTGATTACAATTATTATTCAGATAGACTTGCCAAATCTTTATCAAGAATAACTGACGTTTTTGATTGGGATGAAAAGGCACTAAAATCCGGTAAAAGGGCTCCTAAACAACAAACACTATTCTAATGTCTAAAATCACATATAAATCAGAAAGTCGTGAGTGGTATTTTGTATCCTCATTGATTATATCTCTTGCATTAGTCTGTTATTTTATTGTAGCAATTTATGCATTACCTGATCAATCTGAGATTTTCCCGTTACTTACTACAGCAATCAATTTATCATTTTTTCTTCTAGGATTATCTGGTGTTTTTTTAGGACTTCAGGGTTATAATTTCCGTAATAATAAGGCAGTTTTAGTTCGTTTAGAAGGTGAAGAAGTTGCTTTAAAAATTGAAAGTTTATTTTTGAAAAATAATTTAGAAATAAAGGGGAAAGAATGCTCTAATTTGATTGATATGGGTCTATGGAGGCCGATAAAATTATACATTCTAGAAAAAGGAGAAGTTGAAATTAAAGAAATGTGGTTTTCGGCCTTTTTTTATCGTACTCAAGTGGCCTTTAGGGGCGAAGTTCCAAAAGAAATAGTTGAAGACTATTTAGCTAATTTGGGTTGAAGTCTCCGAGTCCTGATTTATAGTAAATTAAGGGGTCCGTTTTTTCATCAAAATGACCACTTTCAATTTGACCCACAAAAATGGTATGATCGCCACCTTCGTATGTCTCTTTTATAGTACATTCCATTGACGCTAGACAATCATTTAATAGAGGAACCTTATCGTCAGTAATTCTATGATTTAATGATAAAATAAGTTCGTTTTTATCAATATTTGAGTTGGCAAAATCCCATGCTAATTTTCCTTGTTCAGACGTGCAAATATTTACGCCAAAAGAGGTGCCATTTTTTAGTGATTTATGACTCGGAATTTTCTTGTCAATACATATCAAAATTAAGGGAGGATTCATTGATAATGAACAAAAACTTGATACAGTTAATCCGCTGTATTTCCCTTCATTTTCAAAAGTGATTAATGTAACTCCAGAAGCAAATCTTTTCATCAATTCTTTAAACGTATCATCTGTAATGCTCATGTTTTATCAAAAAGAGCAGTCTATTTGTAATATTTTATCTTGATTCTGGGGCCTTGTACTTTATATAGCGATAGTACGCGTATGTACGCGGCGTAGGATAGGAAAAATAATGAATGCAAAGAACAAAATGGTGAATGCAGGTTTGCTTTTGTTAGTTGCATTGCTCTTTTTTGTTTTTGTTTCCGACGATAGCGAAGCTGCAACTCATACAGTTGATAAGTTCGGAGGTTCAGACTATACAAATATTACTCAGGCAGTAGAAAACGCTACTGCAGGAGATACAATCAAAGTAGCATCTAGGACTTATCATGACAATGTCACAGTAAATAAGAAATTGGAGATAATAGGGGGAAATTATGATGTTAGTCTAGGAGATTTATACGATTGTAATAATGGAGATTTAATTGCCAAATATGGTTTAGATTATGCTGAATCGGAGGCTGATGATGGAGTATGGTGTGACGATCTGAATGGAGATGTAGAAGGTGCATCTACTGCAGCAGGTATTTGGGGCAATGGCCTTGATTTTGATGGTACAAATGATTATGTTGAGGTAGATTATGACTCAGCATTTGATTTTAGTGATAAATCAATGTCTATTGGTGTTTGGATTAATCTAGACGATAACAGCAGTTCTTCAAACCAAGTTATAGTTTCAAACTACAAAGATTCAGACGGCAGTAAGGGAGGTTATTCACTAGCGATTAACACAGATGGCGAGTTATATTTTCAATTTGGTATGGGTAGTAATTCTGGGGGTTGCAGTAGTGATTCAGTAATTCCTGAAAATACTTGGACTCATGTTACAGCAATCTACGATGGGGGAATCAAGTTTTACATTAATGGAGAAATAGATGATAACATTTGTGGCTATGGTTCGAATATAAATGATTCTTCTGGAGAATTGTTGATTGGTGCTTGGGACAGTGATGATGATGGCGCTATCGATCAATTTTTTGATGGAACAATTGACGATGTTAGTCTTTGGGCTGATGTCATAACAGCTTCAGAGATTGAAAAAATATATTGGGGCGGAGATTTTGTTAAGCCTGTAGTAAATGCAAGTGCAGGAGATTTTGCATTCAAATTATCTGCAGCTGAAGCAGAATTGAAGTTTTTTGAAGTTCAGTACAGTGGTTCATCAGTTGGAGAAACTACTGGAGATGTTGGTGTGTTAGTTACTGCAGATAAAGTAAGACTTAATGACATTCACTCAAAATATAATACACATGCTTTCAAAGTTTTAAACGCAGATTATGTGGAGCTCGGATATTTAACAATGCATTGTGATGGATCATATCACGAAAAAGGTTTGATAGTTTGGGAATCTAATAATTTACTTCTTGACGGCGGAGACTTTCATTGTGCTGATGAGCAAGGCATTTTCATAGCTTACGGTGGGGGTCATGTTCTTAAGCATATTAATTTACAATATAATGAAATTGGATTAAAAGTACATCAATCGAGTAACAATTATCTCAACCATTCATATTTTAATGATAATGAAGAAGTTGGTTTTTTGTTCTTTGGTGCAGATAACAATACAATTTATGATTGTGATTTTAATGCTGAAAAATATGCAATATCTTTTACAAGAGGGGCTGAAAATAATACACTTCATGATGTAGATTTCTCAGATACAGATAATTATGATATTCATCATGGATATGATTCAGATGCTAATCGTAATGGTTGGAATAATGTAGTTATTGATGTGGATTTTGATGATTTATACATAGATTCAGATTCTAGGCTATTAGAGAAAGAAGAAGTAGAAATATCAGTTACAGCTAATGGTACTCATATTTGGAATAGAGTCAATACGACTATTGATTCGGATCGAAAGGCCAATGGTGGAACGAATTCTTTCTGGGCTGGAGATAGTGATGAAGATACCTATCTTGATTCTTGGTCCGGTTCTTTTAAACAAAAATCAGATATCTCTTTACCAAGTGGAGGTGTTGGAGAAACTAGGATTTTAGAGATTAAAACTTGGTATGAAACAGAAAACAGATATGATGGTGGTCAAGTTTACATTACTAAGAATTCAGGTTCAAGCTGGACCCTATTAACTCCAGTTGGAGGTTATGATGATACATTCAACAATGTGTGTGGTTCCGCTCAAGCCTTTATGGGAGATAAATCGAGTTTGGGTTGGCAAACCAAGCGATTTAATTTAACCGATTACAGGGGAGAAGATGTTAGGTTGAAATTTACATTTTGTAGCGATGATTCAAACCATAATCATGAAGGTTGGTATGTTGATGATGTTAGGATCTTTAAAGCTGCAGATGAAGGTGTAGTAACTTATTCCGAAGATTTTGAAAGACTAGGTCATAATTGGGTTGAGCAAAATAAGGCAGGAGTTGTAAACTGGGTTCCGGAAGGTACACAGACATATTCAGGAATAGATAATGCTGATGTATTCATTGCAGACGGAAATAGTGCAACTATAATTATGAATACGACCCTCAATGGAAATTTAGTTAATTATTACAAAATGGATGAGTCTAGTTGTTGTAATGCCTATGATACAGTGACCTCAACACATTCTTCATATCTTTACAGCGGAGCAAGTTTTGTAGCTGGTAAATATGGCAATGGTATAAATTTTGATGGTTCTAATGACCATGCTCGAAATAGTAACTGTAACGTTATTGGAAATTGTGCAGGATATGATCACTATACAGTTTCAACTTGGGTTAAATTTGACTCATTTCCCACAGGAACTACAGTTGAAGGTATTGTAAATTTTAGATATGATGCTGATGCCTATCTAGGCGTTACATCAGCCGGTAAACCTGAATTTGGAGCTTATTTTT
>Ga0066867_10001692_pt1 | contig 10899 bp, 8 predicted proteins | sample ETN01SmetaG_4_FD_65606 | JGI IMG/M metagenome (GOLD analysis project Ga0066867, IMG submission 65606) | Marine microbial and viral communities from oxygen minimum zone, Eastern Pacific Ocean - ETNP2014F12-01SV261 | ecosystem: Environmental > Aquatic > Marine > Oceanic ... | reverse complement strand
ACCGCACTTGGCTTCTTTGAGCGCCTCAAGGCCAAGCTTTCGAACGCGGTTGGATGTGAGGAACAGGTACCTGAGCTTGGATAGAGTTTTGGATTCGGCAATAGCAATAGCGCCCTCATCCTCAACCAGATTTCCATACAGGTTCAGTTTCTTAAGATTACCCATGACGGGGGATTCCGCGAGAGCTTTTACCCCGTCATCGCTTATGACATTGCCATAAAAGTCCAGTTCTATCAGTCTCTTAAAATGCTCTGAGTTGGCGATGGCAATCGCACCCTCATCACTTATGTTGTTGTTTGCCAGGGTCAACCGTGTAACCCGCTTCAACAGCTTGGATTTAGCCAGAGTCACGGCTCCCTTATCGCCCAAAACCTGATTGCTCAGGTCCAATTGTTTTTTATCAGGAGTCAAAAATTGTTTGATTAAATATTCTACGCTAGCCACAAGATCCCTTTCTTTACCGTATCAGGCGGTGAATGCTAAATTGTCAGGTTTAAACGGGAGTTATTATATCACAAACCGGATTGACACAAGCGACCTTGGAGGGATGTTTAACTGGTCCAATATCGCAGGATAAATAACAAGGCAATCAGGTAAAGACACCAATGGACCTCCCTGGCTTTGCCGCTGAAAACTTTAATCAGGGGATAAGAGATGAATCCCAGCGCCATGCCATCGGCGATACTATAGGTAAGAGGCATTCCGATAACGATCAGATAAGATGGAAGAGCCTCATCCCATTGCTTCCAGTTGATATGAGACAAGTTTCCCGCCATAAGGCATCCTACGATGATAAGAACCGGTGCGGTGATGGGATAAAATATAGTTCCGTCAACGACGTAGCCTCCGCCAATCATCTTTGCAAGCGGAGCAAAAAATAGCGCCAGTAAAAACAGACACGCGGTCACCACACTGGCCAACCCGGTGCGCCCGCCTTCGGCGATTCCGGCAGAGCTTTCGATATAGCAGGTAACCGTAGACGTTCCAAAAGCGGCTCCAGCCGTGGTCGCGACCGCATCCGGCATCAGTGCTCGATTTGCGCGTGGAAGTTTTCCATACTTCATGAATCCCCCTTGCTGCCCAATCCCAACCAGAGTCCCCGCCGTATCAAACAGATCAACAAACACAAATACCCCGACAATCGTCAGCACTCCCAGATCCAAAGCGCCGGCGAGATCCATTTTCAATAAAGTAGGAGCCAAGTCCGGCGGAGAAGATACCAGACCAGAAAACTCCACCAGACCAAAAGGAAGACCCAATAGGCTCATGACCGCCATGCCAATGAAAATCGCTCCAGTCACCCGGCGTTGCAAAAGTACAGCGATCAACAAAACCCCGCACAGGGTAAACACAGCAGGCAGGCTTTTAAGGTTTCCCAGCTGAACCAAAGCTCCCGGATGATCGGTAACCCATCCGCCCTGAACTAATCCGATAAAACTAATAAAAATACCGATACCAGCGGCGATTCCATTTTTCAGATATTCGGGAATAACGTTTATGATCAGTTCGCGAAATCGAAATAGCGTGAGGAGGATGAGTATCACGCCGGATATGAATACCGCGCCTAAAGCCGTTTCCCATGGAATTCCCTGGCCTAGGACTACGGTGTAGGTGAAGTAAAAATTGATACCCATACCCGGTGCCAGAACGATGGGGTAGTTGGCCCACAATCCCATGATAAGGCAACCCACAGCCGATGCCAGACAGGTGGCAGTCATCACCGCGCCAAAATCCATCCCGGCATTCGACAACACCGCGGGCTGAACGAAGATAATATAGGACGTGGTAAGAAAGGCCACGATCCCTGCCCGCACCTCGGTCACAGCATCGGAATCGTTTTCCTGCAACCGGAATAAACGTTCAAGGATGTCTGAGAGGCCTGTCATTTAGGATAATCAGGGGATTAGAAAGCGATTTTATTTCAGGAATTGTGATTCCACCAAAACAACTTCTTCATCACGGGATGTCACCTGCCCATTAACCCGCGCATCCTGCAAGGATTTAAACACGTCTTGAAAAACTGGACCCGGCTCCATCCCCATACCTATCAGGTCTTCGCCGGTGAGTTCTGTCTTCGCTGACGCGCAATACTGATTGAAATAAAGCGTCGCGTGTTTGTTCACTTGTTCATTGGAACAAACCGCAAGCAAAAGGATCACCGCTTCAGTCGACAGTTCCGACAAGACATCATACACTTCGCTTGGTTTAAGCTCTCGCCCGCCGTTAAATTCATGCTTTGCTTGTATAAAATGTTCCCTGTCCGCGCGCATTCGAATTCTTATTTTCATAGGAATGTGAAGACGCTCCATGGCCTTTTCAAACGCCGCGTTTTTCATAACGATAAACAACGCATGAAAATAAACGAACCATGCCTCAGGTTTTTTCGACATGGGGACCATTTTCGCCCAAGTCAATACGCCATCTATTTTTTCCAGAACAAGTTTATGAGAATCATCCTCTGCTATATCGGGGGCGATTAAATAAAGCAGGGAAAGCTCCCGCATCCGGTCAAGACACTTCACAGGGTCAGACTCTAGCAAAAGAAGCTTAAGCTCGTTCATGAGGCGTGTCCCACTCAACTGATTGACCAGATTGTTCTTGATCGCGCTCTTCATAAAAGCTCTTGTTTGACGACCGATACGGAAATTAAATCTCTGCTCAAAACGGATGGCGCGAAAAATACGGCACGGATCTTCTATAAAACTCAAATTATGAAGAACGCGAATAGAGCCCTCTTTCAAATCCATTGCACCATTGAAATAATCGATCAGGCAAAATGCCCCCTGTCCGTTTAACTTGACAGCCATACTATTGATAGTGAAATCACGGCGAAAAAGATCCGACTTAACAGAACTGCGCTCCACTTTTGGCAGGGCACCCGGATGCGAATAATATTCCATCCTTGCAGTCGCCACATCAATACGGGACCGATCCTTCAACAAAACCACCGAAGTGCCAAACTTGGCATGGCTCTTTGCTCGCCCATTAAATTCCCGGGCCAGAGTTTTGGCAAAGGCAATGCCATCTCCTTCCACTACAAGGTCAATATCAAGATTCTGGATGTTGAGCAATAAGTCCCGAACAAACCCGCCCACAACATAAACATCCACCTTCTCACGGTCAGCAATTTGAGCGATTGAATCCAGCAGAGCCATCACCTCTTTTTGCAATCGCTCCTTCAAGAGGCCCTTCACATTTTTCATGGAACCACTTTTCCCATCGAACAAACGTTGCGTATCAAATTCGTTTGAGACTATATCCCGGTGAAGCACCCTGAGCAAATCCCCCCGACTGATAATGCCTGCCAGATTTTTTGAATCCGGGTCGATCACCGGAACCAGCTTTTGTTTTTCCTCAATTACAATAGGAGCAATCGATTTAAAATAAGCGTCGGGTGTAGTGACCGAAAACTCACAAACCATAAAATCTTTTACCCTGGCATTCTTCATTTTATGATGAATCGCCTTTTCAACTATCTGGCGTGTGATCAAGCCCACGGGCTTTTCATCAGCCAACACAGGAAGCGTATTTAGATTGAACCGTGTGAGCGTTTTTTCAACGGACAAAAGACTCTCATCCTCTGTAGCCGACTGAACCGGAAAATGCATGATGTCTCTAACCCGGTGCAAAGGTTGCAAGCTATCCTGAAGGAGTTCAAATAGCTTTTCCCGAACCTGAACTAGGGTCTGCTCTTTGATACTTGCTGAAGCGGCGCAACTGTGGCCCCCACCGCCCAGACGACGCGCCACTTCCGCGACATTAACTTCGTCACAACGGCTTCGGGCAATCATATAAACTCCCTGATCGAGTCTTACCAAGGCAAACAGGGCCTTCAAGTTTTCCAGATCCATCACCTGAGAAACAACATACGACACATCCTCCACATAAAAATCCTCAGAAGCGGTGGTCATCGTTACCTCCACTCCGTTGATATTATGCGATTCAATATTCGAGACCAGTTGGTTGAGAATTTCAATCTGTTGCGGATTCAGCCGAGGTTGTACGAATCGCGCTACGGTATCCATGTTCGCGCCAGAGGCGACAAGTTTTCCTGCTGCCGCAAAATCTTCCGGCGTTGTCGATACGGAAAACAACGATTGCGTGTCCTGAAAAATCCCAAGAACCATGAGCGTGCTCTCTTCGGGCGTCAGCGAAATATTTTTCTCTTCAAGAATTTCGCAAAGAAGAGTCGTACTCGCCCCTCTTTTTCGGATAGTACACTGAGCCTCCGCAAAAACATCCGCGACTTCCTCTGGATGGTGATCGTAGATATGCACATCCACATCCGGCTTATCCAGTAGTGATTGAAATATGCCGATTCGCCTGGGGTCGTGAGTATCCACAATGATGAGCTGGCTGACCTCATCGAGATCAATGTCCTTGATACGGGAGATGCCGAAGGAAGGAGGAAACTGCTTCAGGTATTCATTGACGGCTTTTTCAGCCGAGCCGGAAAAAACCAGCCTTGCAGACGGATAAAGTTTGCGAGCGGCCACCATCGAGGCCAGACAGTCAAAGTCCGCATTCAAATGAGTAGTAATGACCTGCATAATCGCACCTGTTTGGGGTATCTGGGTTATCTGGTAGAAAATATTCGTCCTTTTCCAGTCCCTCACGTTTTTCTATTACTTCAATCTTTTTATTTATTTCGTCCAATTCTGGATCACCGCTACCAAAATAAATTCTAGAGCGGACTATTTATTGTCCGTTGGGTCTAAAATCGATACCCAGAACGATTCGGGACACACTCCTCTCATGATTGTGGCTGAATCGGGAAAAACTGATATGGTTAAATTAATCCTGGCTAAAATTGACAGCATGAAAACCTAGGTAAAAGACCGGAAATCGGCACTAAAACTGGCAAGAAAAAAGAACCATATTGAAATTATGTTTTTGCTGGGGGGCTTGCCTCAAACAGCTTCGCCCGGTCCAACGCGGTCATAACGGTTAATTGAGGACTTGCTCATGAAAGTAAACACGAACTACCTAAAAAGTGCTAGACATTCAATTGCCACCTGAACAATGAGTACATCGAGCTTTATGGATGATATTTTGAGATTGGCTTCCAGTCCTGAGTTAATTCTTTTGCGCTGCCTATTTGCAGGGTAGTCATTCTGCTCTCAATTTCATCTCTAACTGGAACCGCGTCTTCCTCCCCATGATCAATAGCAAGACTTAGCCACATATGGGCTAACACGACATCTTGATAAATCCCTTTCCCCTCCATGTAGATGAGACCCAATTTTGCCTGCCCCAAGGCGTTGCCTTGATCTGCCGCTAATTTCAACAACCTGTAAGCTTCTTTATGGTTTGGAGATGTCCCCTCTCCCGTCAAATACATGGTTGCCAGGCTGACCTGAGCCTTGGCATTGCCCTTTTCAGCGGCAAGCGTGAACCATTTAACAGCTTCCTCAAAATTCTTGGAAGTTCCCTGCCCATGATAATGGAGGGTTCCCAGTAAGTATTGAGCCGAAGCATTTCCATCATTAGCCAGTGGTGTTATTTTTTCCAAAGCAAGTTGATAAGAACCGTTGCTATAGGCATCGATACCCTTCTGCAAATTGCCGGTGATACAGGAGGATAAAAACAAAAGGATGACTGACAATAAGGCGCTAAAAAGTAATTTTATCATTAGCTATCTCTCCTCCCATTTCAACGTCAACTGATAAAACATTTCTGGTTCTTTAATCTCAGAGAATCAACTGTTCCCGCCTTGCACCTTGATCTGTGTCTTGAAGGAAAGCTCCTTCGGGAGATTGCATATTTTATTATTACATGCCCGAAACACGATGGCTCCTTTTATTTCATGAGGACCTGGAGCAAAAAGTTCTGTCGCACGATACTCACGGTGAAATTCTACAATTTGCTCGTGGGTCTTCACGACCATCCCCAAGGCTCCGTCCCATACGATATTCGGTGTCGGTTCTACCCATGGCCCCTGTGGAACAAATGAACCTGAATGAAGAGTGATTTCTGTCGCCAGCGATTCCTCATGCGGCCCTCTGGCGTCAAGGGAATAGATATGCCAACCTTCGCTCACCTCTATTTTGACATGTAAGGCAAACTTGCCATCTGGATCGATGCTTTCAGGATCACTTATTGCCGTCAATTTAAAATGAACTGACGAACCTGAGTCTTTTTGAAATTCCTGAAATGACGGAACGGCTCGGACTATGGATGTCGAAAAAAAAACGACCATCAACAAAAAAAGGCCAACTCCTATAGCGAGGCTTGGAATATAAGCGGAAATTCTTGAGAGAAATGCCTTCAAAAAACACATGAGGACTTACCGGACCAGATTGGCCTCAGCGCGAAGAATGGAAAGATATTTTTCGACGACTTTTTTGAATTTTTCTAATGATACCGCGCCGGATAACAACTCACCGTATACAGTCCGGGTATCGGGATCGTAGGTTCCTAGAATAAACGTGGGGGTTCCCCTGATACCCAGCTTCATCCCCTCGCTCAGGTCGTTGAGGACCCTGTCTTTATATTTTCTTTCCTTGAGACAGGTTTGAAACCGTCGTATATTTTTAACTCCGGCTTTCTTGGCAAACTGGTGGAGGTTTGTCCTTGAAACCGGGTCACTGTTATCATAGAGGAGTCTTTGCAATTCCCAAAATTTCCCTTGGTCACGTGCACATTCGACTGACTCAGCCATATACTTTGCTTCCTTGTGAAATTCCAGAGGAAAGTGCCGATAACCGAATTGAACCTCTTTACTGTACTGCTCACGCAACTGGTCCAGGGTAGCCTGCACTCTTTTGCAAAACGGACATTGAAAATCTGAATACTCCAGGAGGAAAACTCTTCGTGAGGACGGGTCGCCTTCATCAGACCAGAGCATCGCTGTGCTGATCTGAGCCTTCAACCTGAATTCCAGTGGGGCCTTGAGGTAAACCTTAGCCCACCCTTTATTGATTGCCAACTGATATCGTTCATCCACATAAGCCCTGGCATATACTTTCTCCAGATACACTGTGATCTCATCCCGCATTTTTTCCAGCGTACCCATCTCCTTGATGCCGGGAGTATTTGCATAAAAGCGAGCAACATCATCCTTACTTGGCAACGGCGCATCCGTTAATTTCAACTCGGGGTGGTTTTTAACTAATTTATCGAGAATTTTTTCTTTCAGCGCTTGCGACTGCATCTGATACAGCTGGACCATCGCTTCGTGAATCTGGGCATTCTTCACATCTTCAAGAATGACAGGTTCATCGTCGACAATCGCTACAACAGGATTGTTGGTGTAGGGACGGAGTTCGTTTGATTCAGCAGCTACCAGAGAAGGAAAAACTCCCATAAGAGAAACCAAAACTGATATTCCCAGAAACCTTGCAAAATGTAATGGAAGAAACTGCATGGAAGTAAAACCTTTTAGTAGGAGGACACATTGCACAAACCAACTCTCATCGTGAATGATCAATCCTTCATGGTTGATGGCTGATATGCGCTTTGTTACTCTAATTATCCCTAATTTGGGAATAATTTCGCAATGCATTGTTTAGATAAATACAACTAATTATTCAGTCCCTCAGCCGGCTTTTACTTCTTCCGGATTCAAAAACTTATTACAGTTATCAGCCAATGCCAAAAAAGCCTTGGCCGCGGTAGAGTCGGGACGTGACATCACGACTGGCTCACCTTTATCAGACTGGGCTACGATATCCGCGTCGAGAGGGATCTTTCCTAGGAAAGGAAGAACCAGTTCCTGCGCCAGCTTTTCGCCACCACCTGTTGAGAACACGTCAATATCCTCCTTACAATGCGGACAATTCAGCGTACTCATATTTTCGATAACGCCCACAATAGGGACATTACTGTCGCGGGCAAATGAAATCATTTTTCTGGCATCGAGCAAAGCCAGTTCCTGTGGTGTCGTAACAATCACCGCGCCATCAACCTCACCTATGAAGTCAATAATGGTGATCTGCTCGTTACCTGTTCCAGGAGGCAAGTCGATCAAGAGGAAATCCAGCTCTCCCCACTGAATATTGCCCAACAGTTCGATGATAAAGTCATACTTTACTGCATCGCGCCAGGCAATGTGCATATTGGGGTCTTCGATCAAAAATCCAAGAGAGGCAACTTTTAGTCCGTTAGCTGTTTCATACGGATCGATCCCTTCATCTGTAGCTTTCAAACGAATATGTTCCGCGTTCAAAAGCTTTGGGACATTGGGACCATGCAGGTCGGCATCGGCCAGTCCTACCTTGTAACCTTTTTCAGCCAGAGCCACCGCGAGGTTGGTCGTCACCGTACTTTTACCAACGCCCCCCTTGTTACTTCCAACGATAAGCTTGAATTTTATATCACCCATCCGCTTGTTGACCAGCCAGCGGTTGTGTTCGTTTTTGTCTGCCTTGCAATCAGTATCATTATTATGCTCACACATTTCGCATGTGTGAAGGAGCCTGCAATCTCCAGTAACTACCATCTGAACCTCCGGTTTATATAAGTCGTCACAACTAACGGGAAAACCCTGAATATTAATGAATTTATAGAGATTATGGAACTCTCTTTTGGATGTCAAGGGAAATACTGCTCGACGCAGGGGCAAGCCATATAAATCGAGAGTACTTTGAATTCAGATACTACCGTCACCTCGGATCACTCATTATTTACTAAAAATATCATTTCAAAAATTTCTGAAACTTTTGAAACCAGGCCAAGCGTCATATGCGAAAATTTAATGGTGTTCCTAAGTCTCATTTTCCTCTATTTTTGAAGGAATGTGAGTGGCGATTTAACAACCCTAAACCTAAATCACAATTAAAACTGTTAAAACAACTTGTTAAACAATATATGGGCTAGTTATCTGGTGCAGCCCCATCCTTTTTTGTATACTACCCACCAACGTTTTACTTTTCGTATCAGGTATTACCTTGGCGTAAACCCTGCCCCCACGCTTTAAAAGACCGAAGACCGGAGCCTTACCGGCGGCTCCACGTCCACGCTTGCCCTTGCGCACACCTCCAAGATAACTCTCATCTACTTCGATTTCACCTGGGAAAGGAGCCTCTTCTTCAGTCGCATGATAGATGATTTCACGCAGACGGTGAAAAAAATAAGCCGCCGTTGTTTTGTTCACTATCACCAGTTCGCTTGCGCATCTTGCCGTTGAACCCGCAACAAAATGCTCCATCAACCGCTCCTGCTTCTCCTTACTCAAGCGACTCTTACGCATGTCCATATTGACAACATTTCTCTGTTATCTAGGACGGCCTAAAAATTAATATCTCCATATGAATTATTTAATTGGACTTCCGGCGAACCCGGCACTATTTTAGACCTATGCACTACTCTCAAATTAAAAAGTCTCTTGCCCTGATTTTAGCCTTGGCACTGATCTGGACGGTCGTCCATGTCCAGCCCGTTCTGGCGAACGCGGCTAACAAAAGTGCAGTGGCCCTTCTGGTCGCAAAAGATTCAGCCGGGAAAATGCTTGGAACCGGAACAGGATTCATCGTCAACCCCGATGGGGTTCTGGTCACAAACTACCATGTACTACTCGATGCCGCAGACATTGAGGCGGTCATGTCCAATGGCGACCGGGTTAAGGTGAAGTCTCTCTTGAATGTTGACCGAGCCAAGGACTTTGCGATCCTGCAACTGGCCGAAGGTGCCTACTCTACGCTGGAAATTGGTGACTCCGATCAACTCAAAGAATTTGATTATCTGAGCGCGCTGGGTTTTTTATCGGAAAATGTTGGTCCCCGGCAGCGCAATGGCCAAAGTGACGGTAAGGGGATGGTTATACAAACCTTCGGTTTTGTTCTGGGCATCCATCCGCAGGCTCAAACGGATTTCCCATTCATTTATACCACCGCTTCGTTCGGTCCGGGATTCAGCGGTGGTCCGGTCGTTAACCAGCAAAACCGCGTGGTGGGTATTGCCACAGTAGAGGGTCGGTCAATCAATCTGGCACTGCCCATCAATTTCATAAAACCGTTTCTTGAGACAAGAAATGAAATGTCTCTGGCGGACCTGTTGGAAGCTGATAAAAATTCAAAAGAAGCTCATTACTATAGGGGGAATTATTTCCTGTACGTCCGGGGAGACCCCGACCGCGCAGTGAAAGAATTTGAGTCCGTTCTCAAGCTGGACGATTCCTTCGTGCTCGCGCATTATGATCTGGCCGCCGCCTATCAAAGTCAGGGATTCCCTGACCGTGCCATTAAAGAATACGAAAGGGCCGTCGCGCTCAATCCTTCTTTTCCTGAAGGAAGTTCCAATCTGGGGGGATATTACTTTCGGACGCAAAAATATGAGCAGGCGGTGAAATTATTTGAACAGGCTCTCAAGGCATATCCAAATTTTATTCAGGCGCATTCCAATCTGGGTGCTGTCCTCAACAAACTGAACCGGTCAGGCGAAGCGGTGCCTCATCTTAAAAAAGCGATCCAGCTCGACCCGGAATTTGGCATTGCTTATTTCAATCTGGGAAACGCTTATATCAAGCAGGACAACCTTGACGAAGCTCGTGAGGCCTATGATACGGCTGTAGGAAAAGGCATCGACTTCCTGTCACTGCATTGGAACCTGCATAAGATCCATAGTCGTCAGGGAAGAAGTCTGGATGCTAAACGGGAATTGGAAATCATTCTTCAGATCGATCCACAGAATCTGGACGCACAAAAAAAACTCAAAGAACTTCCTCGCTAAGCAACTGTCGACCGTAACCTCACCACTCTGCTAAAACTCCTGCGACAACCGAAAACACAACGCCCAGGCTTTCAGGCGAACATTTGTCCAGAGTATCGGAAACCTTGTGCCAGTAGGGGTAATCAAAATCGATCAGTACAACGGAAGGGATTCCCAATTTAATAAATGGAAGGTGATCGTCCTGAATGCTGTATTTGCTTTTTTCGTTAAACTGGGAAATATTCTTCCGCC
>Ga0066867_10001649_pt1 | contig 11017 bp, 10 predicted proteins | sample ETN01SmetaG_4_FD_65606 | JGI IMG/M metagenome (GOLD analysis project Ga0066867, IMG submission 65606) | Marine microbial and viral communities from oxygen minimum zone, Eastern Pacific Ocean - ETNP2014F12-01SV261 | ecosystem: Environmental > Aquatic > Marine > Oceanic ... | reverse complement strand
ACGGGGAAGTTGCTAAAAATTTCGCGCCATCATCACCTATCGATTTCTCATTGAGCCTAAGCACGCGATCGTTTCGCTTAAGCTTTAATGCAATATACTTTTCTATTTTTTCATCAGTCATTAACGCGCTTGAGTTAACAGAAAAACTGATAAAAAAAATACCACCCCACAAGGCTATCCATTTATCACAAAACATAAAAACCAACTCACTGATAATTAAGTAATGGAACTGACAACCCTTAAAACAAAACTACTCATCAGTATTATTTTTTTCAAGGTCGTTTAATCGGCTTTCTAGGTCACGAACTTTACGAGATAGATCGGGAAGCTTAGGTAGAGCTGTAACGCTCCTCTTCCAAGTATTCAATGGAAGAGCTGGAATGCCTCCATATATACTATTACTCTTAATATCACGCAGGGCCGCTGATTTGGCAGCCAGAGTCACATTATCGCCCACCGTAACATGGTCAGAAAGGCCAGCCTGCCCTGCTAAAACAACATGTCGCCCAAGGCTACAGCTACCAGCAATTCCTACTTGTGCAACCAAAATGCAATCCTCTCCGATAGTACAGTTATGCGCAACTTGAACCAAATTGTCGATTTTAGTTCCTTTTTTTATCAAGGTTGTTCCCGTCGCTGCTCGATCTATACAAGAATTAGCACCTACTTCTACGGCGTCTTCAATCACAACATTCCCAATCTGATTGATTTTAACATGAGTTCCTTTTTCGTCCACCGTATAACTAAACCCGTCCGAACCAATCACAACGCCAGCATGAAGAGTAACGTGACTTCCTATAATTGAATTGCGATAAAGAGTCACATTAGAATGAATAAGAACACCATTCCCAAGTTCACAGTCATCGCCAATTACTGTTCCAGCGCAAATCACTACATCATCACCGATGCGGACATTATTCCCTATACATACCAAGGGAGCCAGTGCGACTCTCCTGCCTAGTACTACATTAGTTCCGAGCACAACTGAGGAGTGAATTCCTGGTTGTGGTTTTGGCTCAGGGTGAAAATACTCAAGTAGCCTGGCAAAGGCTAGCTCTGGGTTGGAGGAAATAACCTGACTTATACCTACCTCTTCTTTAGCGCTCACTAAAACAGCTGAAGCTTTAGATTCATTAAGCTTATCTATAAATTTTTTTCCCTTGGAAAACGTAATGTGCCCTTTTTTTGCAGTTTCTATAGAGCCCACGCCAGTGATCTCTATAGAAGAATCTCCTTCGACCGTTCCATTTATTTTTTTTGCGACATCACCCAAGTTCATAAATTTACCTTTCAAAATTTGCCAGTTGGGTTTTTTAATTCGTCAAAAAAACTTTCAAACAAAAGCACTCTTTTCTACCGGTTTTATAACACCGCCTACAAGCTCAACAACACGATTCATTTTAGAAGCAATTCGTTGACTGTGCGTTACAATCACCACTGTTTGCTGAAGTTTATGATTGAGGGATTGAATCAGCTCCATTAAGGAGTCGCTTGCCTTTTGATCTAAGTTTCCGGTCGGCTCATCCGCAAGTATGAGGTCCGGCTTATTAATAAAGGATCTAGCTAAGGCCACCCGCTGGCTTTCCCCGCCAGAAAGTTCGCCAGGTTTATGGTGTAAACGGTCCTTGAGTCCAACCTGTATCAAGAGCTCTTCTGCCAGTTTGCGAGCTTCTCTTTTCTCAACCCTGCCAATCAGAGCTGGGAACATGGTATTTTCCAATGCTGTAAAATCAGACAGCAAGTTGAAAAACTGGAACACAAACCCCACCTTTTGGTTTCGAAAGCTTTCTAGGTATTCGCTTCCTTTAGAACAAATATCATCACCACGGAATAAAACCTGTCCCTTTTCAGGATGGTCCAATCCGCCAAGAACATGTAACAAAGTACTTTTTCCAACCCCTGAAGCACCTATAATGCCTAACATTTCCCCGGCTTTTAATTTAAGGCTGGCCCCCGACAACACATGGAGCAATTGACTAGAAATCTTATAACTCTTGTGCAAATTCTTAGCTTCAAGCAAGTGTGGAGTAGTAATTTCTTCGGAATTTAAATTACTCATAACGTAACCCATCAACAAGGTTGAGTTTTGATGCCCGCCAAGCTGGATAGAGAGATGCGACCAAACAAATTACAACCGAAAAAATAATAATTAAAAAAGAATCCATATACTGAATTTTAGATGGAAGGCGATCAAGATAGTAAACATCACTAGGAAATGCCACAATCCCGAAGACAGATTCTATCGAACCAACTATTTCATTTAAGTTGGGGACGATAACAAACCCAGTCGCACAACCCAAGAATGTTCCCACAAGGCCAATAACCAACCCTTGATAGCTATAAATTTTCATTATACTGCTACAACTAGCCCCCATAGACTTTAAAATCGCTATTTCTTTAGCTTTTTCCATTACCAACATAAACAGCGTACTTACTATATTAAATGCTGCCACAAAAATAATTAAGATCAGAATAATAAACATAACAATCTTTTCGAGTTTGAGTGCAGAAAAAAGATTTCTATTCATGCGCATCCAGTCACGGACAAGATAAGGGAAACCTAAATCTTTCTGGATTACAGAAGCAATATTCCCAGCCTGCTCAATATCAGCAACCCTCACTTCTATCCCGGAAACACCGTTCTTCATTGAAAAAAATTTTTGAGCTGAATTTAATAGAATGAATGCCAAGTTTGCGTCATATTCATACATTCCCGACTCGAACACACCGACCACTTTAAATAGTTTCATCCTGGGAATGAGCCCAACAGGAGTCACCCGCGAAACAGGTGAAACCATAGATACGATATCCCCAACTCCTACACCCAATCTACGCAAAAGTTCCTTTCCCAAAATTATTCCAGAGCGATTCTTTTTTTCTCTTCCTTTTGTTTCTCCAGAAAAAATTGATTTTGCTTTCAAGTCCGATACTGTTCCCGACACCATATTCTTCCCTAAGTCTGAAACTGTCTCTTCTTTCTCTGGGTCTATTCCTCGCACAACAACCCCTGAAACTCTGTCGCCATTAATTAACATCACCTGATTCATGATAAATGGTGCCGCTGCGATAACCCCTTTGACAGAACGTACTTTTTTTATAATACCATCATAGTTTTCTACCATCGCCCGGTTCATATTTGACACAACTACGTGAGAATTGGTTCCCAGGATTTTGTCGCGCAGATCTTTACTAAACCCTGACATGACTGCTATCACCACAATAAGAGCCATGACTCCTAAGCCTACCCCAGCTATTGATATCCAAGTATTAAGAGAAATAAATTTTTGTGACTTTTTAGCACTAAGGTGGCGAATGCTTACAAATAACTCGTAGGACATGATGAATGGTGAGGTTGAAGGTTTTTAGATCGTTAACAGACTTTTCAATTCTATCAATGAAATTTTCAAAGGATAAATCGAGCCTCGCCTGGAAATACTATTCAGGTGGAATTTGAGTATATCTAGTTAAGATTCTTTTTTTAGCTGTGGGAATAAGATCACGTCCCGGATAGATTGAGAGTTAGTAAGAAGCATAACTAATCGGTCCACACCTATTCCCTCTCCCGCAGTTGGTGGCAATCCATACTCTAAGGCACGGATAAAATCCAGGTCCATCATGTGAGCTTCCTCGTCCCCGGCATTGCGGTCAGAAACTTGCTCCTCAAATCTTTGTTTCTGGTCTATCGGGTCATTCAACTCGGTATAAGCGTTAGCAATTTCCTTCCCCCCAACGAACAATTCGAAACGCTCGACTAATTCAGGGTCTTCCTCTTTCTTTTTTGACAATGGAGAAAGAGCCAAAGGATAGTCTGTTATATAAATGGGCTGGATCAAATTGGGTTCAACAAAGTGGTCGAACAACTTTCCTAATACTTTTGCGTGACTGTCTTTCTTTTCCAAGGCCACCTTGTTTCCTAAGGCATAGGAAATAGACTTTTGGGAGTCGTTAATATTGTCTAATGGTATTCCCCCAATATCTACCAAAGATTGCTTAAATGTTTTTCTCCCAAAGGGCTTAGAAAAATCAATGACCTCATTTCGAGCAGCTTCATCTTTACCACAAGTAAGATCAAAGGTCATTTTACCGAATACAGTTTTGCATATGTGATGAAATAACTTTTCAGTTAGATCCATAAGATCATTATAATCAGCATAAGCCGTATAAAACTCGACCATAGTAAACTCTGGATTATGATCGGTAGAAATACCCTCGTTCCTAAAGTTTCTATTAATCTCGTAAACTCGTTCAATACCACCCACTACCAGTCTTTTTAGGTATAGTTCTGGGGCTACTCGAAGATAGAGGTCCATATCAAGAGCGTTATGATGCGTCTTGAATGGTTTTGCTGTCGCACCACCTGCAATGGACTGCATCATTGGCGTTTCTACTTCCAGATAGTCTCTCTGATCAAGGAACTCACGTAGCGCCCGGATAACTTTACTCCTATAGATGAAAACATCTTTCACCTCTGTATTGACTATTAGATCAACGTATCTTTGGCGGTACCTAAGCTCAACATCCTTTAATCCGTGCCATTTTTCAGGAAGGGGTAAAAGCGATTTCGCTAGCAAGGTAATTTTTTTGGCAAAAATTGTAAGCTCACCCGCTTTAGTCTTAGACAGCATTCCCTCCACACCAATAAAATCTCCAATATCGAAAAGGCTAAATATCTCGTAATCTTCTTCACCAATTTCATCCCTGCGTATATATATTTGAATTTGTCCTGTACGATCCTTGATGTGACAAAAAGTCGTTTTACCATGGCCACGCCTAGTCATCATGCGCCCACCAACCAAGCACTGCCTACCTGCTTCTTCCAGTTCCTCCTTGGAGTTCGCAGAAAACTCATCAACCAATGAACTGATGGTATCTTTAACTTTAAACCTGTTAATATAAGGATTGATGCCCTTGGAGTATAATTGCGCAAGCTTGTCTCGTCTAAACTTCACTAAATCTATTGACTCTTCCATTGAATTGAATAATTTAATATTTGGAGATAAAAGAATCCGACTTAAGCTGTTTTTAATTTTTCAAAAAAACACACACTGCAAATCAGAGTCTCAAATAAACTATTGGCTGGCCTTAACATGCGAGGTTTTTTATTCAAACAGTTTAATGTTTCTCGTTTCCAAAAAATAATATGCCACAAAAAAATTAGTATTAATGTGCAACCTCCGTAAAGCGAGCCTCTCTAATAACGGTAACTTTAACTTCTCCGGGATATGTCACTTCTTTTTCTATACGTCTAGCGACACTCTTGGCCAATATATTAGATTCCTCATCTGTAGCCATATCAGGAACAACAACAATACGAACCTCACGTCCAGCTTGAATCGCATAAGTTTTTTCAACGCCCTTGAAAGAATCTCCAATTTCTTCTAGCTTGGTCATTCGCTTCACGTAAGTTTCCAACATTTCACGGCGAGCTCCTGGGCGAGAAGCAGAAATAGTGTCTCCTGCTATAACTAAAACGGCGTAAAGAGACTCAGGCGCTATGTCCTCATGGTGCGCGCCAATAGCATTAACAACATATTTGTGTTCATTAAACCGCTTGGCAACATCAATTCCCAATTGAGTGTGCGTACCATCTGTTTGACGATCAACAGACTTGCCAATATCGTGTAAAAGGCCAGAACGTTTAGCAAGCTGAACATCCAATCCTAACTCTGCAGCCATAAATCCGCAAACTCTAGCAACTTCTTTAACATGTTCAAGAACATTCTGTGTGTAGCTTGTGCGATATTTAAGCCGCCCTAGCATGTGCACCATCTCTGTATTTATATTATCTATTTCCAACTCCATAACCGCTTGTTCCCCAGCCTTCCTAGTTTGGCTAGCGACCTCCTTTCGGCACTTGGCCACAACCTCTTCAATTCTTCCTGGGTGAATGCGCCCATCAACTATCAATTGCTCTAATGCAAGGCGGGCGACTTCTCGGCGTATCGGATCGAACCCAGATAGTATTACTGCTCCCGGTGTATCGTCAATAATAAGATCAACTCCCGTGGCCTGCTCAAGAGCACGAATATTTCTACCCTCGCGTCCTATAATGCGTCCCTTAATCGAATCGTCCGAAAGAGATACCACAGAGATTGTACTTTCCGCCACACTATCAGACGCTAATCTCTGCACGGCCATGGTGATAATTTTCCTCGCCTCTACCTCCGCATTATTCTGCGCATCCTCTTCAATTTTCTTTACTTCTTTTGCTGCATCCAAGCGCGCTAAATCAACAACCTTCGCCTTAATTTCTTCCATAGCTTGTTCGGCGGTAAAAGAGCTGATACTTTCAAGTTTTTTTATTTCCTCCTGAACCAATACCTCATATCGCGATTTTTCATCTAAGCTCGACTGCTTAGTTTTTTCAGCTTCTTTCAACCCAACGGCTAACTCTTTTTCAAGGTCTACCAAGTTCACCTTCGAAAGCCTTATCTCATCTTCTTTTTGGTGCACTCTACGCTCCTGATCTCGCAACTCCTTCCATTTTCCCTGAACTTCTTTTTCGATTTTTTCTTTTTCAAGTAAGGCTTGCTCTTTTCCCTCAACAACAGCGGCTTTAAATCTATTTTGCACCTCCTGCTCTGCTTCTTCAATAATCTTGATCTTTCTGGTTTCAGCTTCCTTAAGCTGATGTTGACTTATTAGTTTGCGAAGGAAAAAACCAATCAAATACCCAACCACCGCAGCCAAAAACATTCCTAAAAGCAGGGTGGAAAAATTAAATTTAATAGCTGTAAAAATATGCATATCCATTACCTCTATGATATATGTAATTAAACCTCAACGCCTGATATGTCACGGCATCTTAGTGCTTTAGTTTCTGTAATCAAAAAGTGAACCGGTTCATCTAAATCTGAGTGTGGAACTAAATTAAAAAGTTGAAAATCATAGCTCACCGCGACTCGACTCACATCTCTAGTGATTTTTTTAAAAAATTTATCATAGAATCCACCCCCGTAACCAATTCGATTCCCAAAATTATCGAATGCCAAGCCAGGCACTACGACAAAGTCTATATTTGAAAAAGGAACTATGTCTCTAAATTTAGGAGCAGGTTGTCTAACACCACACCCTCCTATCACAAAATCTATATCCATCGAAAGAATACGGCTTGCCTTTAAATTTTTTTCTCCTGGATCTAACAATGGAACCAAAACTTGCTTTCCCAACCGTAGGGATTCCCGAATTATCCTCCCTGTCTGCACTTCAGAGGAAGTCGAGAGAAAACAAAAAACAGTTTTGGACTTCTTAAATCCATCCATGCCAAATAATCGCTGAGCAATGGCAAGGCTTTTCTCATCTTTTTCTATATCACCAAGCTCTTCTCGTTTTTGAACAATCGTTTTTCGGATCGCTATTTTAGTTTTGGCTACCGACTTCGAACTGACCGCTAAAGTCATGTCAAACCTCATCAAATAGTCACGCTCTATTTCCACGTCCAAAGTAACCTTAATGCAATCAGGCAAGTAAAGTTAGATCAAAGTAAAATAAGTTCAAATCTCTAAAAACGCAGGTAGAGCAGCCTTTTATGTTGGCAAATCGCCGGATAACGCATCAAAGCGAGAGGTGGGTTGATTTAACACACGACTGAATCAAGCAGGGAAGTCTCTTAAAAAATTAATTTATGAAATAATATTTCACCAGATTGTCCTATCTCGACAAACAAAACAAGCTCCTTGCTTCGTTTGGAACTTTACTCAACCAACAGGCACAAAGAGAAAAAGCTCTAGACACCCACCATCCAACTTTACTGAGAATATAAAGGGAATCAATTCAACCCTAGAAAAAAACACTTAAACCTCCCCGAAATGCCGTGCAAAAATTATTTTTTTGAACCTGTCAAGGACAGGTGGGGAATCTGTATATCACTTTAGGCTTCCTTCGATCTTGCATCGTAAAGAAGGCTTGCACACCGTGATAGAAAGTCATCCCCGTTTTCAAAGCATTGGCTCAAAAAATAAAATTTTCACACAAACATGACAGGGAAGCGATCACTCAACTTCATTAAGCTAAGACTAACATAAAGGAAGACATCTATCAAGGCTAGCAACCATCAACTCTTTTTTTTTCAACAAGATCTGATGATTTTTTAAGCTTTTTAATTATTCCATCAAGATGCTGATTTAGCTGTTCACTCTCGGATTTCTTGCCTTGTTTTAACTCTATTAATTCATGACCTAAATTGAGCGCAGTCAATACCGCCACATCCACCATGGATGTTTTGCTTTTTGCTGCCGATAATTCTTTCATCTTCACATTTACCAAAGTCGCTACTTCTTCCATAGAGACCGAAGAAGATATCGGCTTGACAGAGTACACCTTACCGCAAATTGTAATCTCATTCGATGCCATAACTAGACAAAATCCATTTTTTCAATTTTTTGCAAAACATTTTTTATCTTAATACGAGCAGTAAAGCGGTCTTTTTTTAACTTGCGACGAGAGACTTCTAATTGCTTCACTTTCTCTAACAAATCCTTCGCCCTATCATTTTCTTTAGACGATGCCGCTTTTTCTTTTTCAAGCACTTGTATTTGCTGCTTAAGCCGACTGTTTTCGGAATAAAAATTATCTAAGTTCTGTAATACAGAAGAAACCAACTTTTCTAACTGCTTAATTTTATCAGTGGGCATCGGCAAAACCTAAAAAAAGAATCTGAGCGTAACCAATATGAACTAACAATCCTGATTCAAGCAAAGACTAACATCGCACAATAGGTGGGGTCAATCGAGGATTCAAACAAAACCCAGAACGAGCAAACTCATAAAAACTACTCTCTTAACATCGCACCAAGTTGAATTGATAAAGTTTTTACAATTTTTTCAAACACAGGGTTAACCTCTTCATCAGCCAAAGTTTTGTCACTTGACTGAAATGCCAAAGCATAGGTAAGACTCTTTTTCCCTTCTTGAATTTTATCCCCCTCAAAATGGTCATACAACTCTACCTTCCTAAGCAATGGCCCTCCTGCTTGATTGATTTTATCAATCACCTGACCTGAGGTAACTGCCTTATCGACCAGTATGGAAATGTCCCTAAAAGTTTCCGGGAATCTCGGGATGGGAGAAAATTGGGCCTGCTTGGGCAAAGCATAAACCAACCTATCAAAATCCAACTCAAAAACAACACAGTTTCTGGGCAATTCATATTGACGAACAATTCCGGGCGACAGTTCACCTAAAAACCCACAATCTTGAGCATCCACTGTCAACCCAACGCTCCTGCTCTTTAACATAAAAGATCTTTCCAACCCAGGCTGTTCAATCAACTTTAACTTCAAGCATCTAACTACAGAATCCAAAGACCCCTTCAAATCAAAGTAGTCGTAACTTTTTCCAGTTTGCTCCCAAACATTGTTTTCATGCACTCCTGAAACGAATGCGGAAACAACCATTCGCTCCTCCCGCTCGCCTTGTTTCCCACGGATAAAAACGTTACCAAGCTCAAAAATTCTCACATGCTTTTGTCCCTTGCTAAAATTCCTTATTGCCGACTGGATCAATCCAGGTAAAAGGCTTGGGCGCATGACCCCCATGTCGTTACTAATTGGGTTATTCAACGATATCGCCCCTGCTTCGACCACGGGAGAAAATGCTGATTGGAATTTTTTGGCACCAGCCTCATCAATAAAACTATATGTAATAACCTCAGAAAAACCCATGCCGCTTAAAAGGCTTTTAACACTACAAACCGCAGACTGTTTTGGGGTATACCGAACGGGGCTGATTCGCGCTGAAGGACTGGTCACCCTAATCTTATCAAACCCGTTCAAACGGGCCACTTCCTCTATCAGATCAATCTCTCTGGTAAGAAAAGGGCGAGTACTAGGAATTTCCACATCGAAGGTTTCATCATCGTTTAAAGTAGAAATATTTAGCGAAAGACGAGACAAACAATCCTCTATTCGGTCAACGGATAGGGAGCTGCCAAGAACTTCATTTAAACGCGAAATTCTCAATGATACATTTCTGATCGGTTGGGGGGTTGGGTAAACATCAATTCTTCCTTTTCGAATTGTTCCTCCTGCTAATTTCCTTATAAGGAGAGCTGCTCGCGCTTGGGCCGATACCACACCCTGAATATCCACCCCTCTTTCAAACCGGATGGAAGAGTCCGATCGTACACCATACTTCTTTGACCCTTTCCGCACCATCACCGAATTAAAACTCGCGCTTTCTAAAACAATATGACGAGTAGACTCCGTAACCTGACTATTAGCGCCACCCATGATACCCGCTAAAGCAACCGCCTTATTAGCATCCGCTATCACTAAAGCGTCTTGACCAAGCTTCAAATTGCTTCCATCTATGCTCGTAAATGCCTCACCCGCTTTGCCTCGACGCACTGTAATACTAGAACCTTCCAACGAATCCTTGTCAAATGCATGCAAAGGCTGACCATATTCCATGAGCACAAAGTTTGTAGTATCCACAACATTATTTACCGAACGAAGTCCTATCGCAGTCAATCGGTCCACCAACCATTTTGGAGACGGCCCCGGCTTAATGTTTTCAATAACCATTCCGGAGTAACGCAAACATAACGCCGGTTCACGGTTGTCCACATTAAGCACTTCTTCCACTGAACCCGTCCCCCATGATTTCTCTAACTCTGCTTCATAGTCAGGGCGCTTAAACGATTTACCGATAAGCGCGGCAACTTCTCGAGCAACCCCAAAGTAATTAAGGCAATACCCTCGATTAGGGGTCACATTCAGCTCCAGAACTTCGGTTTTTGTTCCATCGCTTAATTCCACTGTTTCCTGTGCTTCTATTTCGAGACCAGCCATCGTGAGCAGATGCCCCAATTCCCCAGTGCTAAGGTCCACGTCAACGTATTCTCTTAACCAGTCTAGTTGGATTTTCATGTATTATTTTAAGTTCCCTAACCAATGTTATAAAACAAGTGCCTCCTATAGCAGGAGAAGGTAGCGATTATATGAGAAGAGAAGGCAAAAATCAAAATCACTTCACTCCTTAACTCACTAAGCTAAGTCAAAAACACAATTTTCTCTTTT